>Ga0316626_10000208_pt1 | contig 21178 bp, 22 predicted proteins | sample OWC_Aug_T1_C1_D5_FD_207656 | JGI IMG/M metagenome (GOLD analysis project Ga0316626, IMG submission 207656) | Wetland soil microbial communities from Old Woman Creek delta, Ohio, United States - OWC_Aug_T1_C1_D5_A | ecosystem: Environmental > Terrestrial > Soil > Wetlands | place: USA: Ohio...
AGCCGTACGTGCTGCCAGGGCGTGGCCGCCTTCAGGATCTCGATCCCCTCGGCCACCTTTTCCACGTCCTCGATCATGATCACCGCGTCAAAGCCGTCGGGCAGGGGATCGCCGGTATCCACCGCCACGGCCTGCGCCGGGACGGCGAGCCGCTTCGGCCTCGTTTCGGAAGCGCCGAACGTATCGATGAACCGGACCGCGTACCCGTCCATGGCGGCCGAATGGTAAAAGGGCGACGAGACCTTCGCGATCACCGCCTCCGACGTCACCCGGCCCAGCGCCTCGCCGACCGCGATCCGCTCGCCCGGCAACGGCCCGCCGATGTTCACAGCCGTGAGCGCGGCGTTGTACGTCCGGAGCGCCTCGGCGAGGGGCGTGTTGGAGAGGAATTTCTTCTGTTTATATTCCATGTACCCTTTTTCCTGCGGTGTGCTTGTAGAGCAGTACCGCCCTGCTCATCTTCACCGGCGGTCCCGTCTCTCTGCTGAATCCCGCCGCCTTCGCATATCCGATGATCTCCTCGAACCGCCTCTGCGTCACGTGCATCCTCGGCTCGGCATAGAGCATCTCCCCGCCCGGCTGGAGAACGGACGCCACCTGGCCGAAAAACCGCGGGATATCCTTCACTTCGTGGATCATCCAGAAGGCAAGCACAAAGTCCACGGGCACGGAAACCCTGATGTTGTCCGGCGCCGCGTGGATGGCCTGGATGCGGTCGCTGACGCCTGCCCGGTACGCCCGTTTACGACAAAGATCAAGCATCCTCTGCTGGACATCGATAGAGATGACCTTCCCCTTCGGGCCGACCATCTTCGCCATGGCAATGGAGAAGTATCCCATGCCGCACCCGATGTCCGCTACGGTCATGCCTTCCTTCACGTGCGGCCCAAGGATCTGCTGCGGATCATGGAGCCACTTCCGGAGCGGATTATCGAAGGTCCAGGCCATCCACCAGGGACAGACCTTCTCGTCGCGGGACAGCAACTTGTCGAGCAATGTAGACATGAAGATGGAACCACCGGTCTCGAAAGACAACAGCACCCTCACCCCTGCCCCTCCCCCTCAGGGGAGGGGCAGGGGTGGGGGTTGTTCATCGCGAGACACACAGATAAAACCAGTTTTCTATCTCACCTCTGCCCTGACGTCGATTCCCTCTGTGTGCGACGAAGTCGCCCCTAGTTGCGTTTAATGGTTTCTTCGATATATCAGAACAGCCGCACTTCCACGTCCTCGCCGGTCTCGATGCCGATGGTATTCACCGGTACGACCACGGTGCCCAGTGCCCTGACCAGGCTGCTGATGAGCCCTGACCCGCCGAAGACCGGACGGGCCCAGAGCCCATCCTCGCGTTTCTCAAGCGTCACGCGCACATGGTCCTCCCGGCCCGGTGAGGACGAAATGCTCCGGGCAAGACGAGCCCTGACCGTGCGCTGGGGCGCTATGCCCGCGAGGGCGGGGTTCGGCACGGCTCCCGTAAACTGTGCGAGCACGGGTTTGACAAAGAGATCAAAGCAGTTCGCGACCGCGACCGGATGTCCGGGCAGGCCGAAGACCGGCACCGGTCCCTCCGGGCCCTTCACCATGCCGGCGATAAGCGGTTTGCCCGGTTTGATCGCGACCCCGTGAACGAGCACGCCGGGGCTCCCCAGTTCGTTGATCACCCTCGCGGTAAAGTCCGCCGTGCCGACCGAACTGCCGCCGGTGAACAGGACGATGCGGCAGTCCTTCATCGCCTCTTCGAGCGCGGAGCGAAGCCTGGCAGGATCATCGCGCACGATTCCCATTCGCTTCGCGGCCCCGCCGGAAAGGGTGATAAGACCCTCAAGGTTATAGGAATTGCTGTCCCGGATCTGACCCGGTGCAGGCTCGGCGTCGGCGGGGACAAGTTCGTTCCCCGTCGAGATGATAGCTACCCGGGGCCGTTCGTAGAGCGGCACACGGGTCACGCCCATGCTCGCCAGCACGGCAAGGTCCTGGGGCCGTAGCACATGTCCCGTGAGCAGCACGACCTCGCCCTTCGTGATGTCCTCACCTTTGAACGAAACGTTCTCCTGGGGCGCCACGGGCTTCACGACCTCGATGGTGCCGGCGTCGACGGACTGGACATGCTCGAACATCACGACCGCATCGGCTGCCGGGGGGAGCGCGCCGCCGGTGGCGATCTTCATCGCCTCGCCCTTCCCGAGCGGCCGGGAGGGCATGGAACCCATGGGAATGTCGCCCGCAACGGCGAGCAGTGCGGGAAGGGATTCCGTCGCTCCGAAGGTGTCCGCGCTCCGGACCGCGAAGCCGTCCATGGTGGACCGGTCGAACGACGGAAGGTCGGCGGGAGAAATGATTTCTCGTGCGAGCACGCGGCCGAGCGCCGCGCTCAGGAAGGCCTCCTCCACGGCAAGCGGGGGAATCACGAGGTACCGCTTCATGATGGCGTACGCCTCATCGCGGGAAACGACACCGCTTCTGCCGAGCATGTCTTTGATGGTCATGGATCAGCTCCAAAAAAATAGCTCGTAGCTCATCGTTCATAGCGCGTCAAACCCAACTGCTATGAGCAACCAGCTACGAGCTGCGTTTGCTACTTTCCCGCCGCCTTCGACTTGATGCGCCGGATCACCGCCGCGGCGCGCATGCCGGCCACGGCCCCTTCGCCCGCGGCGGTCACGATCTGCATACCGCCGCAGGTGCAGTCGCCGGCGGCGAACACGCCGTCGATGTTCATCTTCTGATTACGGTCCGTGAGCAGGCACCCGCGGTCATCGGCATGTCCGCCGGAGCGGATGATGAGGTCGGAAATGGGGGTGGACCCCATGGCGATGAACACGCCCTCGAGGGGAAGGACCTGCTCCGCGCCGCCCCGGTCGATCTTGAGGCCCGTCACGAGCTCATCGCCGACGATCTCCTTCACCGGCGAGGCCGGCAGGATATCGATGTTCGGCTTCGCCCGGAGGCGAGCCATCACCGCGTCGACGACCTCAAGCTGCTTGTGGGGCACCAGCGTGACCCTCTCCGCGAGGTCCGCCAGATGGAGCGCTTCATCCGCCGCCTCATTGTCCGCGCCGACCACGGCGACCTTCCGCCCCTTGAAGAACGCGCCGTCGCAGGTGGCACAATAGGAAACGCCCTTGCCCAGGAACTCCTTGGCGCCCGGCACTTTCAGCTTCTTGCGCGCCACGCCGACCGAGATGATCACCACATGTCCCTCATAGGTCTCTTCCCGGGTTTGGACCTTTTTCATTTCTCCCTTGAGGTCCATGTCCACCACCTCGACGGGGAACACGACCTCGGCACCGAACTTTTCGGCCTGCTTCTGCATGACCGCCGTCAGATCGAACCCGCTGATGGACTCATAGCCGGGATAGTTCTCGATATCGGCGATCTTGGCGGTATAACCGCCGGGGAACTCCTTTTCGAGCACCACGCTCTTCTGGCCTGCCCTCCCCAGGTACAGCGCGGCCGTGAGGCCCGCGGGCCCGGAACCGATGATGATCGCGTCATAGGATTTCGCCATGGATGAACCTCCTGCCGATTAAGGGTGCCCCATTGTATCCAAGGGGCCGGGGCAAGTCAACCGCAATGCCGTCGCCGGACACCATTGACCCTTCGGACCTGATGGGGTGCCGCAATTCCAAAGCGCCTGCGCCGTGCATCCTGCTTGCGGCGCCTTCCGTCGGTGACCGGAACAGGAAAGGGCATGTCCCCCGGGGAGGACATGCCCTCGTGAATGGTTGCAGAGCGGCCCGGGTGCTACTTTGCGACCTTCGCGTCCTCGATGATCGCCTGGTACAGGTACCCTGCGCCGAAGTCCCGGTCCTTCGCAAACGTGCCGGAGACCGTTACGATATCGCCCACAGAGGGCAGTTCCAGCGTGGTCGCCACAAGGTTGTGCGTGCCTTTTTTCTGGTCGCCGGAGCCGTCCTGAAGATGGACCCAGTTCTTGCCCATGATGCCCTGCGAGACCTTAACGACCTTGCCCTTCACGGAGACCGCCTTCTTGTCGAGCTCCGCCCGCTTCGCATACACCTCGGCCACCGTGAAGCTGTTGGGGCCCGTTGCCTTCTCCACCTTGATCGTCTTGTCCTTGGAGCTCACCTGCGATTTGCTGCCGGTTGCGCCCTGCGGTGAGGCGGCGACGCCCGGATGTCCCGTGGGCATCGAACCGGGTCCGGCAACGCCGCCGGAGAACACGATGCTGTCGAATGTCCGGTTGAGGGACTTGCTCGAGAAGTTGGGCATGACCTGGCCCGGCTGGAAGGACATCTTCGTACCGACGGTCACCTTCATCTCCGGCACCGCGACCCAGGTCTTCTTTCCGGCCTTCTCGAGGCACACATAGGTATATCCTCCGGTGTTCATGGTCTCCACGACCGTTCCGGACGGTCCCGCCTCAGCTTCTTTTTCGATCCTGGCCGACGGCGTCTTCTTGGGCGGGGTGGGCTCGGATTTCTCCGGGGCCGCAATCGCAACCGGGAGGGATCCGGCAAAGATCAGCATCGCAAGCGCTACTGCACATCGTGAAAGGTTCGTATTCATCAAACAGCTCCTTTGCGAGGAATTTACCATGCTGGTCAATGTACCGCTTTTCCCCGAAAGAGGCAAGGAAAGACTACCGGGAGGGGGAGAGCAGGTGCCGCGTGACGCTGTAAATGATGCGGGGGCCCGCCATATCGGCACGTCTGGGGAAGAGCCGCGCCTTCCCGGGCCCCCGGTCGGTCCGACAGAACACCGGCTCATCGAGCGCGGCCTTCTCCTCGCAGATCGTCCCGCTCTGCTGGCCGGAGAGCTCGCAGACGTCGTTCTTCTGCTCCGACGCCACGGCTCCCCCGGAGCAGAGCCGGGCATTCGATCACGAGGAGAAGGTACGCGGAGGGAATCAGCAGCCGTTCTGATGCTACCGTTTGTATCCGAACTTCCGCAGCAGCTCCCGGCGCTGCTGCCGGTCGTCCGGCCCCTCGACGCCCTGCGGGGAGGACCCGTCGATCACGCCAAGGATGCCCTTCCCCTGGGAGGTCGCGGCGACGACCACCTCAAGCGGATTGGCCGTGGCGCAGAAGATGCGGCATACCTCGGGGCAGGTCTTGACCTGGTTCAGCACATTGATCGGAAAGGCATTCTTCAGGAAGATGCAGAAGACATGCCCCGCGCCGAGCTCCTCGAGCGCCTTGACGCTCAACTGAACGAGAGCATCGTCGTTCCCCTCGGTGCGGATGAGGCAGGGTCCCGATGCTTCGGTGAAGGCTATGCCGAACTTCGCTCCCGGCACGCTCCCTGCCATGATCTCATAGAGGTCCTCGGCGGTCTTGATGAAGTGGGTCTGGCCAAGGATGACATTGCATCCCTCGGGTATGTCGATGCGAACGGTCGAGATATCCATGATGACCTCCCGGCAAAAAAAGCAGAGGAATGGTGGCTCACTGGCGGGGATTATACACCGGCGTTCAGCAGACGGCACAGAAAATCATCCGGGGAGGGCGAAGATTGGATCCCGCGCAGGGCACGGACTGAGAAAGGACCGTGACCGAATGACCGGGCGGCCACTACCGGACGAGGGCGGTCTTCGCGTCCTGCTGACCGGTCTGCTGTGACAGCATCAGCTTGGGGGCATCCGTTGCGTGCGGGTTGTGGCAGCTGGAGCAGGCCTCGTTCCCGGCAAGCGCATGACCCGTGGTTGCCCCCGGCACAAAGCGGTCCTGGTGGCATCCGATGCAGAGTGCGGGAACATTCTCCTTCAGGAGGCGGGCATGGTCCGACGCATGCGGATTATGGCAGGTGGTGCAGCCGAGGGCCATGGCGCCGTGGACCGTGTTCTTCATGAACGACGACCGGTCATGACAGCTGTAGCAGAGATCGCGCATCTTTGATGCGAGCCCTTTCGGATTCCGGTTGGTGAATTTATGGGGTACCGTGGAAGCGTCGACAGCGCTGTGGCACGCCTCGCAGCCCATCGAAATGGCCTGGTGAACGCTCTTCCCTGCAGTGAGCTCCTCGTGGCAGGATAAGCATGCGGACTCTTCGGCGGCATAGGATGACGGTACCGTCAACAGCAGCATCCCCAGGACCAGAAAGACCCCCGTTGCCCCCATGACATCGTACCGTGTGTTCATGAATGTTTTCTTCTCCTCATCCATCGATCAGTGCTCGTGTAAGGGATCCTTGCAGGAAATCGTCGTTAGCGGAAGGATTACGCCGCGCGGGCGAGCGGGCTCTGGGTCAGTACCGATGCCTCGGTGCCGTTCTGCAGGAGGTCGATCATGCACGCCAGCGACTCGTCGTGGAGCTGCACGATCAGTTCCCGGTCGATCCCTCGCCGGCGCTCCCGGTTCAGCAGCGAGAGGAACACCATCCCTTTGTAGATGCGCTTATTGGTCTTGAAGGAGAAGACGTACCGGTCCAGGGTGTTCTCGAGGAACTGGTCGTTCCGATGCTGAACGGTCTTGCTGAACGAGACGGATTGCAACCAGTATATCTTGTTGATCATGCTGTCCGCCTTCATCTCCAGCCATGCATGACCGACGTTCTTCTTGTCTTCGGTGAGGACCCCGTGAGCAACGGTGTCCGCTGCGAGATGGCTCAGGTATCCGTAAGCAAAGGCCTTTTCCGGCCACGTCTGGGCGGAATCGAGGAGCCGCAGTCCGACCTCCCACGAGTGAGAGCTCTTGTCGTCGGGAAGATACTGCTTCCCGAGGATGCTGTCGGCCATAAGGTTGCCGTAGAGATAGTCCTGACGGTACTTCCGAAGGAGGCTGAAGATGCCTGCGGGTAGGAGCGGTGCGTAGGCAAAGAGCTCGCTGCCGAGGTACATGTGGGTCATCGGACCCCATGCGAAGGAAACGGAGGGAACGAGCGCAAAACCCAGGACAATAATGAGTATAAATGCCATACTTCTTACAACGCTCACGACAAAAGAATGAAGACGTCCGGTCGAAACCGGCCTAAAGTATTAATATGCTACCTCTTGAAACTACTTCCGTCAAGAGAAAATATGGCCGGGAAGAGGGAAAATTCACAGCCGTATCAAATCCTCATGCTGTTCTTCGTGGGGGTTGATATGGATCATCACATCGCCGACGTGGGGGAAGCCCTCGAAGATGCGCTTCTTGACCTCGGTTGAGATTGCATGGGAGCGCTTCACGGTCATCTCCGGGGCCATGTCGAGCTTCAGGTCCACGATGAGGTACTGGCCGGAACGGCGGCAGCGGATCTCGTGGACATGCTCCACGCCCTCGACCCCTTCGGCGACCTTGACATAGTCGTCAACACACGCATCGAACGGAACGCCATCCATGAGCTCATGAGCCGCGCCCATGAAGGTCTCGTAACCGATATGGAAGATGAAAAGGGAGGTGAGACCGGCAGCGATGGGGTCCATGACCGCGAGGCCAAAGAACGCACCCGTCACGCCCACCAGGGTGCCGATGGAGGTAATAGCATCCTTGCGGTGGTCCTTGGCCGCCGCGAGAATGGCCGGGCTTCCGAGCTGCTTCCCGACCCCGATGGAATACCGGTAGAGGGCTTCCTTGGTGATGATCGTCAGAAATGCCGCTGCCACGGCCACGGCCCCCGGGATCTCGTAGGCGCCGTCGATGATCGAGTGCACGGACCGGAAGAGGATCCAGCCGCCGGTCGCGAAGATGACCAGGGATACGATGATGGCGGCGATGCTCTCGGCCTTGCCGTGGCCATAAGGATGCGCCTCATCATAGGGTTTTCTTCCGATGCGCAGGGCGATCATGCTCGAGAGAATCGCGATAAAGTCCGCGGCGCTCTCCATGCCGTCGGCAAAGACCGCCTCGGACCTGCCGAAATGACCGGCAAGGAGCTTCATGGTCATGAGCCCTGCGTTCACCCAGAATCCCACCTGGATGACCCTGCTTGCGCTGTCGAACCGCTCGTGACGGTCCATATCCCTCCCGAGTTTAGATCCTGATACGGAGACGCGGCGACACGGGGACAAGGATAAAACACTTCACTAGCACAAAGGTGCTGCGAACATTCGCGTTCCCTGCCCCTGCTCCCTCACTCCTCGAACTTCTTCCCCCGCAGCTTTTTCTTCTCTGCAACCTTCTTCTTGCTCTCCAGGATGCGCTCCTTCAGCCGCACTGGCCGCGGCCGCTTCCGGCGCCGTTCCCGCGCCCGCTCCTGGGCGAGCCGCTCTCGCACTGCCTGGGCGGCCTTCTCCACCTTCTCCGCGAGCAGACGGAGGGCCACCTCTCGATTCCTCGCCTGGGAACGCTCCTGCTGGCACTTGACCTCGATGCCCGTAGGAAGGTGCTTCAGGTAAACACAGGTGGAAGTCTTGTTGACGTTCTGGCCGCCCCGGCCTCCGGAGCGCACGAACTTCTCGGCGACGTCCTGCTCCCTGAGCTGCGGCGCAACCGTCGATCCCCGTCTGCGATGGCTGCGGGATGCTGATTCCATGGCCCCTCGCTTCGCGATCTTCTTTCTGTTAGTATACAGAAACTTCTGCTATAATACAACGGGATACAACGGTACTCCCGTTGCTCCCCAGCATGTCAGCGTCGGCGTATTTCAGCCCTTTCATCCGGGAAATAAGATAAGAGACCCCGTGACCAAATCAAGCTCACAGGAATCACCGGTGGAGCAGTACCAGAGGCTGCATAAGGCATGGCAGGACCTCTTCCAGGCCATCGGCGATCCCGCCTTGGTCCTGACACCCGACCTGGTCATCATCGCTGCGAATCCGGCCGCTTTGACGGCAACAAAACTGTCCGAAACGGATATCCTGGGCAAGAAATGTTTCGAAGTGTTTCACCAGCCGGGCACGACCACCCCTCCCGCCGGCTGTCCCTTGGAGACCCATCTCCGCTCCGGGAAGTTGCAGACCGCTACCGCGGAAATGGAGGCGTTGGGCCATACCTATTGGGTCTGCTGCACACCGGTCCTCGACGAAGAAGGCAAGCTCGACAAGATCATTCACATTGCCACGGACATTACCCGGTTGAAAAAGGCGGAATATGCTCTCCAGAAGGGCAAGTCCCTCCTGAACGAGTCACAGCATCTGGCGCACATCGGCAGCTGGGAGCTGAACCTCGCGACCAACAGGCTCGTCTGGTCAGACGAGACCTATCGCATCTTCGAGATCGATCCGCGGCGGTTCGGTGCCACCTATGAAGCGTTCCTGAACGCGGTCCATCCCGATGACCGGGCGCAGGTGCAGAATGCCTATGCCGATGCGCTCAAGAACCGATCCCTCTATGAGATCACACACCGGCTGTCGATGGCGGACGGCCGCATCAAGTTCGTCCATGCACAGGGCAAGACCTCCTATGGCCGGGACGGACAGCCGCTCCGTTCCTTCGGCACCATGCAGGACATCACCGAAAATGTGCTGGCGGAACGGAAACTGCAGGAAAACGAAGCCAAGCTCCGGGTGCTGCTAGCGGCGCCCGACGCCATGGTGATCGCCGATGCGGCGACCGGCGTCATCCAGCAGACCAATCCTGCCGCGGAGCTCCTGCTGCAGCGGCCGGCATCAACGATCGTCGGTCAGCACCTCACCGAACTGCAACCACCCGAACGGATCGAACAGGCGGCACGCGACTTTGCACACCACGCTGCCGGGGAGGCCCCCTGTGTAGCGACGGCGGTCCTTCGGCCTGACGGTACGCAGGTTCCGGTCGAGGTGACTATCCGGTCGGTATCGGCCAACGACCGGCTCCTGCTGCTTGGCGTCATCCGGGACGTGAGCGACCGCAGGCAGACGGAGGATGAACTTCGGCAGAACCGGGAGTTCATGCAAAACGTCCTCGACGCCGTCGAAACCGGCTATGTCGTCGTCGGTCAAGATCTCCATATCATTTCCGCCAACAATGCCTATGCGAGACTTGCCGGCCTGCCGGTGTCTGACCTCATCGGAACGCACTACCTCGAGGCCGGGAACGGTAAGCACCGCGCAGCCGCGCTCTGCGAGCAATGCGGTGTGCGGAGCACGCTGGAAAGTGGTAAACCGGTCGCCTCGGTCCATCAGCACCAGCATGTCCGCGGAAGGGCCATGGACGTCGAGACGCGCTCCTATCCCCTGATGGACGCCTCCGGCAAGGTCGCCTCGGTCATCGTGACCGTTACCGACATCACCGACCGGTTCCGGATGGATGAACAGGTCCGGAACGCCCAGAAACTTGAGTCCGTCGGCATCCTTGCAGGCGGCATTGCGCATGATTTCAACAACCTCCTGGCGGGGATATTGGGCAGCGTCTCGCTGGCCCGCATGACGGTGGCGCCGGGCAGCAAGACCGACACCCTCCTGCAGACGGCTGAGGATGCCTGTTCGCACGCAACGGAGTTGAGCCACCGTTTGCTCACCTTCGCCAAGGGCGGCAGCCCGCTCAAGAAGGCCACGACGATCCGGGAGGTCCTCCGGGATGCAATCATGCTCGCGCTCAGCGGATCGAACGTCTCCATGAAAGTGTCCTTCGCGGACAATTTGATGCCCGTTGAGATCGATGAGAACCAGATGCGTCAGGTGTTCAACAACCTGACCATCAACGCCAAGGAGGCCATGCCGGACGGCGGGACCCTTATGGTCAGCGCGAGAAACGTAGAACTGGCCGACCGGCAGCGTCCCGGTCTTGCCGCCGGGCACTTCGTCCGGATCGATTTTCACGACACCGGAGCGGGCATACCACCGGACCACATCGGGAGGGTCTTCGATCCTTACTTCACGACCAAGAGCCTGAGCGCACGAAAAGGCCAGGGGCTGGGCCTCACGATCTGTCATTCCATCATCCAGAAGCATGGAGGGGCGATCGGCGTGGAGTCCGTTAACGGCCAGGGAACGACCTTCACCATCCATCTGCCGATCGCAAAAAAGGCGGCTCCACCGCCCGCTCCCCGGCCGGCACGTACGCAGGTCCTGCGCCCTGCCTCCCGCAAGCGCGTCATGATCATGGACGATGACAATACGATCCGCCTTATCCTTCCCGAAATGCTGGAGCACCTCGGATTCGACGTCACCGCCGTGCCGGACAGCACTTCGGCAGTCTCCGCCTATCGGATGGCCAAAGAGGCCGGCAGCCCCTATGCGCTCACGATCCTCGACCTTACGATCCCGGGTGGCAAGGGGGGCCTGGAAACCCTTGCCGAGCTGAAGCAGTTCGATCCGGAGGTCGTGGCGGTCATATCGACAGGGTACGCTGATGATCCCATCGTCAGGAACTTCGGCGAACACGGCTTTGCAGGAGCCATTGCGAAACCCTATTCAATGGAACGCCTCTCGGAAATACTCGGAACGGTCCTGCCTTCCGCCCCCGGCAGGTGAGCGGGCTATCCCTTCCCCTACGGCCTCCGAACGCCGGAGCAGCGGTCCGAAAACGAATTTTATCGGTCTATGAACATTTTTTATTGTACACCACAATACACTATGGTATACTTGCATCCAGAACGCTGGTCCACGTTCTCCGGATCGGAGGCATGCGGTATCCTGCGAGGGATACGTCCAGATCTCGCAAGCCAGCAGGGACCCCGTGAAAGAGGCCTCCGAGAATCTGCTTGGCGCCAAATCCGCGACGATCAGCCGCAAGATCGATGAGATACATGCCAAGTACGGCGATGCCTGCTGGAAACACCTCGATGGGCTCGACAGGTCCTCTCGTCTCTTCTACGGCGAATTGGGCGCCCCGAACCTCACGAATGAGATCGCAGAGTTCATCGAAGAAACACGCAAGTAGACGTACACGTTCCGGCCAAATCCCACCCTCTATCGGCACGCATCTGGGTCCGAGATCCTTCGGTTTACCAGCGCAGTTGTCGATCATGTCGTGATCATCATCGACAGGGAGCATCCCATGGCGCAACTCGACAAACTCATAGAACGACTTCAGCCTTCCCAGGAGATCATCCTCGAGTCAGGCAAGACGCCCATGCTCAGCTCGGACGGAAGCATGAAGGCGATGCTGAACCAGCAGCTTTCGACGCAGCAGATCGTTCCGCTGCTCCAAGAGATCGCTCCTGTTAACGCGAAGGTCACCCTGGGCCAGCGCAAATCGACGCGGTTCGAGTACTCCCTCGGAGACAAAACGGTGGTCGTCCTGTTCTCGCCCCAGGGCGATCAAGCGACAGCCAAGATCGCCATCCCCGGATACGAAGAGGACCTTGTGGGGATCTCCGCTGCAAAATCCACAGCAGAGAGCGTGCCGGTGCCGGCGGCCGTTCCCCGGACGGCTGCCTCTGGAGGAGAGCCGGAGATCAACGCCCTGCTCCGGAAGATGTTCCAGATGGGTGCATCGGATCTCCACCTCACTTCGAGCCACAAGCCCTTGGTTCGGATCCACGGGGACATGCGGGAACTGACGGAGGAACCGGTGCTCCCGGCGGACCGCATCAAGGCCCTCGTGAGCGCCATTTTACCCTCGCATAATGCCGCGCAATTCCAGGAAACCCATGACACGGATTTTGCCCATGAGATCGCAGGACTCGCCCGCTTCCGGGTGAACGTCTTCCTGGACCGTCTCGGTACGGGCGCTGTTTTCCGCCAGATCCCCATGGAGATCGTTACCGCCGAGCAGCTGGGGCTTACGAAGGAGGTCCTCGACCTCTGCTTCCTCTCGAAGGGCCTGGTCCTGGTCACCGGTCCGACGGGCTCTGGCAAATCCACCACCCTCTGCGCCCTGGTTGACTACATCAACCGCCAGCGCAAAGATCATATCATCACCATTGAGGATCCCATTGAATTCGTCCATAGTAAAAAGAACTGCCTCATCAACCAGCGCGAGGTCCATGTGCATACCCGGTCGTTCTCGAACGCCCTCCGCGCGGCGCTTCGCGAGGACCCGGACATCGTCCTGGTGGGCGAGATGCGCGACCTCGAGACCATCGCCATTGCCGTCGAGACAGCGGAGACCGGCCACCTGGTCTTTGGGACCCTCCATACAACGACCGCTGCGTCCACCGTCGATCGCATCATTGATCAGTTTCCGGCTGACCGGCAGTCCCAGATCCGGACGATGCTGGCGAGTTCGCTCAAGGGCGTCCTAGCCCAGACCCTGTGCAAGAAGATCGGCGGCGGGCGGGTTGCAGCCATGGAGGTGCTGTTCGTGAACAGCGCGATAGCGAACCTCATTCGGGAAGGAAAGATCTACCAGATCCCGTCGGTCATGCAGACCGCCAAGGGGCAGGGTATGATGCTCCTGAACGAATCCCTGCTCAAGCTCGTTGCGGAAAAGCAGGTCGCTCCTGAGGAGGCCTACCGTAAGGCGATCGATAAACAGGGCTTTGCCGCGATGCTGAAACAAAAGGGCCTCTCGGTCAACCTGACCGGGATGATCGATTGAAGGAGGCATGTGCCATGACAGCGCCCCGGGAGTTCGCAGTTCCCAAGGAGAAGCAGCCGGTCTCCGTCCACCTCATCGGCGGGGAGATCCGGGAAGGGAGCATCTTTCTGGAGTACTACCCTGACGCCCGCTCGCTGCATCACAAAATGCTCGCGCTTCTCGAGGACAAGAAGGACTTCTTTCCTCTCTCCTCCGGCAGCGGCATCCCGGACTTCATCAACAAACATGCCATCCGCTTGGTCGAGGTGCAGTTCCCTGAGGAGGAGAATTCGTTCGAGATCATGCACGTCGAGCTCGTAACGATCATCTTCCAGGACGGGGCCCAGGTGAGCGGCGACCTTCTCGCCGATGTCCCGTCGGAGCGGGCGCGGTTGTCGGACAGCCTGAATCTCTCCGGAGGTTATCTCTGCACCCGGGTCTACGGCAAGGTCTGCTACGTGAACAAAAAAGCGGTCCAGAGGGTGCTCTCGGCGGGAAAATGAGTACGAAATCAGTTCTTACGTGCACGGAGATACGGAGGCGCGGAGCCGGCTCCTTGGCTGGAAAGGCCGGCCGAGTGGCGTCTGAGGTGCCGGGAAAGGACGCCAAGGCGAGGGAAGAGATGCAATTATAGCGAGCTCCCTGCCGATCTGTAAAAAAGAAAGCGGGCTGCGAGAGCGCCCGCTTTATACGTTACCCCGACGGGGGGAGCCGCGCCGAGGACAGCACCGCAACCATCAGTCGCAGGACATCCCCACGAGGTACTGTCCGCCGCTGATGTCCTTCGTCCAGCGGACCAGGAATCGGTTCGACGGGAACGGAAGGTCGGATTCCAGACGCACAACCTGCAGCGCCGCGGGCGGCGAGTCGATCCTGATGCAGATCCCGGATGCGCTCCGGTTCACGATTTCCGCTCCGAACAACAAGTTTCCGGATTGCGTCCTGCAGGTCGCCGCACTACAGCATGTTTCCCTGATATTCCTTCGTTTGTCGCCCAGAGGCCGGGACAGGTCCATGCGTTTTTCGCATTCGCCCAGCCAGGTCTTCAGATGATCGAAATCTACCGGTTTGTCAAAGAACGCGCACCCCAATGCCCGGACCTCCTCCTGGGAGCCTTCGTCCAGGCCTCCGGAAATGAGGGCCTTGTTCCTTATGGTCAGGGCGCATCCCCTTTCCGTCTGGGCCTTGAGAAGCTCGATACCGGTCATTTTCGGCATGTGGTTGTCCGTCAGCAGGATGTCCGAGCACGGCGCCAGGTTGTCGCAACGTGGCTGGTTCGCGTAGATCGTGCAAAGCTCCGGTTCCGATCCGGCGACCACCTCATATCCGAGCCGCTCGAGGAAGCGCTTCAATGCGCTCCGCATGATGAGATCGTCGTCATAGACGACTGCCCGCTGCTTTCTCACGAGCGAAAAGCTCCTCTCCGAAGAACGGTGATCATCAAGTAACCTCCGGGGGTTTGCCAGGAAAATCGCGATGGGAAAATACCGAATAGCTCGATCCCATTTGTATCATTATAGCAACAACCGCAGTGTGTGTCAAAACGGCGGTTATCTTTCCCGCAACACCTTATCGCTTAATGTCATCTGCCCCGTTCCCCAGATGGTCCCGACCAGGATCCCCCTGATAGAACTACTCATTGATTACGGCCAACGATCACCACGCTCGCGAGATTGCAGTGGGCGCAATGGTAGGCGTAGCAATCGTCGTACCTGTGCCGTCCGCACTGGTCACGGAAGGCGAAACGGTATTGCTGGACATCAAGTTCGAGTCTCCTCCGTCGCATGCTGCCCTGGGTGAGTCCAGCAGTCTGCAGGGTCTTCTTCTGATGGTTACGGTGACCGCACATTCACAAGATTATGCAATAATCTGCGCAGTGCATAAATAATCACTTTTTTTATGGTTATAAATAAAAAAACATGGTATACTTTGGTCGTAGGGATGTTTCGTCATCTGGCCGAGGTGAACGATGCAGAAACTGAAGACCGGTGAAGGGGACAATGGTGTCCGGAGCGCATTTGTGCGTGATTACAAGTCCCTTTTCTACAACAAGCTTACCGAGATCCACCTTTTCTGCGAAGTCGGCAGGATCATCGCGTCAGAACTGGAACCCGCCGAACTCATCCAGAAGATCATAATCTCCATCAGCAAGGCGATCAGCTTTGAATACGCCTCCGTCCATGTCGTCAAGAAGGACCTTACGGGCCTGATACCGATCTTTTTTTCCAACCCTCTTCCCCACAGTGGGCTGTCCGACGCCATCTACTTCGAAAACGGTGCGCCGGGAGAGATCGCGGCCAGCGGCGAGCCCCTCTTTATGAATGACAGCTCGCGCTATGAGGCCTTTCTCCATCATCCCGAGGAGCGACCGGAACGGGGAAGCTATATCGGCATTCCGCTCCAGAACGAGACCCGTATTGTCGGGGTGATGGGTTTCAGCCATAGCAAACCGTCCGCATTCAGCGTGGAGGGCTTCGATCTCCTGCGGACCCTGTCCTACACGATCTCCGCCGGTCTTGAGAAGGCTGAACTCTTGAAAAAAACGCTCGAAATTGCGCGGTACGACGAGCTGACCGGCATGCTCAACTACCGGGTGCTTCTGGAGAAGCTCGAAGAGGAATTGGGCAGGCAGGTGCGCACGGGCAGAGAATTCTCTTTTATCATGATCGATATCGACGACTTCAAACGCGTTAATGACCGCTACGGCCACCTGGAAGGCAGCCGGCTGATAGGGCAGATGGGGCAGCTTCTTCGTGAAGCCTGCAGGGCGGGAAGCACGGACACTTGCTACCGTTACGGCGGGGAGGAATTCTCACTCCTGCTCGCCGAAACCGGCATCGACGATGCATTGGCAGTCGCCGAGCGGGTCCGGAAAGCGGTCGAAGAGTATCCCTTTACCCTCAAGGCGGCGCACCCTTTCGAGCCCGTGACGGTAAGCCTGGGGGTTTCGACCGTACGCAAGGGAGACAACAAGACCATCTTCGACCTGATCAACGAGTCAGACGTCGCACTCTACCGGTCCAAGGCGGCGGGCAAGAACCGGGTCACCGGCTACAGCTCGGGCCTGACCATGCCCGGCGAGAAAGGGGACGCTGCACATCACCGTCCCTAGCAATGCTCTTCTCCCTCCGGCAGCGATCACGAAGTCGCTGAGGACCCCCAACGACCATGCGCCCCGCACGGGTCGATCGACACCGCATCTGGCAGGCCGTTCTGCGACTAGGCCCGTCTTCCGCGTACGTCCATGACGAGAAGACCCGTCCTTTCTGACAGGTCTCAACCTGCAGCGCTGTAGCAGTGCTATAGGCTGAACTGGAGCAGCACGATGTACCCGTCCTTCACTCCGTACACCGTTCCTACCAACCGCAGGAGGCCGGTCGCCCGGGTTTGTCTTCGCGCCATGTTCTATTTTTTCATCGGGACCACGATTGCGGCAACGCTCCTCATCCGGATGGTCGGCGAGATCTGGTCGAAACGACAGCGGCAGGCATGTCCTGTGCCGGGGGAGCGGGGAAACCGACCTGACGGGGCGGAGGAAACAAGGCTGACGCTGAGATAAGAGGGATGCACAAGGAAGGGCTGATAGCAGGACCGGTGGGTAAACAGCACCGGCGGACCGGAAGACCCGGTCCGCCGTCATAGACGCAATAGAATTTGGTGATCACCGATTGAGGAGATTGCCGCGATTCGATGCCACAAAGAAAGCCTGTCCGCGCGGACAGGCCCTTCTCGATCAAACAGAGCCACAACCGCTCTCTGCTGCGCGCAGGAAAAGACTACACATTGAACCGGAACAGCATGATGTCGCCGTCCTTCACGACGTATTCCTTGCCCTCCGACCGGAGCAGACCGGCTGCCTTCACCGCCTGTTCGGTCTTATGCTTCATCAGATCGTCGTAGTGGAACACCTCGGCGCGGATGTACCCCTTCTCGAAGTCCGTGTGGATCTTTCCGGCCGCCTGAGGTGCTTTGGTGCCCTTCGTGATGGTCCAGGCGCGGACCTCCTTCTCGCCGGCGGTGAAATAGGTGACGAGCCCGAGCAGATCGTAGCCCGCGCGGATCAGCCGGTCCAGGCCCGACTCCGTGAGCCCCATGCCCGCGAGGTAATCCTTCCGCTCCTCTTTCGGCAGCTGGGCGATCTCGCCCTCCACCTGGCCGGAGATGACGACGACACGCGCGCCTTCCTCTGCTGCGATCTTCTTCACCGCGTCAACGTAAGGGTTCGGCTTGTCCACCATATCCTCTGCCACGTTCGCTATGTAGAGCACCGGTTTGGACGACAGCAGGGAATAGCCCCTGAGCCACAGCATCTCTTCCTCGGAATGCACACCGCGCCGGACGGGCTCACCCTTCGCAAGCATCTCCTTCATGCGCTTCATGAACTCCACTTCCTCGGCGGTCTTCCTGTCCCCGGTCTTGACCAGCTTTTCGGCCTTGAACAGCCGCTTCTCAATGGCGTCCAGGTCCGCGAGCATGAGCTCGGCCTCGATCACCTCGATGTCCGTCTTCGGGTCCACCTTGCCGGCAACGTGGACGACATTGGGGTCCTCGAAGCAGCGGACCACGTGGGCGATGGCGTCCACCTCGCGGATGTTGGCCAGGAACTTGTTCCCCAGCCCTTCGCCCTGGGCTGCGCCCTTCACCAGGCCCGCAATGTCCACGAACTCCATGGTCGTCGGGGTGACCTTCTTGGGCTTGTAGATCTCCGCAAGCCTGTCGAGACGCTCGTCGGGCATGTCCACCACCCCCACGTTCGGATCGATCGTGGTGAAGGGATAGTTGGACGCCTGCGCCCCTGCTGACGTCACCGCGTTGAAGATGGTGGACTTGCCGACGTTCGGCAGGCCGACGATGCCGCAATTGAACCCCATGAAATTCTCCTTCAACTTCCTTGGTGATCACCACAGAGGCACAGAGCCGGTATGCCCGAAGCATTTCGGTCTCCTCTGTGTCTCTGTGGCGGATTTTTGTTTCGTCTTCGAGCACAATAAAGCCGGAGCAGTCCTTCCCCTCCCGCTCCGGCCGACACTGTTCGCTACTTCCGGTTGAACGCATTCATCGCCTTCGTCAGGCCCTCAAGGAGGATCGTCCTGGCCGCCTCGGCCGCGCGGGCAACCGCATCCTCGGCCGCCGTCCTCTCTTCAGGGAGGAAGGGGCTCAGGACGTAATCGGCGGCCTCCCTGCCGGCGGGAGGCCTTCCCACGCCGATGCGGACCCGGATGAAGTCTGCGGAACCCAGATGGTCAATGAGGGAGCGGAGCCCGTTGTGGCCGCCGTGGCCGCCTCCGGTCTTCACCCGCACCGCTCCCAGCGGAAGGTCCAGTTCGTCATGGATCACGACAAGGTCCGCGACCATGCTCGAGGTATACCGGAGGATGGCACCGGCCGACCGGCCGCTCTCGTTCATGAAGGTCTGGGGTTTGGCGAGAAGGACCTCCACACCCCCGGCCACCCCTCTGCCGACCAGGGAGTGATACTTCTCCTGGGACAAATCAAAACGCAGGCCCCTGGCAAGTGCTTCGACCGCCAGAAAGCCTGCGTTGTGACGGGTGCGTTCGTACTTCCTGCCCGGGTTGCCGAGCCCGATGACGATCTTCATGCGCGACCCACGGCCCTATGCAGCAAGGCTTACTTCTTCGGCGCGGCTTCCTTCTTGGTGGGGGCCGCTTCCTTGGCGGGGGCGGCCTCCTTGCCCTTGGCGCCGGCTGCCGGCGCGGCCGCAGCGGCCTCGCCCTCGCCTTCCTTCTTCTTCTTCACCAGTTCGGGCTCGCCCTCGGTGACCACCGGTGTGGCCGTGAGCATGGACTCCAGCTTCTCGACCGAGATCGGCGGCTGGATCGTGACCACCGTTGCGTCGCCGTCCGTAAGGATCCGGACGCCTTCGGCCACGCTGATATCCCGCACATGGACCGACTCGTGGATATTGAGCGACGCGACATCCACCTCGAGGAAGTCCGGTATCTGGGCCGGGAGGCACTCGACCTCCAGCTGGCGCAGCGCATGCTGCAGGATGCCGCCATCCTTCACGCCCACGGCGCTGCCGGTGAGGTGCACGGCCACGGGGACCTTCACCTTCTCGTTCATGGCAACTTCCATCAGGTCGAGGTGCAGAAGCCCCCCGGAGAGGGGATCCACCTGGTAGTCCTTGATCAGGGCCATCCTCTCGCCTGCGTCCGCTCCGCCCTCGAGCTTGAGGTTGATGAGAGCATGCTCTCCGCCCTCGATGTTCAGGACCTTCGACACGTCCTTGCTCACCAGGGAGAGGGGCATGGACTTGCCGTGGCTGTAGAGCACCGCGGGGATCCGTTTTTCCCGCCGCAGGCTCCGCGCCACTCCTTTGCCCGCCTTGTCACGAATCTGTGCCGTCATTGCTACCCGTTCCATTGCTTCCTCCATTACCGAAAGTTTCCGTGATAAAATGACCAGTGGAAGGCAGCGGGCCGGTACTCCGTGACCGCGTCCCTCCGTGGCGTGAACCGCGTGTGTCAGACGAACAGCGAGCTGAGCGAGGTCTCCTCGTGGATCCGGGTCATGGCGTCGGACAGGAGCGGAGCCACCGACAGGACCGTGAGCTTCCGGCACTCCTTCTGCTTGCTGTCCAGCTCGATCGTGTTCGTGACGATCACTTCCTCCAGCGCCGATTCGTTGATGCGCTGGAGCGCCGGCCCCGAGAGCACGGCATGGGTGCAGGCCGCCGAGACGGTGCCCGCACCGGCGCGCTTGAGCGCCGCGACGCCCTCCGTCAGCGTGCCCGCGGTGTCCACCATGTCGTCGAGCAGGAGGCAGTCATGGTCGTTCACGTCGCCGATGATGTGCATGACCTGCGCAACGTTCGCCTTCTCCCGCCGCTTGTCGATGATGGCAAGACTGGCGTTCAGCCGTTTGGCGAAGGCCCGGGTGCGCTCCACACCGCCGGCATCTGGGGACACCAGCGTCAGATTCTTGAAGTTCCTCGACCGGATGTAGTCCAGCAGCACCGGCGCGGCGAACAGGTTGTCCACCGGGATGTTGAAGAATCCCTGGATCTGGCCCGCATGCAGATCGATGGTGAGCACGCGGTTGGCTCCCGCCGTCGTGATCAGGTCCGCCACGAGCTTCGCCGTGATCGGCACGCGCGGCTGCGCCTTCCGGTCCTGCCGGCTGTACCCGTAGTAGGGGAGCACGGCGGTGATGCGGGCCGATGACGCGCGCTTGAGCGCGTCGATCATGATCAGGAGCTCCATCAGGTGCCGGTTCACCGGACTCGCCGTGGGCTGGACCACGAACACGTCGGAGCCCCGCACGTTGTCCAGGATCTGAACGTTGATCTCGCCGTCGCTGAACCGGGTGACCACGGCGTTCCCGAGCGTGATGTGCATGCGCTCGCAGATCTCTTTTGCCAGGCCGGGATTGGCGTTGCCGGAAAAGATCTTGATGCCGTGCTGTGCTCTCATTCGTCTTCCCTCGCGACGCCGCGCGTCTCCTGCCGTGCAACTGGTTCGGGGACAGGGAGTCGAACCCCGATTCAAGGCTTCAAAGGCCTCTGTCCTACCATTAGACGATCCCCGAGCATGCGTGAAACAGGAAAAGGATAGGCGGGGCGCCTATCCTCTCATGGACTGATGCAGATCGGCAGAATGCTCGGAAGCGGCGGGTCTTATCCGATCTCCGGAGTGCCCTCCGCCCTTTCCGGCTGCTTGGTGGGATTCACCAGCTCCCGTTCGTATTCGGCCAGGACCTTCTTCTCGATCATCTGGCGCGTCTCGCTGTTCAGCGGATGGGCGATGTCCTTGAACGTGCCGTCCTTCAGCTTCCGGCTTGGCATGGCTACGAACAACCCGGCGTTCCCGCTGATGACGCGCAGGTCCCGGATCAGAAAGGCGCTGTCGATCGTGATGGTCGCGTAGGCCTTCAGCCGCTCTTCATGGACGACC
>Ga0316626_10000209_pt1 | contig 21125 bp, 13 predicted proteins | sample OWC_Aug_T1_C1_D5_FD_207656 | JGI IMG/M metagenome (GOLD analysis project Ga0316626, IMG submission 207656) | Wetland soil microbial communities from Old Woman Creek delta, Ohio, United States - OWC_Aug_T1_C1_D5_A | ecosystem: Environmental > Terrestrial > Soil > Wetlands | place: USA: Ohio...
GGCACCTCGGCCCCCCGCCCCCCCGGGCCCCCCCCCCTCTTCACATCTTTCTCCCCCCCCCCCCCCCCCCCCCCCTCAAAAATACCCCCCTCCCTCATCCGCCGAATCCTCGCCCAGTTTACTATGGCCGTGCTCGGTACGCATGCCGTGGTGGGCTTGCTGTATGCGGCGGGCGAAGGCATGTTTTCGCTGGGCAGCGCGTTCCCAGTGGTGCATCCGGCCATGGTCGATCCCCTGGCGCTCGATATGATAACGGCCGTTCGCTATGTGAAAAAGGCATTGAAGGAGACAGAGGGGGATGATGTTGATCCGCGCGCGATGCCATCGCTGGTGCAGCTTCTGTCCCGCTACGATGGTCGGAAGCTTCTGTGGGCGAGACGTGACCATCTTGACGAACACCATTTGCGCGAGCGTGGTCTGCTGGTATGGTCGCGCGCCGTGGCCATGGTGCGCCTGCTGACCCGGCTGGGGATGATGGACCAGCGGATGAGCGAGATTGTATTCGATGACATGGGCGATATCAACATCTGGCGTGTCCTCTATAACGCCGTCATGCCACTGGCGCTCATGCTGTCGTCCTGCCTGGGTCTATCTCGTCGTATGGCGGCCCTGCCCCATATGGCGGCCTCCACGTCGGGCCCGGCCCAGCCGACGCGGCCGGCCTACTATCGCCTGGCCCTCATGGTCATGGTGGCGCCGCTGCCCGAACAGATTCAGCGTCGCTACTTTCAATTTTCGCTGATCCTTCAACTGCCCAGCCTCATTGATGCGATTGAAGCCTATCCGCGCCTCGCCGAGCTGCCCTTCCTCCTAGTGCAACAGGCGACTCGCCACCTCATTGGGCCATTCAGCGGCGGCGCCATGACGTACGAGGATGAGATGAAATACCTCGTGGAGGGCACCGTCGACAACTATGGCCGGCGCATCGTGGTCTACAGCCTAATCAACACGAGCTGTCTGCTGACCTGTCCCTCGCCAGCGGGCGGCAGGCGCAAACAATGGCTCGCCCAAGTCCACCAACAACTCGCCAGGGCACGTGTCGACCTCGAACACCGCGCCGAGCTGGCACGCCACATTCGGGCCGTCTTTTATCACGACACGACGCGTGCCGGAAAGCGCGCCCGCCCCCCTGTAGACACGGCCAACGCTGCCAAACGACCCCGCACCGGAGAGCAATGAGGTAGACTCTAGATGGATTATTATTATTATTACGGGGGGTCTGTCGCGACTTAGCAGTCGGCATAGGGGGCACCCTCGAGGCCAAAGGCGCGGTGGCCGCCATTGTAAATCTCGCCCGCGTTGCGGTGGTCGTTCATGTACATGGGACCGAGGCGGCCCGTGCCGGGCAACTGCTTCTCCCAGCGCCGAGAGACGGGGTCTTCGTCGTAGGTGGCCGCGCGCTCAACAATGGGCGACCAGCGCCAGCCATAATGCGTGGGGGTCTTCTTCTCCTTGTGCGCGCCCTCGAGCAAATTGTACTGCTCGTCGACGACGCGGGGTCCCAGCAAATAGTAGAGGCCGAGGTAGCCCGAGTTCTTGCGCAGGACAATGTTCTCGTCGCCGGCGCCGCCCTCAATGACGTACTCGTCGCGGAGGAAGAGGTTGCCGGGGTAGTCGTAGTCTGTCTCCGAGTAGGGCGCGTCCCAGGCAATGCAGGCCGGCTGCAGGTTGCGATCGTCCATGTAGTCGGCGCGGATAATCTCCAGGACCTGGTCGAGGTTCTTGCAGACGCGGGCGTTCCAGCCCTGGACGACGCGGCGCGGGAAGGTCAATGGGAACTCCATGATGCCGCGCAGGTTGTTGAACTTGTAGCCGTGGCTCAGGGTGTAGAAGAGGTCCGTATAGTTCTCGACACCACGCGAGTTGATTGTATTCTCCATGGGCGAGATGAGCACGTCGACCGTCTCCGTGCCGCGCTTCATCAGCAACATGGAGTTGCCCTCGAGCGTCTGCATGCGCACGAGGCCCGCATTCTGGAACTGCAGGCCCAGGCGCGAGAGGCGCGCCAGGACGCGGGGCGTGTAGGGCAGGAGGAAGAGGGCACCGATGAGGACGAGCTCTTGATGCGACAGGGTGGGGAAGAGGTCGTTGATGGCGGCGAAACGGTCGGGGTTGACGGGGTAATCCTGGGCGAGGACAAGCCGAACCTTTGCATCATCGAGCGCATAGACATTGGTAGCGTTTTCACCCACAAGTGGAGCCGCAAGGGTGGCACTGGTGGGCATGGGAATGCCGGCAAGAGTGGCACCCTTGGCCTTGGACCACTCGGCGGAATCCGCAGCAATGAGGCGCTGTGTGAGGTCGGCCGCCTTGGGCACGGCAGATTTCAGCTTGCGGAGGTCGTCATCGCCAAAGGCCTCCAAGTTGGACGCGGCAAAGACCTGGGCGGCGACCTTGGCGTGTGCTTCAATGTGGCCTGCATCGAGAGGGGCTCGCTCAAATCGCTCGAGGAGGAGAGCACTGATCTTTTGGGCAACATCGGGTTTGGTGGCAGCGAGGCGCTCGAAACCAGTGGCAAATGGCGAGAGGGTATCAAAGGCCGCATTGTTGAGCTTGGAGAGGATCGATTTGAATGTGACTGTGGAGGTCGGCACTTGGGCATTACCATCTGCGACCGCCACCCCGGGGCTGGTGCCGGCGGCTCTATCGCTGCCAATCCGCGAGATGAAGATCAAGAGATTAAAGAGCTGACGCATCGGGTCCACCGCCGCAGCATATGACAGACTGCCAGCGGGAAGGAGGAGTTTAGTGGCGGCCGCCACCGAGGTGTTCAGAATGGAGGCAAGGATGCGAGCAGGCTCTTCGGCGCCCTTGCGAGATGCGGCGAGGACGGAGCGCGCCTTGTTGATAAACTCTTGGGTGCTGTGATGGGCCTCGGGAATTTGGCCAATTGTCTGCACTGGCAAGAGATCGTACACGCCCGTCGTCACCTTGTTGGCGCCAACAATTGCCTCTGCTCGCACCACGCGGGCACCCTGGGGAATGGCACGCCAACGCACCATGTCCATGGCGTTGCGCGCATTGCGAATGTCCTGCAGCGCATTGCCAGCGGGCACATCGTAATCCTTGGGGCCAGTGGCCGTCATGTCCTGGTAGATGCTCTGGAGATTGCCCTGGCCATAACGCTTGCTCATGGCCACGAGGGCGTCCTTGAATTCCTTGCTTGCCACGGCCATGGCGACCGTCAGCTCCTTATCGGCGGTCCCCGAAAGATCGAACACCTTGTCGGTCGTGCCATCCGTCATCTTGTAGAAAAGGCCGGTCTGCTCAATCACCTCGGCGAGCTCCACCTTGCGCCAGCGCGAGTTGCCGCGGCTGTCCACGTCAAGGACGGGCACGGCAATGCTGCCGGGCCGCAGCTCCTCCATGACGCCGTAGCGGCGGCGGGGGAAGTTGTAGCCATTGGCATAGGTCCACTGCTTGCGGAGGGCCTGGAGGCCGGCGTTGCGGGGCTCGTCCGACTCGCGGTAAAAGGTGGGACAGGTGATGGCGGTCAGGGGCTGGCCGGCGCCCACCTCGAGCTGGAAGAGGGGCATGGTCTGGCCCTTGGTGAAGGCGCGCGTGAGCTCCATGGTCTCATCGGTCAGCTGGGTGACCTTGTACTCAAACTGGCGGCGATCGAGCGCCTTGCCTTCCATCTGCCAGGCGTCGTCCTGGGCGACGATCAGCGTGTCCTTGGCGGGGAGGCGGGCGGCATTGTTCGACAGCTCCATGCGCAGGTGGTCGAGCGAGCGGGCGCCGAGACAGAAGAACTCCATGTTGCGCGCGTAAAAGTCGGCATAGGTGATGCGGCGATTCTGGCGCTGGCGTTCCTCGATAAAGGCGCGGAGGGGCTGGGCGGCGAGCGCATTGGCCGTGCTCGTCAGGAGCGTGTACATGGCCGTCTGGCGCACACCCTTGGTCTTGGCCTCGAGCAGCTCGGGGCCAAAGTTGGGATCGTTGAGGATGGTGTTGTGGATGGGCACCCAGAGACGCCGACGGGTCATTGTGCCCGTCTTGGTCCACGACTTCCAGTCAAAGGTGGGCGGGATGCCCGAGGGCGACAGCTCAGGCCACTCCATCTGGATAATCTCCTGGTGATGCTGGCGCCAGTTGCGCTCGTGCGTCACCATCACCTGGCAGGCAAAGTAGAGCAAATCCTGGCCATAGAGCTCGTTGAGCAGGGCGGCGGTCTCCATGTCCGAGCCCGTGTAGAGGAAGCGATTCTGGTACTTGGGATCAAAGTCGTCCCAGCCGCGCAAATGGCGGACGCCAGGCTTCTCGCTTGTCACGGACGAATCGAGCCAGGGCTGTTCGCCGTAAATGCGCGTGATCGCTTGCGCCCACTGCGCCGGGGTGACCTCGGCCGCCTGCGTGTTCGGCGCCATCAGGGTACGTGCCGCCATCGTTATTGTGCTGTGATAGTCGACTGATCGCACTCGCCGCAGCAACTAAGAGGCCCCGAAATTGGCACCCGCCCGCCTGTCGCCCGCCCCACCACCCCCCTCGGGTGAGCTACAAACACCGCGTGCCATTTAGAAAAAAAAACACCGCGATGGAGGTCTCTGCGCGGGTGCCCCCCACCCCCACCCTAGTAGCGGGCATAGGCGGCCGCGGTCGCCGACGGGGGCGACAGCGTGGCGTCGCGGAAGAGGGCGCTAATCTGGTCCACGTAGATGGCCAACAGCACGAGGAGGCCCGTCTGCAGCAGCGCCGCGCCCGCCTGGCCGGCCAGCAGCAGTGTCGTCAGCGTGGGGTCGAGGAAGAGGCCGACAAGCGTCATGACGAGGCCGTACAGGGCAAACGCCAGGCAGACGGCTGCAAACGCCAGCATGAAGATAATGAAACCGCGGCCGTCAAAGCACGAGAGCAGCAGCGTCAGTGGGAAGAGGAGCGCCGGCAGCACCTGGAAGATGATGGCGTAGCTCGTGGCCGTCGTCGGCAGCATGCGGACGAGGCCAAACGCCCAGAAGACGAGCAGAACGACGACGCCGACAAACGCCGCGCCGCTGACCAGCGCCAGGCGCATGCGGCGTTCGGCCGACGTCGGCCCAAACGAGCGCACCATCTTGAGCAACTCGGAGCGCTGCATTTCCTCGACGAGCCGCCGCCGCACAACGGCCTCGTCAACCGGCGCCGCGGCCGCCTCCGCCGGCGTCTGCGGCGGCACGGCCTCCTCCATGGTGCGCGCCTTCTTGCCCTGCGCCGGTTGCGGCTGGCGGTCGCCGGCGGCGAGCGGCGTCATTTCCAAGATGCGATCCGTCTTGTAGCCGACGACGCCGCCGCCGCTGCCGCCCTCGGACGCGGCCGTGCGCCGATGGTAGCTGAATTGGCTGTCGGACGTGGCCATTGGAGTGATCACTACATTTGCGCCAGCGCGCACCGGCCAGTTGCGCGGCCGGCATATTATTGGTTCGGAAATGCAAATGCAAAAGAGCGCGGCGGGTGGCGGCGGCGGTGCCACGGGCCGCAACAAAAAACGTCCGTCCACCCTGCGTCTGGGACAGGTGGCCGCCATCGCCCTAAAGCGGGCAAATCCCACGAGCCATCGCGGCCTCGCCGAACAGGTGCGGCGCGCCGAGGAACAGCGCATCTGGGCCGTCGCCATGGCCGAACGCTTTGGCCGCGGCGACGGCGATCGGGGCGACGCGGCGGGCGGCACGTCCGCGGGCGCGCCCTCGCCGCTGGTGCAGTCGCCCGAGGAGTTGGCCCACTGGTACCGCCAACACGTGGGCCAATATGTGGCGACGGCGTTGGCGGCCGGCCGCAGTCTCTGGCCAGCGCAGCGGCGCATGATTGAGGCCATGCGGCAGCGCGAAGAGGAGCCGCTCGAGGCGGGCGTGCGCGGCGCCGTCCTCTGTTTCCCGCCGGGCAAGGGCAAGACGCGCGCCGTCCTCGAGTGGGTGCTGGAAGACAAGCTGGCGCTGATCGAGCAGCACGGCACGGAGGCGCGCTTCCGCCACCCGACGATTGTCGTCGTGCCCAAGTCGCTGGCGACGCAGTGGCATCGCGAGCTGCGCAAGTACTATCCGCCGCAGGTGCTCTCCGTCCTCTGGATTCGCGGGCGCGAGGCGGCCGAACAGGCGCTCGCCGTCGACGTGGCGCAGCTGCTGCACTGCATCGATCTGGTGCTGTTGACGTACGACATGGTCAAGGGCGCCTACGGCGGCGTCGACGGCGAGCGGCGCGGCATTTTCGCCGTCGCGTGGCGCCGCGTCGTCTTGGACGAGGCGCATCTGGTGGTGAACGAGGACACGCAGGCGTTCCAGTCGGCCACGCAGCTGCGCGCCGAGCGGCGCATCCTGGTGACGGCGACGCCCTTTCCCAACTCGCAGACGCAGGAGCTGAACGCCATCCTCCGTTTCCTGGGCAGCACCGAACAGCTGCCCGACACGCTTGATCACGCCGAGACGGCGGCGGCGGTGCCCGTGGAGGTGGCGCGCCGCCGTCGTCTGATTGAGCAATATTTCCTGCGGCCGTCGGAGGCGGAGGCGGAGGAGGACCCGCGGCCCGTCGTCGTCCGCGTCGATCTCCATCCGGAGGTGGAGCGGCCGCAGTACGAGCAGCTGGCGGCGCAGCACGCGGCGCGCGCCGACAATGAAATGGCGCTGCGCACCAAGTTGCGGAAGCTGTGCGTGTCGCCAGTGCTGCTGCAGCCCAAGGAACAGTGGGATCCGACGCGGGCGCCGTCGTCGCGCATCGCCGCCGTGCTGCACTATCTGGCGGAGCGGCTGGCGCCCAATGAGAAGGCGCTCGTCTTCTGCGAGTGGCTCAAGCCGCTCTACGAGCTGAAGCATCACCTCGATCGGCGCCAGATTAGCAACGTCCTGGTGCGCGGCACGATGGATGTGCCGACGCGTACGGAAATTTTCGATCGCATCATGGACGAGGGCGCGGATCCGCGCGTCGCCCTGCTGCCGCTGAAGATTGGCGCCTTTGGCCTGAACTTTCACCGGGCCAATCACGTCATCATCCTGGCCGGCCACTATCACCCGTGCGCCGAAGTGCAGGCCTTTGGCCGCATCAATCGGCCGGAGCAGACGCGGCCCATGCACTTTGTCAAATTCGTGACGCCCGGCACGATTGACGAGTGGATCCTGAACATTAACGAAACCAAGGACCAGCGCAAGCGCGACATGATGTGGCGGCACGCGCCGTCGTCGGCATAATAGCCCCCAGACAGATAGGACTGGTTCTTTTATTGGTGGGCGTGAACGTGGCAGAGGGGGATGTGGCCCTGGTTGGCGTCGACGTGGGTGACCGTGCCCGCGCAGTAGGCGCATTGGAGATAGCCGCAGAGTCCATCCCAGCGAACGACGGGCTGCAGGGTGGACCTCGCGTCGAGCTTGTCGAAGATGCCCATGGCCTTAATTTGCTGGATGAATTGGGCAGAGGTCGCCGCCGACATGGGCGCCCACGCTAGCGCATAGAGCAGCACGTCAATGGCGTTGAAGTGGCGAAGCAGTTGCGTGCGTTCGGCGTGCGTCTTATACTTGTTGGGCGTCATCTGAGCGACATAGGAGGCCTCGTCCGTGAGGGTGGAGTGGCGGAAGAAATCCAAGCCCGCGATCAGCCCATCAAAGTCGGCATTCGTCATGGGCGTTTTGCCCTCGCGCGTCAGGCCGGGGCGCGCTGCAATGAGACGCGCGGTGTGCGCGAGCAGCAGTTGCAGTGCTGTCTTTGGGATGTGTGCGCCTGGACGGAACATGTTCTCCATCAGCGTCTTGGTATCATCCCACGCGGGCATGAGCCGTTCGAAACTGTACGCCAGCCTAGCGTCAACGTCCATTTTCATCATGCCTTTCGCACGTAGCACTTCCAGGGTGGGCGAATTGCCGCCCCTGAGAATACTCTTCGTGTGCTCCTCATAGGTAGAATGACTATAGCGATGCGTCGGTTTGCTTAGCACCGTACTGAGGTTGCCGTCTACCCTATAGTTGGAGCGTACGTGGACGACTTCGTTGCCGCGAATGTGCATTCGAATTGTAATGGGAAACGAATTGCCAGTGATTGGCGTGGTGGTGGGGATAGGGCCCAGGGTGTGGCTCGTCAAGCCAATTTTCTCACCGGTCCGCGGATTCGCTGGATTACGACTGGCCCTGACGACGGTGGACATGGTGTTGCGTACGATCAGCACGTCTCCAATCATTGCTTCCACTCCTTTGAGTTCGATCGATCGCGGACGCAGATCGGGGTCGCCCGGGTAGTCTCCGCCTGGCATATAGGTGATGGACTGCGTGGGCGGCGGAAGCGACATGTGTATGGGCGGACGATCGGCCATTTCAATCGTCACTCCGTTGGGATCGATGGGCTTAAAACTGTGCTGCAGATCAAATGCGGTTGCGGTGCCAATCCATTGGATGCGCATGGCCAGTTGATAGGCGTGAAACCAGCGCCGGCGGCCCGTAATCACCTCCTGGGCGACCAACTCGCGAAACAGCGTGGCGACGCGCAGAGGTTGTTCCGTTAGATTCGAGCGGAGGTTCCGTTCAAAGTACAGGCGATCGTGTATCGTGTCGGCAAGCTCGTGGCCCATTCCCTCCAGGGAGTAGTCGCCAGCAACGTCGCCCGCCCGGATCCTGGCAATGAGCGCCGCAAACTTCTTGTTGACTTGCGCCATGGTCGCAAAGGTGGCCAAGTCGTCTGAGCGCACCAGGGCGGCCACCAGCACGTCATCGGGGAGATCCTCCAACGTCGTCATCTCTTCCATCCCGGCCGTCATTGCCGCATCGAACGCGAGCCGGGCGCGCTTGACCTCGGGCGTCTCCTCGGGCTCGGCAGCAGCGGCGCGCTTCATATCGCGGCGGAGCAATGCGCACCCCTAAACGTGTCCGCTCGCCCAGTCACTACGCGAAACGGCACAGGCAATAGCCCCCGACCGCTGTCAAAAAAAACGGGACACACCTCGTGAGCCCGATATTTTGCGGCGCGCCGCTATTATGGTTCATTAGGGTCATTCGACGAGGGGGGGGTGGCGGTAAGGCTGGGTGCCATTCAGTGTCCCCCATGTCGAAGCGTCCGCGCCGCGATGATGAAGCCGAGGGCGAGGAGGAGCGTGCGCCCAAGGTCCCGCGCACCCTTGAGGAGGAGGAGGCCCTGTTGAATCGCGCCGATGTGCAGGATGCCATGGTGTTGCTGCCACCACCCCCTCCGCCGGCGGCCATGGACGATGTGCTGTTTGACGACGTCTTGATGCTGGTTCTCGGTCGCGTGGACGACTTGGCAACGGCCCGTAATGTGGCGCAGGTGAACAAGCACCTGAATCAGCTGCTGGCCAGGCTGCAACGGGATACGGTGGCGCTGTTTGACGGCATGGCGCCGACGTGGGGCACCACGGTCGTTGATCGGTGGGTGTTTGAATACAATCTGCGCGATCCGCTGGAGCGCCGCCCCCTCCGCGTGGCCGGTGTGTTCCGGCGATTGGTCGAGGAGGGCGTGATCACGGGCCCACGGCGCTGGTTTCACGCCTACCAGATGGCCATGCGCATCCAGTGGATTGGCACGGTTGCGGGCGCCGACCCATTCCATTTATTCCCGGAGATTGAAAGCATTACGATAGGGCACGACCAGAGCGATGAAACCCAGCGGTTCCATAGAGAAATAACGCAGACGACCTGCATTCGCTATCGGTCGCCAGTCATATTTCAGCCCGACGACGTTCTTCGTCCGAATCAGATCGAGTTCGACTTCAATGCTCGGGGCGAAATGTGCACTCGGTATATGCCGCTGGTTGCCCGCAATTGGATGACGACCCTGGCCGCGCCCCCGCGCAATCCTACGAATCCACGTACCAATGAAGGGATTGAATTTGATCTCTCCATGACCTACGTCCCCGATAACATGGCGGACGTGCCCCCATTTGTGGTGTCGCCGTATTCTCGGATCCGATATGATATACAACTCCAGGACAACACGGTGCTCCTACATCACACTCATCACCGCACTGGTGCAATGTCTTACCACAGCGTGGTAGCGGGCGAGCCGCGCCCCGCGGATGCCAACCGGCCATACGATCTGCAGATTAGATCGACGATGCCGCATAGTCCTCGTCATATACCCATCATCAATATCACCCGGCGGATGACGTCTCCAAAGTTTGCCATTGATGACCTCCTCGTCAGGGGGTGCTCGACCATTGAGTGGGCCGACCCACGCCCAGGTGCCGCGTTTGGTGAGATTGGCGGCATCTTTAATCAATTCCACGGCGCTGGCATCAGTTACCTTGCGGATGCCATCCGCGGCATCACTGAGTTTATGAGAGAACGCCCCGCCTTGACGCTTGCGGGCCCCAACGCCTTGCCGTCACGCGATTTTGTCGGGATGATTGCCGGCCTCGACTTTTTCCGACACAGCGAGGTCATTGACGCCATTGCCAACCACCGTGCCCTCGACCGAATCAAAGTCGACTCGATTGAGCCGAACATTTTCAACACGCGCGACGAGCGGCGGGCCATACTGAAGACCTTTAACCTCTACGACTTGCTCTTCTACGTCATCACCTGGGGCGGGCTGCCCGCGCGCGCCATCACCGTGCTCCTCAAGCGCATTGCCGACACGGGCCTGTTCCGCGACCTCGACCAAGAACGGAGCACGCTCCACCCCGTCATTCGCTGGGACGCCCCGCTCCAATGTGCCCACTGCGCCGAAACGGCCACCCACGTTGACGTGGCCAATGGCAATGAACCCCTCTGTGCCATCCACGGCCAGCCCCCCTCGTGAGAAAATTAAAATGCCATTGTGGGTATACATGGGGAGGGGGCGCCATTAATCGCATCCCATTCGCTATTGTATTCCATTGTCTGCGTGCCGAAATGGCCAAGCGTGCGCGCCCTGACGATTCCGTGGATGGGCAACAATTCCACGCGGTTCACGGCAAATGACCGCACCCTCCTGTGGGCCATGTATAATGATGCACGCACCGGCGAGGTCAAGGCATGGTCGCTGCCAACAACGGAACGCTGCAGTGCGCGCGCTGTCAACGTGGGAAGCCGGCGTGGGTCGACGCCTGTCGGGCGGGAGGAACTGGTCTATGACGCGTGTTTTATTTGGCAATGGTCAGGTAAATAGTCTGAACCACTGCAACACACTCTTCAACGAACAACCGTGGCATTCGGATCATGTCTTGGCCAAGGGATTTGCCGTGGGCCAAACTAGCCATGGTCCATGGAAACGCCCAGTCTGATGAGTATGAAAATGGCAGCCCGTCCATTATTCGTGTGAGTCCAAATGGCGATTGAATTCCATCCAGTAGGTCAGGAGGGCACACGATCTCCGTCGTCAGTTCCGCCACGAATACAAGAACGGGGTTCTCCAATGTGAATAGATAGAGTGCAATGCGAATGGGCAGTGTCGCCGTCGCTACGACCAACTTCCATTCGGCGGCCGCGTCCACCCAGTCGTCGAATGGGGCCGTCATATTGGTCAGAACCGTATAGAGTTCACTCGTGTTGACAGTGGCATTGGGGATGCCGGACGATCGCACCGCGTCCGCTTGGTCCACGATATGCACGTACAGCCAGAGAACCTGGGAGGCAGTGATCGTCGCCATAATCATGACAAAGACATTCCCCCGCGTTGGTTGTGTGGGGGTGTACCCGAGGTAATGGTAGGCGCGCCATCGTCGCGGCACTACAATGCGGCCACCTGGGGCCCCCGTTGCGACAGGGACCACGCCCTTTTGCTTCTTCTGCACCATGGGGTTGGGGACAAGTCGAGTGAGCGCCTGCATTGCCTGCTCCCGACCCGGGCGGAAACTGGCGTATGACACGTATTTTATTTTTTCACAATAACCTGGTAAATAATTGCGCGACCCAATGCACAAGACTCCAAACCACCACCCGAAAATCCAGATGACGCGCAGGCCAATGGATTTGCCGCGGTCCAAACTAGCCATGGTCCAGGGAAATGTGAAATCCAATAAGGACGTAAATGATAGTGGTGCGGAACTAGGATAGCCGATGCCGCGGAGGCCAGACGGGTACGCGAGCTCCGTCACGACTTCAATGGGAAATATAATAATAGGGTTCTCCAGGGTGCATGCGTAAATGGCGATCCGGACTGGAACCGTCGCCATGGCCAGCAGGGTCTGCCATCCGGGTGTGGTGGATATTGGATCGGTGAATACACGGTCAGCCCATTTGTCAAAGTTGGCCGTCGCATTGGTCACCGCAGTGTACAGGTCGCTGACGTTGATGGGGGTATTGGAAGATCGCGCCGCAATATCCTGCTTCATTGCATACATACTCAAACTCAGAAACTGGACCAGTATGATACCCCACGCGACAGTGACAAAGACGGTCCTCCAGTCCGGCCGCGGTAGGCCAGTGTACGGCGGGGCATAAACGGCGTGCCATCGCCGCGGCACTACAATGCGACCACCTGGGGCATCTGTGGTAATACGGCTCGCACCCTTTTGCTTCTTCTGCACCATGTATGTGGTTGAGGACAAGTCGAGTGAGCTCCCCCCCACAACAGAGAACAATGGCAATCGTCTAATCAGCGTGCATCGGCATTTTGTTCGTGCCCAAAGTCCTGACATTCGGTGCAATAATAGCCAAAGACCATGCCGCGCTTCTGCAGCTCGAGCGTGTGGCGATCGCAGTTGGTGCAGCGTGGGTGGGGCGCGGACTCGATCCACTTGTAGCCGCAGGTGACGAGTGACTCCCACTCGACATCCGCATCATCGTCGGCGCGGCGGCGCGGGCGCGATGGCGGCCGATGCCATGAGTGGCCGCAGACCCAGATGAATTCGTTGCGCTCGGGCCAGTAGTCCCAGCGGACGACGCGGTGCCACCCATGTCGTTTGTGGCTCGCACAGATGGGCCGATAGCGGTCAATATTCGGCGCGCCCAGGCCCTCCAGCCGCCCGCCCGCCGAGCGCCCACTGCTGCGTTCCGAGCCCGTGGGCGAAACCGTTGGCGCAGGCGGCGGCAGCGTCAGCGGGGGCAGCGGCGTCGCGCGCTTTAGTGGCACAGTGACGCCCAACATGGACTACTCGTTCCAACTAGCACGTGTCACTGTCTGACAGCCCACCCTTCCCGATTAGCGCATATCTCACCGACACTACCAAAAGAAGACGATGCATTAGTCTGTAAACGTCCACCCAAATGAGGCCGTCGACGACGTCGAGGGGCTGTCGCTGAGCCGGTTGCGGCGGTGCGTCTTTATCCGCGCGCGGCCCGCCGTCTGCTCCACGTCCTTTTCTTTCATTGTCTTTTTCGCCGCCTTTGTCGGCTTCTTCTTCTTCTTCTTCTTGTCCGCGTGCTTGCTAGTAGATTTCTTCTCCTTGGCTGCGCCCATGGCGGGCGTGACGGCGACAACAATGGGAATCGGCGCGCTCGTCGGCAGTCGCGCCGGCGGCGACGGGGGCGGCTGGCGTCGCTTGTCGTCGGCCACCATGGGCACAAAGGTGTGGCAGCCGGCGCACGCGTACCCGAGCTCGTGGAAGTGGCGCTCCACCGTCATGGGCGCCTGGAAACGCAGGCATTTGCGCATGGCACAGGTGCGCACCGCGTGGTCCGTCGTGAAGATGCGGCCGCAGTACGTCACCTCGTCGTCGCTGGACAGGGCGCAGATCCACACGCCCGCCAGCAGGTAGGGATGCACATGTTGGCGGTCGCGATGCAGGGGACATGGCGGCGGCAGGCGCTCGGCCTGGCGATAGCGCGCAGGCGCCGAGGTGGGACTGGGATGTGTGGCGGCGACCGTGGCATGCGCCGGCATGGCCAGGATGGGCATGCGCCGCAAATCGGGCGTACTGGACAGCGACAGATGCGTGTCGTCGCTATCGTCGGCGTCACCCATGGCGTGTCAGTGCGCGCGCCATCGTGTGCTGCGGCGTCGGGCGCCCGCTCGTATATGCCACGGCACACGCACTTTTTTCTAGCCGCGCGTCCCGGTATGATTGATGAACCGCGGGGGCGGGCTGTGGCTCTGGCGAGCACGTCGGCCCAACTGCAGTTGTCTCTCCGCCAGCAATGGACGTCCTGGCCAATGTGCGCGACCTCTTTGATAAACTACGGGAGGTCGACACGGCCACGGACGAGGGCCCAGCGACGGCGATTCTCATGGCCATCTACGAGGCGGTGAATCGACCGCAGCGCATCATGCGACTCGAGGTCAACCTGGTCGGCACGGACATTATCAATGATCACGTCACGGGCGACCTGAAGCAACTGAAAAAAGAGAATATCTTCCACCTCAATACGGTGTTTGAGTATGCGCCCGTCTATCGGCCGTCCCCCTACACGATCCGCGGCGACGCGCCCAACCGGATGAAGTACCTGACGCTCAAGTTTATTGCGCGCCTCGTTGAAATTGCGCCGCCGAGCCTGGGTCGGTGTCTCATCCATCGCTACGTGCAGGCCATGGCCGATCGCCGCGATTACACCGCCCTGCAGGAGATGGTGATTGATCACCTCTACTGGCCGACGTTTAAGATTGTGGATCGCATGTACGGCTGGCTCCACTACGACAAGGACATGATCCGACTCACGGGCAAGCGAGGCAAAGACGCCATTGCGCCCGAGGATCGCACGCGTGCGAAACGGGCCTATAGCGGCGGCTTTGACGCTCGCTACCAACCATACCTCTTCGACGGTGTATTCAGCGCCGAGGATAATGTGCGGCTGTCGTATAAGCTCACGGCCACCACCCCACGTGGGACGCCCGAGTACGCGGCCGCAGTGAAGAAGAATCAGGCGGCACGGACACGGGAGCGCAAGAAGATCAATGATCTGTCGACGGCAGAGGTTAACGCATACTGGGCCACGCCCATGATGTGGGCCACGAACCGGACGCGCTGGCTCATGGAATCCGGCGCCGGCGATGATGCGCTGCGTGCGCCCTATGTGATGGTGCACGACGCGCTCCTTCGGCGATTGGAGCTGGTGGGGACCGGGGAGACCCACGTGCCAGGCCTCCGATTCGAGACGCTCGCGACGGTGATCGGCCCGCGCTGCCAGCGTGCCCACTTCCGCGCGGCCCTCGCCGCTCGCCTAGAGTCCGTATGCTATGACGGATCGCCCGATCCAGCGGCCATCCCCGTCATCGTCCTCGGCGCCGACATTGCGGCGGTCGACACGCTCGGCGCCTGGATGCAATCGTTTGTGCTAGTCTTTGCGTTTGTCGTCGATTATGCGCGCGTCGCCGGCCTTGCCATTGTCCTCGACGCGTCCTTGTTGGAGAAACTCGGGCTCGCCCATGTCCCGCCGCGCGGCGTCTCCGCGGCGCTGCTGACGACGGTGCAAAGCGTGAGCGAGAAATTGGCCTCCGTCATGCCGCGGCCAATGCCCTTTTTCACGCGCCGCGGCGACTGGGCCATGGCGTTTCCGGGTCCCAAGCAGACGGACTACACGGAGACGCGCGTGGCCTCATCGCTTGACGCGTCTAAGCGCCGGTGGCGTATGAAGCATCACATTCCCACAGAGTTTACGCCAGGGACGATTGATTTGCCCGCTGCCGAGATGTGGCTGCAACTCGATGGCGACATTGGCTATGCGCTCGCCTACGGTGGGGCCGACCTGTCGCGCATTGAGACGCAGGTTTCCTTCTACGTGCAAACACTGGGCATGGCCGATGGCGCGCTTCGGGTCGCCGCGGGATCCACCTATTGGCCAGAGGCGATGGCCGACGATCGGTTCGCATGGAACGAGCGATTGGGCATCTCCCCCGTCATCCGGCCGTCGCCCCATGTGCGATCGTCGGCCAGGCAGTTGGCGATTACCGTCCAGCCTGGACCCAGCGTCACCCGCCTCCGACTGCTGACGCTCCTGCAGAGTCTGGCCGATCGATCGCCGGCCATGGGCATCATCAATGTTCGCATCCACGCGGTCACCTTCGACGTCTACGACCTGGCCGAACGCACCGCCCGTGGCTGGCTCTATCTCGCACACGCGGCCTCGCCAGCGACGGAAGCGGAGGCGCGTCGCGTCAATCGGCTGCCCATTGAGGCCAAGATCCCCTGGTTCCGCCCACCCGACGTCCTCTGCAAGGAGGAAACGGCGTGGCTCAACGCACGCTACAAGCGGGCGCATCCACTGGACTCGCTCGACGAATCCCTCGAGGACTTTGTGGGCTACAAGGAGTATGTGGACATGGCGCTCAAGCTCATGGATAACCACCGCATCGTCGACCAACACGACCATGGCGTGGGCGCATTCTGGGCGCCGCCGCTCGCCTGGGCCTACAATCGACTGCTGCACTATGTTGCCGACTACGATGGGGCGTATGCCGACCGCATCGTCGAGGCCATTGTGGCGCCATTTCACGCGGCGCTGTTCCACCGCAAGACGCTCCACGACACGGAATTCCACCTCAAGGACGTTGGCCTCCGTGGCCTCATTGGCATGGAGGTGGCCCGCTTGAAGGACACCATGGATCCCAATTACACGCGTGACAACCACGCGGCCCTCGTTGAGGTGCTCCGCCGCGGCGACTATGCCGGCCACACGGCGATTGGCACCCTCACCGTCTTTGTTCTCGACGTGGACGCCGTCCGGGTCGTTGGGAACGAGGAACTCGCCGCGACCCTCCTCAAGATTGTCGTCAACTACGTCATTGAGTATGCCCAGCTCAAACGCCGCCTGGTCAAACTCACTGCCGCACTCGCCAAGGCACTGGGCGTCCTAAATGCACCCTACGAGAATCGGCAAGGCATCATGTCGCCGGGCGCGACCCTCGAGCCCGCAACCCTCTGCCAGCCCCAACAGCCGCTTCCGTGGTTCTACCGGGTGGCCGGCAGCGACGACCTCCTCTTGCTCCCCGTCGATCCCATCCCCCGCGCGATACGCACCGTAACGATTGAGCCCGCCGCCGCCACGGCCGCCGCCACGGCCGCACTGCCCAATGACGCCAGTCCATGGGCCGCCAAGGACTGGTACAAGGACGAGGCCTGGAAGGCGACCGTGGCCACCACCGCCCCTTGGCTGGCCGATCCCGCGCCATCCTATTACGTTGCGCTGTGACATGCATGTATCCACGTATATACTCTCGCAACCTAGGTGGGCGCGGGCATCAGATGCAATAGTCCCATGCGCAGCGTCTCCACAATGGTCTCAGGCGTGGCCGTGGCCGTCGTCCAGAACGGCTGCATCACCTCGTGATAGTGCGCCTCAATCGCCTGCCGCGTCATGGCGCTGGCGGGGTGCGCCATTTTTGCGCGCGTGTAGCCCACCATGGCGGCGGCGGCGCCCACGACGTAGCGGCCACACTCCATGCCCATCTGCGCCTCGCCGCGCGCCGGACTCACGGCCTGGACGGACAGGCCCATGATCTGTCCAATCTGTGCGGCGCGGACGGCATGCGTGCGGCTGGCCGTCGGCAGCGAGTCCAGGTGATAGAGGACCCGCAGCTCCTGGTCGTAGACGAGCAGCGTCCAGTGGTTGGCCTCCTGCAAGGGGAAGAAGAGGCGGGCGCCCGGATAGGCGGCGACGGCGCGCAGACGGGCGGCCAGATCGCCACGCAATGTATCGCCGCCGTACTTGAAGAGCCAGTCGGTAAAGACGAGAAATTCGACGCGCCCATCGCCGCCGCCGTGACGCAGAATGGCGCGCGCAATTTCGCCGTGCACCGTCGGCGTCTCGAGGTCTTCGCGCGGCGCATAGCGCTGCATGGGCATCGGCGGCAGCGTCGGTGGCGCGCCCGCCGTCTCGCCAATGTGGCGCACGTGGTCGACAAAGGCCAGTGCAATCGTGTACGCATTGTCGAGGCGCATGTAAAAAGCGCCGGCCGCGTCCAGGGGATCGCTATCCGTGGCGCGCAACATCTGGTCAACGGCCGCCAGCGTCCACGCCGCCGGAACAGGGCCCGCCGGCAACTGGGCCACGGACGGCAGGCCCACGAGTGGCGCGGCGTCGCTCGTCCGCTGCAGTCGGCGCCACCAGACGTCGACGACCTCGGCCATGATGCGCTCGCCCAAGGCCTGGGCCGTCGGCGGGCCGTATGTGCGCCAGACAATTTGGTCGGCGCGGCGCACCAACTCCAAGAGGCCGTAGAGGGGACACTCGGGGTCACTGTGACGACGGTGACGCCAGGGGTCGCCGACAACGTCGGGCAGGCAGAAGACGACGGGCACATTGGCCGTGGTGCGCAGTGTATCCATGCGCCGCTGCCAGCACTCGGACCACGTCAGCCGCGACGCCGGCGCATTCTCCATGACCCAGACCATGACGCCGCGGGCGCTCGCCACAATGGTGCCGCGCTCGTACACGTTGGTGTCGTCCGAGAGCCGTGGCGCACCCGCCGGCAATAAATGGCCCATGAGAATGTTGCGCGTTTCCACCTTGTTGGCGGCCGCGGCAATCGGATCCATCCCAGATGAGGAGGGGACTGACCACGCCATGAAGGGGGGCGGGGGCGACGTCACTTCTTCCTCCTCTCTCTGCACTATGAATATCGCCGAGGCTACGGCCGCTCTCATCTTCCCCAGTGTACCGCGCACGGGCCCCGTGACCAAGGAGGAATGCGTCATCTCCACGCCCTTTGAGCTAACGACGCTGCCGGGCCAGAAGGTCCACTTCCTTTTGAAAAGGGAGAACAAGGACGACGGGTACCACTGGTTGGCCTGGGAGACGCTGCCGGGCGGCAAGTTCATGATCTACCAGCATCTGAGTTCGCACATCCACACCTGGGAGGAGGTGCACCGTTGCATCCGAAGTCAGCTCTTCTATTTGCTGCGGGACGACCAGCTCGTGGGCGGTCTCACGGGGCCCATGGTCTTCCCCTTGCTCGACGAGTCCGTGGCGTCGGATGGCCCCATTGAGCCGCCCGCGTCCCCTCACCGCCTCAACGCCCAATCCCTCGTGGTCAAGAACTCGGCGGGCGACCACTGCGCACACTGCGGACCCGACGAGCGCGTCATTGTCAGCGTATATCTCGATACGGACCTACGTGGCAGACTCGCATGTGCGATCCACGGGTGGCTCGAGTATGACCTGTGGCACACGCCCCTAGCGTCGTGGTCCGACTTGCGCTCCATCTTGCGGCGCACCTATCAGAACTGGCTCGAGTTTGGCTGGATTCGCTAACATGATTGTCATTGATTAATATATGTATGCGCAAACGGAAATTGCTTTTCGTGTAGAACAACGAACGCAGTGTGATAAGGCATATGAATAACGGGTCAACCAAGATCACCAGAAAAGCAAATTCCGTTCGTGTATAAATATATGCGGGTATTATTCATCGGCAGTCAATACAAGGGGTGACTGCGGCCGGCGCACCGTCTTGAGCACCATGGGGCCCAGACGGCTGACACTGGTCACGTGGCCGTGGAGGTACGCGCCCTTGCTGCCGGGGCCAATGGGGCTGGCAGGGGCATTCGCCGCCGATGTCATCGTCATCACCTGGCGGCGCAGCTGTCGATTCTCCGCCTCCATGGCCTCAAATTCGCGTCGCAGCGCGTGGGTGGGCGCAATCAGGGCGTCGAGCGTCTGCAGCGTAATCGTCAGCATGGCATCGGGGGCGCCGCGATAGCGCGCGCGCTCCTCCATGGCCAGGGTCGCCCGCTCTGCAATGACGCGCGGCCATCGGCGGTCGCTAGGCGCGAGGGGCAGGCCCAACACCATCTGTGCCAGCTCCAAGTGATAGTCGGTCCACGTATTGTAGGTGGCCGGCAGCGCCACGCGCTCCACGCCCGCCCACGTCAGCCACACCTCGGGCGTGTTGCTGGCCAGCGGCAGGCGCGACGCCCAGCCACATGTTGTCTGCAGACGCAAGACGCCGCGGCAGAGCTCGTCGAAAATGTAGCGCCCGTAGCCCGGCAGCAGCCCATCAAAGACGGCGCCCATGGCGTCCCACAGCTGCGCCATATGGGCACAGTACGCGGGATCGTCGTCGACGGGCGTCGTGGCATTGATGCGATGGGGCCACGGCATGAGCGCCGCGGGGGGTGGAGACGGCGGTGGCACGCCATCCGAGCTCAGCGACGTGTTGCTCGGCTCGCCGCTGCCAAATAATAAATCGTCAAATCCCGCCTCGCTAGCCCATTCACTCATTGCCCCCGAGGAAACTGGCCGAGCGCCCGACCCCCAAGTTCCCATTCCCATTTTTTGAGGGGGGGGGGGGGGGGGGGGGCATGAAAAATTCGGGGGGACAGCGACGCCGGCAACCCTCAGTCTCTCATGAAGCGCCTGCGCGAAGAAGACAATGGGCCCGCCGATGCTGCCGCAGAGGACGATATGTTTGCACCGCGTGCCGGCGACATGGAATGGCCTTGTCCAGCGTGTGACGCGGCCGGGTGGGCCTGTGGCGATTGTATCTATCGGCGCCGACACGAGTTGGCTCTCAGCCGACAGCAGGCGCGCCCCCAGGCAACCATGGCCTACAATCACGACGTGGTCGACGCCGTCTACATCTATGGGAAGAAGAACCCCGTGGCGTGCAAGATCAAGGTGCCGGCCATTGGATGCATTATCGTCGAGCGTAGCGATGGGTATGGATCGGGCGAAGTGCAGAGCTACGTCGTTCTTCGCCATCGGCTCTCCAAGAAGCGCGTGACGGCCCTGCAGATTGCATCCATTGTTGCCATTGACATTGGCATGGGGCCCGAACACCTCGCCAACGCGCCAGGACAGCTCCGCTACGCCACGGACAACCTCTGTTGGCTCAAGATCCAGTACCACCCGACGAATGCAACCGCCGACTATCGTGGCTACAGCCCCAACGCGTACTATGAGATGGGACAGTACAGCCCCATGGACATTGGATTTGATAAATAATATCCCTGGCGGGTGGCATCGTTATTATTGATAGGGCAGAGGGCTGCGAGTCATGACAGTCTGCAAGAGAAATTGATGTTCAATTCCCGTGGCACTGCGAATATCGGCCATGATAGCGATCCAGTCCGGCGCCACCACGTCCAAGCGCAGTTTGCCATTGGCGGACACGTACTTGGCGTACTTGCCGTAGACGAGAGGGTTCTCCATGTACCGCTGATTGACCCACTCGGCGGCCAGCCCGAGACGCTGCATGTCGAGATTCGTGCGCGCCAGCTCCTCCGTGGGATACACTTCGCTCATCACATTCTGCACCGTCTTGCCAATGACGCGACGCTCGGGGGCGTTTGCAATAATGTGCGTGACCAGGAACAGCGGCCTGTATGTCCCACCGACTGGCTGGCCACCATAGTAAGAACCATAGTTGGCTGC
>Ga0316626_10000212_pt1 | contig 20944 bp, 22 predicted proteins | sample OWC_Aug_T1_C1_D5_FD_207656 | JGI IMG/M metagenome (GOLD analysis project Ga0316626, IMG submission 207656) | Wetland soil microbial communities from Old Woman Creek delta, Ohio, United States - OWC_Aug_T1_C1_D5_A | ecosystem: Environmental > Terrestrial > Soil > Wetlands | place: USA: Ohio...
GAACAGCAGCACCTCCACCGCACCGGCATTGGCGGCGTGGCCGAAGAGCCGCGCCGCACGCACCCGCGTGTCGTTGAACACGAGCAGGTCACCCGGACGGAGAAACCCCGGCAGTCCCTTGATGGTCGAATGCTGCAGCGTCCCTCGGCCACGATCGAAGACGAGCAACCGCGCCTGGTCCCGCTCCGGCGCCGGAGCCTGTGCAATCAGCTCCGCAGGCAATGGGTAATCGAAGTCCGCTGCGCGCAGGGCCGGCACACTGCCGTATTCATTCGTCTGCAAACCAGCTTCCATTGGCTTTGGTGACACGGGGTGTAGGCGAGGCGATCGCGAGAATCGCTGGAACTGAGCTGCTCAAACCCTGCAGGATCGGCTTCCAGCCGTCAGCCCGGGATGACGCTCCTCCGGAGGATTGTGACGAACTTTGGGCCTAGCCAGCGTGATTTGATTCTGCGCGGCTAAACCACAGCTCCGGAACAGAGTCAACGCGGGTGCTCGTCGTCAGGCATCCGACGAGGGGTCTTGACCCGTGGCCTTCTTGGGGTCCTTGCCGGAAGAGCCGGCTACCAGGAACGGCGTAAACAGATCCATCGGCAGCGGGAAAACCGTCGTCGACTCGTGTTCCGATGCCACCTCGCCAAGAGTTTGAAGGAAGCGGAGCTGCAGCGCGACCGGGTGTTTCCCGATGATCGCCGAGGCCTCGGCCAGGCGCTGCGCCGCCTGGAACTCGCCCTCCGCACCAATCACCTTCGCCCGGCGCTCCCGTTCGGCCTCGGCCTGCTGGGCCATCGCCCGCTGCATCTCCTGGGGCAGGTCGATGTGCTTGAGCTCCACCGTCACCACCTTGATGCCCCACGGATCCGTCTGCGCATCGAGGATCTCCTGGATGTGCTCGTTCACCTTCTCGCGCTCCGCCAGCAGCTCATCCAGCTCCCGCTGCCCACACACGCTGCGCATAGTAGTCTGCGCCAGCTGCGAGGTCGCCAGCAGGTAGTTCTCCACCTCGACAATCGCCTTGTTCGCATCGACGACGCGAAAGTACAATACGGCGCTGACCTTGACCGACACGTTGTCCTTGGTGATGACGTCCTGGGCCGGAATATCGAGAGTCACCGTGCGCAGGTCGACCCGCTCCATCCGCTCGATGCCCGGAATGATGTAGATCATGCCGGGCCCGCGGTGGCTGACGAGGCGACCCAGCCGAAACACCACCGCACGCTCGAACTCCTTCAGAATCTTGAGGCCGCTGACCAGCAGGACGGCCCCGAACAACAGGACGGTTGCCAGTGGCGAAAACAATCCAAACATGGGTTTCTCCTCACCCCACAACGCTCCCAGAGGGAGTGTCGGGTTTTGCGTGACCCGTCTGGCGCCGGTGCGGCCGGACCCGCATCCGAAGGCCGTCGATGCTCACCACCTCCACCTCGGCGCCGACCTGAACCGGTTCCTCGGCGATGGCGTCCCAGTACTCGCCGTGCACGAAGACCTTGACCTTACCGGCGGAGTCTGCCGTTCGGCGGACTTCGCCAATCTCGCCAATCATTCCTTCCAGCCCAACCGCCGAGCGCCGCCGCTGGGTGCGCACGACCAACCATCCGACGACAAACGTAAAGCCGCCCAGCACGAGCGCCGCGCCGGCGATGACGGAGCGGTCAAGCATGAGCGTCGACTCCGGCGTGTCGAACAGCAGCAGCGATCCGAGCACGAAAGCAATCAGGCCGCCGACGCCCAACACACCGAAGCTGGGGAGGAAGAGCTCTCCCACCAGCAGCGCCACGCCGAGCAGGATGAGAACGAGGCCCGTGTAGTTGATCGACAGCACCTGCAGCGCGGCCAGCGCCAACAGCAAGCAGATGGCCCCGGCCACCCCCGGAAAAAAAACCCCGGGGTGCGTGAATTCGACATAGAGCCCGAGGATCCCGGCCATCATCAGCAGGTACGCGAGGTTCGGGTTGGCGAGAATGTTCAGCACCTTCTGCCGCAACCGCATATCCTGCCGTTCGATCGCGGCGCCCGCGGTCGCCAGGCGAACCGTCCGTCCCGCCACCTCCACCTCGCGGCCATCGATCTTCTGCAGGAGGTCGTTCACGTCGTTGGCGATGAGATCGATCACCTTGAGGTCGAGCGCTTCGCGCTCCGTTATCGATACGCTCTCGCGCACCGCACGTTCGGCCCACTCCACGTTGCGTCCACGCTGCTGGGCAATGGTCCGGCTGAGGGACACCGCAAAGTTCTCCACCTTCTCCGCCATGTCGCCGGTGACGTTCTCGCCCTGGCCTCCCACGGGATGCGCCGCGCCGATGTTTGTCCCCGGCGCCATGGCCGCCACATGTCCAGCCAGAGTCACGAAGACGCCCGCGGAAGTGGCGCCGGCCCCGCTCGGGGCGACGTAGACGATCACCGGAACGGTGGCGCCGAGAATCTCCTTGACGATGGACTTGGTCGAATCGAGCAAGCCTCCCGGCGTGTCGAGCTCGATGAGCAGCGCCTGCGCCTCGCGCTCGCGCGCGACCTGCAACGCCTCGAATATGTAGTCGGCGGTTGCCGGGTTGATCCCGCCGTCGATGACCACCAGAATGACGGTGGAACCGCCATGCTGAGCCGGGGTAGCCGCGCGGTCGGCCATGGCTTTCGGCTTGCCCTGTTCAGCGCGACCCAGCGCCGCGAACGAGAGGAGCGCCACCATCAACGCCGCGCGCCGCCATCGACGTCCCCCTAGCGGCGCCGCCGCACGTGATTCGCGTCGCCGCCTCGGCCACAAGACTGACGGAACGAATCTTCTCCTACTGGCGCTGGCCCGTCTCATGGCGTCATCCCCAGCTCGGTCATCACCATCTTGATGTCAACCCAGACGAGCTTCTTGTCGTTCGGGTTGCGCAGCAGGTACGCCGGGTGGAACGTCGGCATGACCCTGACACCATGGTACTCGTGCCACATCCCGCGCAAGCGGGTGATCGGGATGCGCACTCCGAGCAGCGCCTGCGCCGCGAAAGTGCCGAGTGCCACAATGACCTTCGGCCGCACCAGCTCGACTTGACGAGCCAGAAACGGCAGGCACGTCGTGATCTCGTCGGGTTCCGGGTTACGATTCTCGGGCGGCCGGCACTTGACGACGTTTGCAATATAAACGTCGGACCGGCGCAGCTTCATCCCCTTGGTGATGATCTCCGTGAGCAGCTGGCCGGCGCGACCCACGAATGGCTCGCCCTGAAGGTCTTCGTCTCGACCCGGACCTTCGCCAACGAACATGAGAGCGGCGTTCGGATTCCCGACTCCGAATACGACCTGCGAACGCCCGAGGCGGGCGAGCTTGCACCGCTGGCAGTCACCGATGTGAGCGCGCAGGGCCTCCAGCGAGGGCGCCTGCGCCACCCCCGGCTCACCGAACAGATCAGCGGTCGACGAGGGGACCTTCACCACCGGTGAAGGCGTCCCACCCGCCGGGGGAGAAGCCGCGGCCGCCGGCGCCGCCGAACGCACCGGCTGCGGTGCGACGGCCGGGGCCCGAGCCGCGCGCGGAAAGCCGCGCACGCCGTTGGTGCGCTGGTATTCAACGAGGGCACGAAGGCTATCGAGCACTTGGAGCACAGCCGCTTGAGGCGCCTGCCCCTGAGTAGTACCATCCACGTCTGTGCTCCTCGTCTGCACCCTGTTCGTTGGGATTCTCCTGATCCCCGATTGCGCCAACGCCTGGGGCCCAATCAGCCACCTGGCACATGGCGCGGAGATTTTGAAGGAAACTACCACCCTGGGTATGGGCCTTCAACAACTGCTCGCTCGCCATCACTACGCGTATCTCTACGGTTGCGTGGGAGCGGACATTACGCTGGCGAAGAAGTTCACCCGCCGCATCCAGGCGCACTGCCACTCTTGGCATGTCGGCTGGCAGGTTCTTGCGGCGGCGCGGACGGAGATCGAATGCGCCTTCGCCTACGGCTACCTGACCCATCTCGCCGCCGATGTCTTTTCCCACAACCACTTCGTTCCCACGCAGCTCATCCTCAGCTTCCGCACCCGGACGTTGCGCCACATTTACTGGGAAGCGCGATTCGACGGCATGCAGGAGGCGGAGTACCGGACGGTTCTGCGCCGGCTTCGCCGCCATGCGTTCCCCGAGTGCGACGATCTCATGAAGCGCGTCGTCGCGCGGACGGTCTTTCCCTTCCGAACCAACAAGCAGATATTCGATTCGGTCTTGGCGTTCCACGACTGGGACAACTGGCACCGTTTGATGCAACAGGTGGTCAGCCGTTCACGCTACGCCCTGCCGGCGGGGCTGGCGCCTCGGTACAACGTCCTCTGCCTGTCCGCCGCCCGCGACGTCCTGACCCGCGGGAAGAACGCCAGCTGCCAGTCGGCCGACCCGACCGGGCTCGCGGCGCTGACCCTGGCGAAGGACGTACGCCGGAAGCTCAAGCTCCTCGACCGCCGGGGGGCCATTACGCCCGAGATCGAGCAACAGCTCGAGATGCTCAACCAGAGGCAGGAGCTGGAGGCAGAGCCCGGCGTTGTGCCCGATATCGCTCACGCACTTGGTTGAAGAAGCGGATCGCATCTGGCGCCGCATAGTCGGCGTAGGTATAGGGCCAGGGCCGGAACTCGCCATCGACGAAGCGCAACGTCGCTTCGGCGTATATCCCCTGGCCCAGATGCACGCGCTGGGCGGCGTCCTTGGTTGATGCCAGCACCAACTTGCCGAGATCGATGTAGCCCGGGTCCAGGTTGACTCGCCGGCCGCCCGCCACGCGCCAGCGAACCTCCATCTCGTTGGTTCGCAGCTTGAGGCTCACGAGCTCATCCGACCGGATGAGCTCGGCCATTGCGACGTACTGCCGCCAAAGGGAGCTCCCCATCTCCCGCTGGTAATAGCGGCTCACCGTCCATTCGCTCCGTTCGCTCACCATCTCGACGGTGGCGATGGCGGTGGTCAGGACTTGGCGTGCCTCGTCGAGAAGCGCCGTCGATGCCGCGAGCAGTCCGACAATGGGTTTGACCAGCGGGGGCGCGGAGGGCTGTCCCACTTGCTCCCTCCCTAGCCCGGCAGCGCCGGAACCAAAATGTCGCAGACGGGGAGAAGGGGAGACAGGGTGAGGGGGTGACGACATCGGGACTGGCCTCGACCGTCGTCGCTCCCTCGCCCCATCCCTCCGTCACCCCGTCTGTTGGCGGATGCATCTGCCGCCTCGGTTGGCCAGAGATGCCACCGGGAGGGCGTACACACAGGGACCGTGCTCTTCGCCAATTCCCGTCTCGCCCGCGCTACGTGCTGCGGCGAGGCCGGCGCCGCGGCCGCGCACCCGTACGGCCGGCAAGCGCGAGCTTCGGGCGCCGCGCCGCGGGCGTGTTGGGCGCCGCGGCCGAGCGAACGGCGAGCAGCCGATCGAGCACGCGCTCGGCAACCTCGTCCTTGCTCGCCAGCGGCAGCTCCTCGCGGCCAAGTGCGTCGAAGATAGTCACCGCGTTGGTGTCCACCTCGAACCCCGCGTCCGCACGCGACACATCGTTGGCCACCATCATGTCGACGTGCTTCTCTCGCAGCTTGCGCGCCGCGTTGGCTGCAACCTGCTCCGTCTCCGCTGCAAACCCCACCAGAAACTGTTGCCGCCTCCGCTGCCCCAACTCACTGAGGATGTCGACCGTTCGCTCGAGCTCCAGCACCAGCGGCCCCGTCCCCTTCTTGATCTTCTGCGCCGCCGGATGCGCCGGGCGATAGTCCGCCACGGCCGCGGTCATCAGCACCACCGTCGCGGCGTGGAACTCCTTCAGAAGCGCCTCGCGCATCTCGGCCGCGGTCGCCGCTCGCACCGCTCGCACCCCGTGAGGAACTGAGAGGGCGCTCGGACCGGTCACCAGGACGACGTCGGCACCCCGGCGCCAAGCGGCTGCCGCCAGCGCGTACCCCATCTTCCCGGTGGATCGGTTGGAGATGAACCGGATCGGATCGATCGGCTCCCGGTTCGGGCCGGCCGACACCAGCACGCGATCGCCGGCAAGATCCTTTCGGCTGACGGCACGTTCGACTTCGGCCACGATCACCGCCGGATCAGCCAGGCGCCCAACGCCTTCGTACCCGCACGCGAGAATACCCGACCCGGGCTCGATGATCCCATGCCCGAGCTCACGGAGCTTCGCCAGGTTCGCTTGGACCAGCCGATTCTCGTACATGTGGACGTTCATCGCCGGCGCAATCAGTATCGGCGCGCGCGTTGCCAGCAGCACCGTGGTCAGCAGATCGTCGCCGATCCCCGCCGCGATCTTGCCGATGACGTTGGCCGTGGCGGGAGCGATGACGACCGCGTCCGCCGTGTCGGCGAGGCGAATGTGTCCGATCTCCGACTCCTGCGTGAGATCGAAGGTGTCGGTCGAAACCGGTTCGCCCGAGAGCGTCTGCAGCGTCAACGGCGTGAGGAACTCCATCGCGTGGCGGGTCATCACAACGCGTACCCGGGCGCCGGCGGATGTCAGCAGGCGAACGATCTCAGCGCTCTTGTAGCAGGCAATCCCGCCGCTCAGGCCAACGACGACCGTCTTTCCTTCAAGCCACCGCATCATCGCTCGGTTGAATGGCTTCCACGTCACGCAACGTCATGTTCTCCGACCAGAGCGAATATACCCCGGCGGCGACGATTCCCACAAATTGCGTCACGTGGAGAACGATCGAATAGGCGAAGGCGTCACTCGGCGCGACCGAGAAGATCTCGAGCGCCAGTTTGCAGCCATATTGGAACGATCCCAGAAACCCCGGTGCCGACGGCACCGACACGGCCACGGCGACGATCGCGGTCACCACCACCGACGCACGAACCGGCAAGCGAAAGGCGACGAGCGCCAAGCCGTTGAGCGCGGCGATCGCGATCCACAGGTACAGCGACCACCCGAAGGCACGGAGAAACGCGGCGGGACTGTCGAGCACCTCCAGCGCTTTCACGAACCCCAGAGCGAACCGGTGCATCGGACCACCGATGCGGGTGGGCAGCAGGTCGCACACGTTGCGCACCACGCCGATCGCGAACTGCTCCTGCCACCGCATGAGGACGATCACGCCACCCACCACAGCAGCCAAGCCCGTCAGGGTGTAACCAAGCTTCCGCGCGTCCTCGGAGACCGGCACGGTCGCCACGGAGATGCCGAAGAGCAACAGGATGGTGAACATGTCGAAAATGCGCTGGAGCAGCGCGGTCGCCAGCAAGCTTCCGAGGGGCAGCTTCTGACGCCGGCTGACGAGCACGGGGCCAACGATCTCGCCGATGCGCAGGGGCAGCAACATGTTGGCCATGAAGCCGATGTTCGTCGCCGCCACCAGCACCGGCATCGGGACCACCCCGATCGGTTCGATGAACACGCGCCAGCGTTGCGCGCGGATGTACAGCGTCCACACCGTCGCCGCCATGATCGGCACGATGTAGAGGTAGTTCGCGCTCTGCAGCGCGTTGACCGTCTCCCGCCAGTCGATGTTGCGTACGGCGAGGGCCAGGAAGAGAACCGATATGGCAACGCCGAAGGCGATGCGAAGCGTACGGCTCTTCACCCGGCCGACTCTCCTGCGCGGCGGCGTTGATACGATTGCCAGACGCCAGCGAGAAACATCATGGCGCCGACCGCCAGCAACAGCCTGCCAAACCGTTGCGCGTCGCTGTCCAGCACCACCCCGGCGCCCAGCATCCAGATGAAGTAGCCAAACACCCGCCAACCTTTTCCCCGCAGCTCAACCATGCGACTCGTTCAGCTGTCGGAAGATGTACACCGCCCGCTGCAGCGCGGTCAGGTTCGACAACACCGCAAGCAACGCGACGGTGAGGGCGAGCAGGTGATGCGCGGAGCCGCCAAACGCGTGAACGGCAATCGAGCTGAAGATCGATCCGAAACCGAGGATCACGAACCGCTCGGGCCGCTGCAGCAGCCCAACCTCGCACGCCACGCCCAGCCCCTCCGCGCGCGCGCGGGTGTAGCTCACCATCATGCCGCCGAGGATGGCCAGCAGCACGGCCCACACTTCCCAGCCCGACCGAAAGAAGAGGATCAGGCCCACGAAGCCGATGTACTCGGCGTAGCGATCGATCACCGAGTCGAGAAACGCCCCGCGGCGGCTCTCGCCGTTGGTCCGCCGCGCAACCTTTCCGTCCAGGATGTCGAGCGTTCCCGCGAACAGCACCAGAAAACCCGCCGTGTAGATCAGGCCGCCGGCGTAAGCCACACCGGCCACGACGCTGACCACGAGCTGCGCGTACGACAGCGCGGCCGCCCGGACCCCAAGACGGGCGCAGAGATCCTCGAATGGGATCAGATTGCTGAAGTACCAGGCCCGCACATTGGGACCGAGGAGTCTCGACGCGCGGACGTTCGATGTGTCGGTGTGCTGCCGCAGATAGGCACGCATGCCCACGCCGAAGGCGCCAAAGATGAGCGCCAAGTTCAGGAGGGCAAACACCTGTCGCGACATCGCTGGTTGGCTGGAGCGGCTGGGCGCCCGTCAGTCCGCCCCCCGGGTGGCTCCCGGGTCACTTCCGAAAGCGCGACGGAAACTCGCTGCCGAAGTCTTGATCGGGGTGCAGGACCTTCGCGCGTGCGATCAGTTGCTCTTCCGGCTCGGGGTTGTTGGGATCAGGAATGCAGCAGTCCACCGGGCAGACAGCCGCGCACTGTTCCTGGTCGGCAAACCCGACACACTCCGTACACTTCTCCGGGACGATGTAGTAGAAGTCGTCCCGCGGCGCCGGGCGGGTCTCCCCGTCAAGCTCCCACGACGCTCCGCCTTCGTAGATCGCCGTGTTCGGACACTCCGGCTCACACGCCCCACAGTTGATGCATTCCTCGGTGATCACTGTCGACATTTCATGGTTCCCAGCATGAAGAATTTTCGCACGCTACCACACGTCCGTGGGTCAGTAAAGGAACTTCCTCCGCGAACCCGCGAACCGGACCACCTCGCTCAGCCGACGATCTGCGGGGCAGGCGCATGCTCGCGCTCCGCGGCAACGCGGTCCAGCACTTTACCGGCAACCTCCATGAAGACACGGCTGACCGGATGCGTGGGTTGATCGAGCACCAGCGGCTTCCCGGCGTCGCCGCTGATCCGGAGCTCGGGAACGAGCGGGATCTGTCCCAGCAGCGGCACCTCGAACTGCCGGCAGAGCCGCTCGCCGCCGCCGCTGCCGAAGAGCGCTTCGCGCTTGCCGCATTTCGGACAGAGGAAGTAGCTCATGTTCTCGATGATCCCCAGCACCGGCGTGTTCACCTGACTGAACATCGCCACGCCACGCTCGACGTCGGCGACGGACACCTCCTGCGGCGTGGTCACGATCACCCCCCCGGTCAGCGGCACCTGTTGCGTCAACGTGAGCTGCGCATCACCGGTGCCCGGCGGCAGATCGATCACCAAGATGTCGAGCTCGCCCCAGACGACATCTTTCAGGAACTGACGGACGAGACCGCTGACCAGCGGGCCGCGCCAGATGACGGGCGACCTGTCGTCGAGAAAGAACCCGATCGACATCGCTTTCAGCCCGTACTTCTCGAGGGGAAAAATCTTCGACTGGTCCGCGACTCGCGGGCGGCCCGACAGCCCCAGCATCGTCGGCAAGCTGGGACCATAGACGTCCGCATCGAGGATTCCGATGCGTTTGCCGAGCTGCTCCAGGGCGCAGGCGAGATTCACGGCAACGGTAGATTTCCCGACGCCCCCCTTGGTACTCGAGACGGCGATGATGTCCGCCACCCCCGGCAGCGGACCCAGCTCTCCGAACGGACTGGCCCCCTGCGGCTGGCTCCCGATGACCTGCACGTCAACGTCCGCCACGCCTTCGAGGGCGCCGACGGCGCGCCGGATATCGGCGGCGGTCGCGTTGACCAGCGGTTGTGGCAAATTGCCGGCCTGCACGTGCACCGTGACACGCCCTTGGTCGAAGCCCAGCTGCGTAACCATGCCGAGCGCCATGATGTCCCGAGATTCGCCCGGCAGGCGAATCTCAGCGAGGCGCTCACGAATGTCTTCGAGCGTGATCATTCTGCCCCTCAGCCAGCTCCGAAAGAAACCGCGGGTCCTCATCGGAGATCAAGATGTTTCAGACTCGAACTTCCCCAGCGTCTCGGCGGTGCGCTTGCTCGATCCAGGCGGGCCTTTCGGCCGACACTCCTCGCACGGACAGAGCCCGCGCAGGGTCTGATAGCCGTAGATGCCGCTGTCGTGACCGTCGCTCCACTTGACGCTCACCGCGTATCGCCCGACGACGCCGATTTCTTTCGCATAGAGCGGTCCCCCCTTGTTCCCGACGATCGGCAACGTCCGCCGCGGGCGTTCGCGGCAGACGGCGCAGGGACAGTGGTTGCGCAGGTAGTCGTTCGTGTACTCAGACTGATGTCCATCATCCCAGAAGATGCGCACCCCGTGCGTACCTTGCCGCCGAATCTCGGTGGGCACCGGAGGGCGACGTGTCATGCGCGACCGAGCCTACCAACACCCGCATCAAATGCAACGCACGCCGCGACCAGGCGACCACGCGAGCGGCCGCAAGCCGTGGTCATTCGATTCTTCGCGCATCCGAAGGCGGGGAATCAATCGGAGCAGCCTTGACAGCCCCCGCATTCGGACAGTATCCCTCGTGTGCGAGAGAGAGAGAGACGGAGCACCTGTGAGCACAGCCCGTACGGGTCGGGTGCGCGCGCATCCTCCGGCGCCCACCCTGTTGGTCGCCCGAGAGTTGGAGTTGGTTGAGCAGCGTCTGGCCGATGTGCTGGCGTCGCGAGAGCCGCGGCTCACCGAAATTTCGCAGTACCTGATCGACTCCGGCGGCAAGCGGGTGCGGCCAGCGGTCATGCTGCTCGCGTTCCGCGCCTGTGGCGGGCAAGATCTTGCCGACGTCGTCGATGCCGCGGTCGCCATCGAGCTGATTCACTCCGCCAGCCTGCTCCACGACGACATCATCGACGGCAGCTCCAGCCGCCGCGGCCGCGATTCCGCCCTACGCAGGTATGGGCTCGCCGAGACGCTCGTGACGGGAGACTTCCTCTTCGGTCGCGCCTATCAGCTCTGCGCTCGTTTCGGCGAGACGCTGATCAAGTGGGCCGTCGAGGCCAGCATCAGCCTCACCGAGGGTGAGATCATGCAGGGCCGATTCCGCCGCAACCCGGCGGTGACGCGTGCGGATTACATGGAGATCGTCACGCGCAAGACGGCCTCGCTCTTCGAGCAAGGGGCGCGGACCGCTGCCACGCTGGCCAAGGCGCCGACGGCGACCGTCGACGCGATGGCCCGCTGCGGCCTGCACGTGGGCCTGACGTTCCAGATGATCGATGATCTGCTCGACGTCGCGGGCGACCAGTCCGCCCTTGGCAAGCCGGTCGGCATCGACCTGCGCGAGGGCAGCCCGTCACTCCCCATAGTCCTCGCGCTCGGCCGCGACGAAGAGCTCCGCCGACGATTCGCTCTGCCCAAGCTTTCGGAGGAAGACATTCACTTCCTTCTGGACCGTCTCCGTCACTCGCCGGTCATGAAGGAAGGCCACCAACTCGCCACCGAGCACGCCGAGCATGCCCGCCGCGCGCTCCTCCTCATCCCCGACTCCGAGTATCGCGCCAACCTGTTCTGGCTCATCGATCAGCTCGTCGACCGCGTCTCGTGAGCCGACCAAGGAACCCTCGCCACCGCATCGCGGGCTGACGCCCGCAACCAAAGCGATCCCCCTCGTCGTACCCGCGAAGGCGGGCATTTGTGCCGAAGCGATTCGCCGGTGGTTGAGCGAAGTAAGCCTCATTTCTGACCCGAAAGAACATTTCCTCGCGCAAAGACGCCAAGTCGCAAAGAAGACGACATGGGAGGAGGCGATGAGCTGATCCGCGCGAAACGTCACGATCATGAGGTTCACAAGATCGGTCTTGCGCGGAAGACCGTGGCCGGCACAGCCGGCCCTACGGGGACACGCGGGAAAAGCTGAGGGCCCCGTTCCACCACAGTCCGAGGTAGCCGGCCGTCATGGCCAGCAGGAAGAGCAGCGCGAGGGTGTCGAGCATTCCGAACCGCGACTCGTACAAGCTGGTCCTCGGGGAAGAGGACTGGAAACCACGGGCTTCGAGCGCCATGGCCATGTTGTCGGCGCGCCGCAGACCGCCCATGAAGACGGGCACGATGACCGGAATGTAGCGCCGCAGGCGCTGCCACAGGCTGCCGCGGTCGAACTCCAGACCGCGACAACGCTGGGCCTGAACCACCGTGGCCGCCGCATCGAGGAAGACGGGGACGAGACGAAACGCGAGGGTCATAGTGAACCCGATCTTGTACGGAATGCCGACCCGGTTCAGGGCGTCGGCAAACTCCTCCACCCGCGTGGTGGAAAGAAACAGCGTGCCGGCGGCGAGGAAGACGTTCAGCTTGATCGCCATCCCGAGCGCGAAAAGCGGTGCCGTTCGACTGATCCGCAATGGCCCCCACCGCACGAGCGGCGGCTGGCCATCGGGTCCGTACCCCCAGGTCCAGATCAGGAAGGTCATGGCGAAAATGAGGACGAACAGGTACCGCAGGCGGTGCACGTTCTGCACCGACCCGGTCCACAGCAACAGGACCGCCAGCAACCCGACCAACGGCAGCAACCACTGCGGCCGCTCGACGACGAAGGCGGCGACGAAGAATGCCACCATCGACAGCAGCCGGACGACCGGGTGGAGGCGGTGCACCCAGGTGCGATTATCGAGGTAGAGGTACAACGCCATGACGTCCGCTAATGTTGCTTTTTGACTTTTGACTTCATACCGGGTCCAGCGCGGCCACGAACTCGTCCAGCGTCAACGGCGTGAAGCCGAGGCGCAGGCCGAGGCGCGTGATGTCGGGGACGCGGAAATGGCAGCGCGCCAGCAACTCCTCCCGGGCCAGGAGCTCACGCAGGGGGCCGTCGCAGACGATGCGGCCACCCTGCATGAGGATGCCGCGCTGGGCGTACTCGGCCACGACCCACGGGCTGTGCGTGATCACGATGACGGTCATGCCGCGCTGGTGCAACGCGCGCAGCAGATCCATCATGCGGCGCTGCTCGCGATAATCGAGGCCGGTCGTTGGCTCGTCCAGAATCAGCACGCGCGGCTCGAGCGCGAGCAACGACGCCACCGCCAGACGTTCCCGCTGACCCTTGCCAAAGAGGAACGGATCCTCCTGCTCCAGACCCACCAACCCCACCGCATCAAGCGCCATCCGGATGCGGCGCTCCATTTCCGGTTCGGCGACCCCGAAATTGCGCAACCCAAAGGCCACCTCGTCCCGGACGGTGGCGGCAAAGATCTGATGGTCTGGATTCTGAAACACGTACCCGACGTCGGCGGCCACCTGATGCAGCGGAAGCTGTCGCACGTCCTGCCCGCGCACCCGCACGCATCCCCGGGTGGGATGGAGCAGTCCGTTCAGATGCTTGGCGAGCGTGGTCTTCCCGGATCCGTTCTGACCGATCAACGCGAGGAACTCGCCCGTGCGCACCCGGAGTGAGACGTCGGCCAACGCTTCTCGCCCCCCCTCGTACACGTAACTGAGCGATTCGACCGACAGCAGAGGTTCGCCGTCCTCCGCTTGCCCGGGCGGCAGCGCCGGATTCACGCGGTAACGGGAGCGCACGAGCGCCTCCGCCTCGGACACCGTGGTCGCCCGCGTTGGACTTCTCAGGGCACGATTGAGGCGATCGAGATCCGCTGGCCGCACGCCCAGCTCCTCGAGCCGCTCGACCTCTGGCAGCAGTCGGTCGGGATGGTCATCGGCCACGATGCGGCCGTCCGCCATCAGAACCAGCCGGTCGGCGCGTTCGGCCGCGCCGATCTCGTGCTCGATCAGGACAATCGTGAACCCCTGGCGCCGCATCGCCGCCAGCACGTCGAAGATCTCCACCTTCCCTTGCGGATCCAGATCGGTGGTCGGCTCATCGAACACGAGCACCCGTGGCTGCAGGGCCAAGACGGCCGCAATCGCCAGGCGTTGCTTCTCGCCGCCAGACAACGTCGCCGGGTCACGTGGCTCGAATCCCTGCAGCCCGACCTTGGCGAGCGCGTCGCCCAGCCGGCGCATCATGATGTCGCGGGCGATTCCCCGCTGCTCCATGCCAAAGGCCACTTCCTGCGCCACATTCGTGGCAAAGAGCTGCGCTTCGAAGTCCTGCGACACCAATCCGACGGTATCGGCAACGTCCGCAACTCGCTGCTGGTCGAACCGACGGCCGAGGATTTCGATCTCACCCGTCAGGTGTCCCAGCTGGAACGCGGGAATCGTGCGGTTGAGCAGCTTCGCCAGCGTCGTCTTGCCCGCTCCGGTCGCCCCCATCACCACCGCAAACTCACCGCGGTGGATGGTGAGGCTCACGTCGTGGAGCGCCGGAGCGGTTCCTTCCTCGTAGGTGAAGGACACCCCGCGCAAGCGGATGGCGGCCGCGCCCTCGTGCCTCCCCTCCCCCGTGGCCATTTCTGGCCACCGGGAGGGCTGAGGGTGGGGGCCTTTTTCTTCAACGTTCGTGCGATTCACGAGACGCTTCCGCTCACAGCAGCGCCAGGCCCACCAACAGAAGGAGCATTACCGGCACGAGGCCAACGCCAACGTGCAGAGCCCCGGTACCGCCCGTGATCGTTCCAAGCACCGGCAGCGCCAGCCGGCCAGTTGAGATCAGGTTTCCCAGCACCAGACCGGAGACGATGGCGACGATCACCGTCGCCAGCCCGAGCAGACGCACCGGTCGCGGGCGCGGTCTGCTGTCAACGAGAATGTCGGCGTACCGCAGGCGCGCCCGTTTGACCCGCGGGTACACCGCAGCCAGCAGCAGCGGCGCCAACACGACCGCGACGACGAAGTTGTTGAAGAAAACGATGTTCGCGAGGACGGAGAAAGGAATGAACCCGAGGAGGTTCAGCCCCCACCCAATGATGAGCCCGCATCCGCCAGCCGCCAGCGCCACGACTCCGGTGAACACCAGCCACGTCAACGGCGTTCTCGGCACGGGGTCGGAATCCGTCAGCGCCGTCCAGACCTTGTAGGGAAGAAATCCGTACAGCAGGTTGCCAAAGAACCCGAAGAGATCGCCCGGCCCGATGCCCCCGAAGAAGTCGCCGATGACGTTGCCGATCGCCGCTCCCCACGCTCCCGCCGGGCCGAACAGGAACGAACACACGACCGGAATGGCGTTGGCAGGACGGAACTCGGTCACGCCGGGAATCAGTGGCAGCACCTTGAACGGAATCAAAATCGCGGCGTAGAGCGACGCGCTCATCGCCGTCAGCACCACCATGCGGGTGTTGCTCCACACACCAACAAGATCACGCATGGCGGCTCCGCACCGAATCAGCGCTCCGACTCACTGCCATCGCTTCGCGCTTTCCGCCCGCGCCTCCCATGTGATGATGCGAATTCCTCGTCCGGGGTTTTCGGACAGGCTCTTAGCGCAAAGCGGCCGGGAGGCGAAGCGCTCACCGCTGGAAGCGGCCGTGATGATGGGGATAGAATGCCGCCATGGTGCGCATCGGCAACCTCGAGCTCGGGGCCATCCCACGCGTCGCCGTGGCGTTGTCGGACGTCGAGGTGCGCCAGGATGCCGCTACCACCCATGAGCTCGCCGACGTTTTCGAGCTACGCATCGATCAGTTTCAGCGCCACGACCCGGACTACGTCGCGGAGATCACCGTGGCGGCCGGCGCGCACGCCGTGCCGCTGTTGGCAACGATTCGCGCCACCAGCGAGGGCGGGGTCACGGCGTTGGAGGATCGACAGCGCCTCGGGATTCTCGAAGCCATCGTCCCGCAGGTCGACGCGGTCGACATCGAGCTTCAGGCGCCGATCCGCGATCAAGTGGTTGCGCTTGCGCACGCACACGGGAAGCCCGTCATCCTCTCGTACCACAACTTCGACATGACCCCACCGGAAGTCGAGCTGGCCAAGCGCATCGACATGGGCCGGGCGGCCCGCGCCGACATCGTGAAGATCGCCACGACGGCGCTGAGCGCCAGCGACTGCAGGCGTCTGCTCGGTCTTCTGCACCCGCATCCGTCCACGCCGCTGATCGTCATTGCCATGGGCGCACACGGCACGATGTCGCGCGTGTTCTTCCCGCTCATCGGATCGCTCCTGACGTGGGGGTTTCTGCACGCACCATCAGCCCCCGGCCAGCTCACACTCGCCGATCTCGTCGCCGAGCTCCGGCGCTATTCTCCCGACTTTGCAAGGGAGCGGGACGTCCGTCAGACGGCAGGCGCACAACGCGACTGAGAGAGAGCGGCTTTCTCTCGGCCTTCCGCCCGGGTCTCACGGGTTCAGGTTGCGTATCTCCTGCCGCATACGCTGCAGCGACCGCCGGCTGAACCACGCCAGAAAGCCGGGAGCCGCGCGCTTGAGAACGTACGCAAACCAGGCCTCCGGCGAGATCGGCGCCACGGCGCGGTTCCGCTCGACGGCTTTGAGGATGTTATCGGCCACGCGTTCCGGGCCGTAATTCCGCCGCCGATACCGCTCGACTATGTATCGCCGCGTGTCGGGGGTAGCGTCAGGACCGCGCATGCGTGCGGACTCGGTGATCGAGGTGTTGATGATGCCGGGACAGACGGCGGTCACGCCGATGCCGTGCGGCGTCAGCTCCTCACGGATCGCCTCCGAGAAGCCGAGGACGGCAAACTTGGTCGTGCTGTAGGCAGTCAGCATCGAGGTGGCGCCGTACCCTGCCGTCGACGACACATTCACCACGTGCCCGCCGCGCCCGCGCTCCACCATTGGCGGGAGGAAGAAATGGCAGCCGTAGATCACCCCATACAGGTTGATGCCGATGATCCAGTCCCAATCCTCCAGCTCCGTGTCCAATGCCCCTCCGCCGAGACCGACCCCCGCATTGTTCATCAGAATGTCGACGGCATCGACCTGCCGGTGCACCGCCGCCGCAAACTCGCGCATCTGATCGCGGTCAGCAACGTCGACGCGTCGGGCCAACACCTGGCGGCCCAGGGCGCGCGCGAGCTGCGCGGTGGTCGCAAGACCGTCCTCGTTCACGTCGCAGATCACGAGATCCGCCCCGCGCCGGGCAAAGGCCAGCGCCGTTTCCTTGCCAATTCCGCTTCCCGCTCCCGTCACCAAGACGGTCCTGCCTCTCAAGTCCCGTACGTCCATTGCGTTCACTCCCACCTCGCCACGATATTCGGTGCCGGTCGCGGTCTTCATCCAAACGAGGACCGCAAACCTCACACCTGAGATCCATAGACTTGCCCGCGCGTCCGTATTACACCGAACCGCAGACCGCTGTCAGCCGTCGGCTGCGGGCACGTTTCGGAGGAGATCGGCGATGGAGCAGATTCGTTTCGACGACATCGAGAAACTGCGCACGAAGGTCAGCGAGGAATTCGGGCCCTGGGGTTGCGAAATCGAGGTCACCCAGGACATGATCAACAAGTTTGCCGATCTGACCGGGGATCGCCAATGGATTCACATTGACGTCGAGCGTGCCAAACGCGAGAGCCCTTTCGGCGGCCCCATAGCCCACGGGTTCTTGACCCTCAGCCTGCTGCCCGCGTTGAGGGCGGAGCCGACGTTCCAAATGGTCGGGTACGGCAACGCCACGAACTACGGTGCCGAGAAGCTTCGCTTCATCAGCCCGGTTCCCGCCGGCAAGAAGATCCATGCACGCTCCCGTCTGGTTGGCGTGGAAGCCAAGCCGAAGGGGACGCAGACCACCACCGAAATCGCAGTGCACGTCGTGGGGGACGATCGGCCCGCGCTCCTCTACACGATGCTGCTGCTCTACCATCCGAAGCGGTAGGCGCTCACGGAGAAGGCTTTGAACATCTCGCAAGAGATCTTGGCGGCGGATGCACTCCCCCTAGACACATTTTGGTCCCGGCTCTGCCGGGTTAGGGGAAGGCATCGAAGCCAACCCGGTCCCAGCCTTGTCAGTCCCCATGCAGGTTCCTCTCCTCGATCTGGCCGCCCAGTACCATGAGCTGAGGCGCGAGCTGGACGAGGCCGTGGCACGTGTCATCGCCTCATCGGCCTTCATCTCGGGAGTGGAAGTCCAGGCTTTCGAGCAGGAGTTCGCGGCCTATCTACAGGCGCGGCACGTGATCGGGGTCGCCAACGGCACCGATGCGCTGGAGTTGGCCTTGCAGGCGCTCGGGATCGGACCCGGTGATGCGGTTCTGACGGTGCCGTTCACCTTCTTTGCAACTCTCGAGGCCATCGTCCGCGCCGGAGCAACCCCGGTGTTCGCTGATATTCACCCGGATGACTTCACCATCGACGTCGGCCGCGCCGCCGAGGCATTCGAGCGCCACCGGATCAAGGCCGTGCTGCCGGTTCATCTCTTCGGTTACCCGGCCGATCTCGACCGGCTCTTGCCGCTTGCCGAGAGACATGGGGCCGTGGTGATCGAAGACGCAGCGCAGGCGCACGGCGCGTGGTGCACGCTTGCGGGGACCCGGCGCCGCGCCGGCGCGATCGCCGATGTGGGATGCTTCAGCTTCTACCCCACCAAGAACCTTGGCGCGATGGGTGACGCCGGCGCCGTGGTCACCAATCGTGACGACATCGCCGCGCGCGTCCGCCTGCTCGCCAATCACGGCGATGCGGGCAAGTACCAGCACGTGATCGCCACCGGTCGGAACTCGCGGCTCGACGCGTTGCAGGCGGCGGTGCTGCGAGTCAAGCTCCGGCGCCTCGATGCGTGGAACGCGGCCCGCCGCGCCGCGGCCGCCCATTATCAGCGGCTCCTCGCCGAGTTGCCGATCCGCTTGCCTCGCGAACGAGCGGGGACAGAGGCGGTGTATCATCAATACGCCATCCGGGTGGCCGACCGCGATGGCGTGCGCGGCGCGCTCGCCGCCCGTGGGATCGGGACCGCCCTGCACTACCCGTTGCCGATTCATCAGCAACCGGGATGCCGCCAGCTCGGCCTCGCGCACGTGGGATTCCCGGTCGCTGAGCAAGCCGCTGCCGAGGTCCTGTCGTTGCCGATGTTTCCTCACCTGACCGACGCTGGCATCGCCCACGTCGCCGGAAGCCTGCGCGAGGCGCTGTCGCAGCGGTCGGATCGCGGGGATCAGATGCGGGGACGACGGTGACACTCCCGCCATGTATCCCGCGGGTGACCGCGGTGAACCGAAGGAGAGGCTATGGAGTACCAAGAAATCCGCTATGAAGTGACCGACCGGGTCCTCACCATCACGCTCAACCGTCCTGACCAGCTCAACGCGTTCACGGTTCGTATGTGCCGGGAGCTGATCGCCGCCTTCGATCAGGCGGACGCGGACGACGAGGTGCGCGCGATCGTGGTCACAGGTGCCGGGCGCGCCTTCTGCGCCGGCGCCGATCTGAGCGGCGGCAGCGGTAGCTTCGACCAGCCCAACCCGGAATTCGAGCAGATCGTCCGGGACCAACGCGACGGCGGCGGACTGGTGACCTTGCGCATCTTCGAATCGAAGAAGCCGGTCATCGCCGCGATCAACGGTCCCGCCGTCGGCGTTGGCATCACCATGACGTTGCCGATGGATATTCGCATCGCCGCCAACACCGCGCGAATCGGTTTCGTGTTCAGCCGCCGAGGTCTGGTGCCGGAAGCGTGCAGCAGCTGGTTCCTGCCGCGCGTCGTCGGCATCGGCCGGGCCACCGAATGGGTCTACACGGGCCGGGTGTTCAACGCGGATGAGGCGTTCGCCAGCGGGCTCGTGACCCGACTCGTCAACCCCGGCGACCTGCTTCCCACCGCCTACGGGATCGCCCGCGAGATCGCGGAGAACACCTCGGCGATCTCCGTCACCCTCAGCCGTCAACTCCTCTGGCGGATGCTGGGGGCCGATCACCCCATGGAAGCCCACAAGATCGACTCGAAGTGCATCTTCTGGCTGGGGCAGTCCGCCGACGTTTACGAAGGCGTTGGCGCGTTCCTGGGCAAGCGACGGCCGAACTTCACCATGCGTCCCAGCAAGGATCTGCCGGACTTCTACCCCTGGTGGCCAGAGCGGCCGTTCAAGTGAGGGCGCCCGCGTCACTCACGACACCGCTCTCCGGCTTCGTCGGTCTGGTCGGGCTCCGCCACCGGATCCGCAGAAACCCCTGGGGGACATACCCGGGACACACCCCCAGGCCGGGGCGCGTCGACATCGACGCGAAAGTGACAGCTACGCCTTGTCCCGCGACCTGACCGCCATCTGTTGGCGGTCGGCCGCCTGCGCTTCGCGCAGAATCGCCTGAACGTGCTCGCGCAGCGACGCGCGGCGTACACCGAAATAACTCCGGGTGGACAGCGCGACTTCCTTGCCCACAATCTCCGCGGTGATCAGGTCGCTGACGAAACGGCACATCGCTTCGCGGACTCGCTCCCGGCGCACCTGCACCCGGGCCTGCCGCTGATACGGATTCAGGCCACGCTCCCGCGGATCGGGAAGCGCCTCTCCAATCAGCTCCTTCAGCACGCGACGGAGGCGCAGCTCCCATCCCGGTGGCAAGGTCACGACCAGTTCACCGCTGCGGCGGCCGGAGCGTGTTGTGATCGGTTGGGAACGAGCCATGGCCCTACTGGCTATCAGAGAGCCCCTTCGTTTGTCCATCGCATTTCGCGCTCACCGCGCGCCGGTGCGAGAAGAAAGACTCGCGAGTCGCCCGTACTAGCCCGCAGCGTCATCGTGTTGACGCTGCAATTCCAGACCGGCCTGATAGATCTCACGGCGCGACCACCCACGTTGCTTGGCGAGTTGGCGCGCGCTCTCCTTGAGCGACAGTCCCTCGGCAAGCAGCCGCTCCAAGGCACTGCGCATGTCGTCCTCGACCGTGGGTTGTCCCGGCTCCGCCACGCGAGCCTCTCCGGATTCCACCGCGGGGCCAATGAGAAGCGTCACCTCGCCACGCACCGGTTGAACCCCCAGTCGAGACAGCACGTCACTCACGTCGCCGCGTTCAAACTGCTCGAACAGCTTCGTCACTTCACGGGCGACCACCACCTCACGCGCCCCCAACACGTCG
>Ga0316626_10000213_pt1 | contig 20935 bp, 12 predicted proteins | sample OWC_Aug_T1_C1_D5_FD_207656 | JGI IMG/M metagenome (GOLD analysis project Ga0316626, IMG submission 207656) | Wetland soil microbial communities from Old Woman Creek delta, Ohio, United States - OWC_Aug_T1_C1_D5_A | ecosystem: Environmental > Terrestrial > Soil > Wetlands | place: USA: Ohio...
CCTTCAGGCCGGCGCCGCGAACATCCCCGCCGATAATCCCATGACTGACGACAAGATCGCGCTGGGCAAGCTGCTCTACTTTGACCCGCGGCTCTCGAAGGACAACACGGTTTCGTGCGCCAGCTGCCACATGCCGTTCCACGGCTTCGCCGATCCGCGCCGCACATCGGCCGGAGTGGGTGAGAAACTCGGCGGCCGCAACAGCCCAACGGTGATCAATCGCCTGTTTTCGTCTGACCAGTTCTGGGATGGGCGCGCCGACAGCCTCGAGGCACAGGCGCACGGCCCCCTGACCAACCCGGTGGAGATGGCCATGCCGTCGCACGACGAGGTCGTGGGCAAGGTGAAGGCCATCAAGGGATACGGGCCGCTGTTCCAGAAGGCGTTCGGTGACGAGACCATCGACATGCCGCGCGTCGCCAAGGCCATCGCGGCATACGAGCGCACGGTGGTGGCGGGAAACAGCCCCTTCGATCGCTACCAGGCCGGCGACAAGGATGCGATGAGCGCGTCCGCGGTGCGAGGAATGAACCTCTTCAATGGCCGGGCGAACTGCAGTACCTGTCACGTCGGCTTCAACTTCAGCGACGAGAACTACCGCAACATCGGCGTGGGCATGGACAAGCCCAAGCCGGACCTTGGCCGCTACGACGTGACCAAGAAGGACGCCGACAAGGGCGCCTTCAAGACGCCAACGCTCCGCAACATTGCGCAGACGGCGCCCTACATGCACGACGGCAGCGAGGACACGCTGGCGGCAACCATCGAGTTCTACGTCAAGGGCGGCGTCAAGAACCCGAACCTGTCGAGCGACATCAAGCCGCTGCGTCTGACGCCGCAGGAGAAGGCGGACCTGGTGGCGTTCATGGAGGCGCTGACGGGTGACGTCAACAACATCAGCCCGCCCGAGAGTCTGCCGCAGTAGCGGCCAGGAAGGGATCGAGGGATCGAGGGACCAACCACTTGATCCCTCGGTCCCTTGATCCCTACCGTTCAGTTGCACTTCGCGGAGATCTGCGCGTCGATGTCTCCGATCGTCGAAGCGTAGAAGATATCGCTGCCGACCAGTTTCACCCCGGTGAGGGTGCTGGACTGCAGCGCCGTGCAGTTCGCCGGACTGCCGGTACCCGAGAAGGGTCCACCGCTCGGGAACGTGCCGCCACCGTTGTTGGCGTTCATGATGATCCCGGAGCTGGTGGCCGTCGTCAGCGGCGCGCAGGCTGGGCCGACGTTGATCGTCGTATCGGCCCCATCACATGCGATGCCGTTGCCCGGATTCCCTTCGACCGTCAGGTTGAACGCCAGCTGACAGGACAGCTCGCCCGCCGCGCCCGCCGGGCCGCCGGCGTCGGCGATGCAGGTGCAGTCGCAGATGTTACCGAAGCCGAGGCCGTCAGGCCCGTTGCAGGAGCCCTGGGCCAAGGCGAGGCAGGTCGCGTCGTTGACGCAGGGGCTCTGGGCGCCGTCCGTGCAGAAGCCTTCGCATTGCCCGCCGTTCACACCGAACGGGACTTTGCCGGTGGTCCCGCACTTCGTCGAGCACTGCGCCGCACAGTCGGCGTTGCTGGTGCAGGCGCCGATGTTGCGATGCCCTTCGAGGACAAGACCCATCGCGTTACCGCCGTTGCAGTCGATCTCGCCAGCCGGGCAGGTGCCGGTGGGTGGGTTGACGCAGGCCCAGAAGATGCCGGCAATCAGGAGTGGCGGGAAGCTCTGCACGTCGCAGTTGCAAGGCGCCTTGCCGTCGGGGGCGGTCGTTCCACAGCTGATGTCGATAGCAGCGCCGGCAGTGGCGAACGGGGGCAGCGGCAGCGCCGCATGCAGCGTCATGAAGCTGTCCGCGATGGTGCCACCGAGGGTGCACTTGTGATTGCCGATGAAGATCGGCGTGAACGTCGGCGTCGGCGACGGTGTGCTGGTCACCGTCGGCGTGTTCGTGGGTGTCCGCGTGTCCGTCGGTGTGCGCGACGGCCCCGGGAGGGGCGTGTCGGTACGGGTTGGTGTCGGCGTGCGCGTCGCGGTCGGTGTGCGCGTGTTGGTGGGCGTATGCGTCGGTGTCCTGGTCGGCGTCAGCGTGATGGTGCGAGTGAAGGTGCGTGTCGGAGTCGGCAGGACATCGGCGCACTGCAGCGGGAGCAGCGCGTTCTTGCGCTTCATCCGGGTCGCATCGTTGCGGACCTCGCTGCCGCCAAACTCGGCGCAGTACCTCGTCGTGCTGCTCCCGATGCTGAGAATGATACCGGCGGGGCCGGCGAAAGGCGGCGTCAAGGTGACCTCGGTGCCCTTGCACACGGCACTGATGATTTTCGGTTTGACCCGCACTCGCCTGCAGGGATCACCGGGCAGCCCGGTGCCCTTGTACCGGAAGCCCTTCGAACCGGCCGGTTTCCCCAGCCCCTTCCACCCTCCAGCTGGAAGATTGTAGGTCACATCCCCAGCGGCGCCCCCTTTGTCGAGGAAACGGACCTTGCCGCCTTCGGTGGTTGGATTGTCGCCTGGGAGCGGCAGGGTGAAGCTGTCTCGGGATACGAACCTGACGACCTTGCTCGGTTTGACGAGCACGGAAGAGCCCGGAATCAGACCACAGGTGGTGTTTGGATCGAGCGGGTGGGTGCAGTTGCCGCTGCCATCACACTGGTCCAGGGTGCACGGACTTCCGTCCTCAACGCACGCGGTGCCCGACGGCGTGAAGGCGTTCGCGGGGCACGTCTTGCCCGCGCCGTCGCAGAACTCCGCCGGGTCGCACTCGTTGTTCGCCGTGCGACACTCGGCGGTGTTTGGCTTGACACCGTCGGGGGGACAATTCGGGCTCGTTCCCGTGCAGAACTCGGGCTCATCGCAGACGTCGCCCGAGGTCACCGCGCGGCACTCGAGGCCGGCGCCTTCGAGATCGTCGGAGGGGCAGGTTCCGCTGTCTCCGGTGCAGTTCTCGGCGACGTCGCACGGCCCGGCCTTGGCGCGGCACACGACTGTGCTCGGTTCGAACTGGCACGTGGATGAGCAACAGTCACCGTTCACCAGATTGCCGTCGTCGCATGCTTCGCTCAGGCCGAGGATGCCGTCGCCGCACACCGAGTAGAAGACCGTCACCGTGATCTGGTCCACGGCAGCGGCGTCGACGCCGCCGTCTTTAGCAGAAAGGGCAAAGCCAAACCCATTGGCGTTGATGTCGCTCGGGGTCCACGTGTCGCCCCAGAGGTCGCCAAGCCCTCCGTAATTGATGACGGTGTCGGTGGTCGGCCATGCACCACCGGCCGAGTGGTCGTTTGCGATCGACCCGATCACGCCACCCTTGACGATGCGGACGGCGTTGTCACCGAGAAGCCCCGCCAAGGATCGCCGCTCGACGTTGACCTGGATCCCGTCGATGACGGCGGTGGGTGGAATGGCGAAGCCGAAGGCCGTGGCCTTGAGGTACTGAGTGCTGCCGTTCAGCTGCATCGGGCTGAGTGCGTAGACGTTGTCGCTGACCTGAACGCCCAGCGGCGACGACCACAGCGCGGTTCCGATGGGTGGAACGCCGGGATCACTGACGACCGCGCTGGGAATGCTCGGGCCGGCGGACTGCGCGTGTGCCAAGCCGGCTGGCAGCAGAAAGAGAACCGCAAGAACCGATCCAAGATACCCCGAGCAACGCATCGCAATCGCCCTCCTCGTTGAGCGCGCAACCGTGGACGCAACTACGACATACTTACGACGCGCCCGGTGAAGCTGTCAATTGACATTCCACCGGCAGGTCGATCGTAGCGGACGTCGCGGTAAAGAGAAAAAAGGGGCTCCTGGTCCGCAGTCCAGGAGCCCCCGAAACGTCCGCGGCGTTCGTGAAGCCTATTGGCAGTTCACCCTCAACGCTGCGACGAGGTCCCCGATGGTCGAGCCGTAGAAGATCGCGGCGCCCCGCAGTTGCAGGCCGCTCAGGTCGTCGCTCTGCACGGCCGAGCACGCGATCGGCGTCCCGGAGTCGATATAGGCCCCGCACGGGCCGTTGCTCCCGCAATCCGCGTCGGTCGTGCAGGTGGTCGTCGGGGCCGCGGCGCAGACCGTTGGGCAGCTGGCGCCCGCGCCCGGGCAGTCCGCAATGCCCCTGCAGGGCTTCCCATCATTGGTTCCGCCGCTACAGACCCCCAGCGTCGGAATCCTTGTCCCGGCGGCGCCATTGGCGTTGTCCATGATCGATTTCACGGTCTGTGTCGTGAGCGGTGCACAGGTATCGCCGACGTTGATGGTGACATCGGCCCCGTCACACGCTAGACCGTTGCCCGGGACGCCCTCGACGGTCAGGTTGAACGCCAACTGGCACTGTACGGTGCCGGGGTCGCCGGCCGCCCCGACCGCGTCTTCGATGCAGTTGCAGTCACAGACGTGGCCGAGCGGGACGTTATCCTGTCCGTTGCAGGAACCTTCGGGACAAGCCAATGCCGGGGCTTTGCACATCTCCCCTTCAGGGCAGTCAGAAGTCTTCGTGCACGATCTTTCGGTAACCGAACACTGGCCCGGGCCTACACACAGCCCGCCTGCAGCGCAATCCGCATCGACAGAGCAGGTCGCGGCCAATGCGCATTTCTCCGGGTTCACACACGTCTCGCCTTGAGGGCAGTCGGCGTTTTTCGCGCAGGGCTGCGTGCTCGTCACCGAACACTGGCCCGGGGGACATTCAGAATCGCTCACGCACGCTTGCGTGCTCGTCACCGAACAGGTGCGGACCGAACATGCGCGGGCGTTGGCAGGGGCCGTGTCGAACTGGCAGAGTTGGTCCTCGCGCGTGCCGCCTTGGCAGAAGCCTTCGCATTGCGGCTTCAGGAAGACACGATCTGCGCCGCCGCACAGCGTCGCGCACTTGGCGGCGCAGTCGGCGTTGCCCGTGCAGCACAGCGGGTCATCTGGCGTCACCGTGCAGTTCAGGGCGGGCTTTTCCAGCAACCCAACGTTGTGGGTGCCGTAGAGGTTGACTCCGAGGGGGGCGCCCCCCTCACAAGCGAACTCTCTGGCGGCGCAGGGCGCTGTAGCGGGATTTATGCATGCCCAGAAGATGCCGCCGATGCTGAGAGGCGGGAAGTCGATGACGCCGCACTCAGCCGACGCCTTGCCGCCTGGCCCTGTCGCGCCGCCAGTGATGCGCGCCGTGCCTCCCTCGGCGTTGAGCGGCGGCAGCGGCAACGCGCCATAGAGGGCGATCTGACTCCCCGGCCCCAGGGTGCAGGTGTGCTCGCCGATCGGAGGCGGACAGGTACCGAGCGCGTTGTTGACCGCCCCGACGAGCTCGTTGATGGCAATCCGGCCGTCGTCGTTGCGATCGAGGTTCTTGCAGGAGTCGTACGCCTCGGTGCCGAGAACGATGTTGACTCCGGTGACCAGCTCGTCGATGCTCACGACCTTGTTGTCGTTGCAGTCACCTCCGCACTGGCCGTGCGCGGCGCCGCCAATGGCAAAAATGAACGCCAGCGATACCCCCATCTGAACTTTGAAACGCATCTCGACCCTCCTGTGAACCGGTTTGTCTCTCTGTATTGGACGAATCCGCCAGCTGTCAAGCGGACTGGAGGAAATGAAGACGATGCCGGGGGACGCTCGTGGGCTCGCTTGACAACGCGTTCGCAAACTCGTTACACGATGCCGTGATCGTCAGTCGCGCTCCGGGGCAGAAAGCCGTGTGTCACCGAAGGCGGCGTCGGGAGTGAATCGGTCGACGGGGGATGCTGTTCAATATGAAGGAACGAATGATCGTATGGTGCGCTGCGGTTCTTTGCCTGGCTGTCGTTGCCGCGGCGGCGGAGAAAGCGGCGGAGAAAAAGGAACCCACGGGGTTTGGGGAAGCGAAGTTCGGCATGACGGCGGACGAGGTGCGCGGTAAGTTCCCGAAGCTCGAAGAGCTGACCAAGAACCTCGGCGCGGTGCCGGTCGGGGGCCCGTACATCACGCGCTACGTGTTGTGGAAGCAGCCATTACCGGGCCTCTCCAAGCCTGGGGACGTGGAGATGCGCTTCTGGAAAGGGAAGCTCTGGGTCATCATCGTGTACTGTGGCGAGAATGGGAAAGACGCAATGCTGGCGGCGCTGACGAAAGCGTACGGCCCGGCGACCAATACGGACGTGCGGTACCCGTCCTGGATTGGCGAGAAGTCGAGCCTCGTGTCCGAACCCAATGAGACCCGGTACACGATGAACGACAACGCGATGAGCAAGGAAGCGCAAGTGTGGTTCGCCGAGGTTCTACGCCAGGGTCTGGCCGGAAAGGTCATGAGTGGAGCGAGCCCACAGGGTACGCCGTCAGGCGCAACCCCGGCCGCGGCTCCCGCGGCATCTCCGGCGGTACCGGCGACCCCACCCGCGGCCACGCCGGTGCCGTGAGATGGCGTAGACAAAGTGGAGAAACTCGACACTCTCTTGGAGCGGGGGGAACACGAATGAGGCGTCCCAACGGTTGGCCATTTGCCCTGTCTCACGTGACGCTGGTCCTGTTGGGCGCCCACGTGGTGGGTCTTGCCAGCGTCGCCGGCGCGGTCTGTGTGGGTGACTGCAATGGCGACGGCAAGGTCACGATCGCCGAGGTGCAACGATGCGTCAACCTCGGCAACGGCATTCCGAGCGCCGCGTGCGCGAACGCCGATCAGAATCTCGATCTCCAGGTCGATCAGATGGAGATCGAGGCGTGCATCCAGTCCTTCCTCGACACGGCCAACTGCCCGATGATCTTCACGCCGGCGCCCACCGGAACCCGCACCCCTCTGCCGTCGCAGACGAACACCCCTCTGCCAACCGGCACCCGGACACCGACGGCTACGGGAGTGCCAACCAACACGAACACGCCACTGCCAACCAGCACCAGCACCCCGCTGCCGACAGCGACCAGCACCATGGGGCCGATTGGGACGCACCGGTGCAACCTGGGCGGCACCATTGCGGATAGCTTCATCACGCTGCACGCGGCGTTGCCGCTGGCTCCGTTTGCCACCGCCGGTGCCGCCGTCGACCTCAGCTGTGGAACGATCGGCGCCAACGGCAAGGCTCCCTGCAACTGCTCGGTGCAGAGCTTCCCGCCGCTCCTGATTTCCGGCATCTTCTGGGCCTGCGTGAAGCCGACCACCGCCACCTGTCCCGCCGGCGAGGTCGACTGCAACGGTGGTAACGCGATGGGGCTCAGCGTCGAGGCGCACCGCAACATCGGCACCTGTACCGGCAACGCCGACTGCTTGACGCAGTGCACGACCTTGTGCGCCGCCAGCGGCAAGGTTCCGTTCGGTGTCCCGAGCGCGGGTCAATGCGAGGGGTTCTGCACCTTGGGGACACAGAGCGCGTGTACGACGGACGCCCAGTGTCTCGCCCTCGACGAGGGTTCCTGCAACGGGCCTGACGGCCTCGGTTTCGGCCATGTCTGTGACTGCACCTGCGTCAACGACTCAGCTGGTCCCGCCGGTGTCGTCGGCGAACTGTCCTGTCAGCTGGCGTTCAACCTGACCGTCGAGCCGAACCCGGGCAACGGCCAGGCGTGCGACGGTGGCGACGTGAGCATCCGGGTGGGCGACACGTGCGCTCCGATGACAACCGCGGCTGCCAGCGGAATCATCATGAACGCGAACAACGCCGGCGGCACGTTCCCAGCGGGTGCCCCGTTTTCTGCCAGCGGAGCCCCCGCGAACTGCACGGCGCTCACGGCCAGCACCACCACCGGGTTGAAACTGGTCGGCGGTACGGCCTTCTACGCCTCGACCATCGGTGACATCCTGGCGCAGATCTCCGCGAAGTGTAACTAGAGTAGGGATCGAGGGATCGAGGGATCGAGGGATCGAGCCGCGTCGCGGGTCGCAGCTGAAACGGCCGCCATTCGGTCCAGTGATGGCGACCCAACGATACTCCCTCTCCCGCACCGGGACTGTCGATTTCCTCCGCGTCGCTGTAGCCGCGGCCCTTGTGGCCGCCCGTCGCGGTGCTGCGTAGCGGCGGAGCAGGAGGGGGTATGCAGGACGCGGAATATTCGTTGACACTGCTGAATCGCGAGGAGTAGGCTGATGCTGTCTCTGCGATGTGATCGGCCGGGGCTTCAGAAGAATCTCCGGCAAGGAGGGGTTATGAAAAGCGGACTGCGTTGGCTTGGATTGATCGTTTGCCTGTCGCTCGTGAGTACGAGCGCCTCTGCCGCCGACGTCCTCATCCCAGGCAAGATCGGCCTGGTGAAGCCGGGCAAGATGGGGAAGTTCGTCTCGAAGGCGAAGGGCTTGTACCCGGGAGATGCCTTCCCGCTGCCGGGACCCGGGGGTGCGAGTGATCCCGCGCTGAACGGGGCAAAGCTGCGCCTCTTCGACACGGATCTCAACTTCGCCAACGGCGGCGATCAGACGTTCAACCTGCCCGCAGGAGCAGCATGGAAGAGCCTGGGCAACCCGCCAGGATCCAAAGGCTACAAGTACAAGGGGACGGGAACCCCGAGCGATCCGTGCAAGGTGGTGCTGATCAAGAGCACGGTGATCAAGGCGGTGTGCAAGTCGGAGCCGTTTCCGTTGACGACCCCGTTTGTGGACGGTGACCTCGGCATCCGCCTCGTGGTCGGAACGGGAGTGGAGTATTGCGCCGAGTTTGGCGGCACCCCGGTGAAGGACGACAGCAAGCTCTTCAAGCGCAAGGACGCGCCCGCTCCAGCAGGCTGCGCGGTGGTGCTGCCGACGCACACGCCAACCAAGACCTTTACGCGGACCCCGACACGGACGTTTACCAACACGCCGACCGTCACCCAGACGGGGACAGAGACACCGGAGCCGACGGAGACGCCGTCACCGACATCGACGGCCACGCCGATCTTCATCGGCAATCACAAGTGCACGCTCGGCGGGGGTATCACGGACAGCTTCATGCAGCTGCATGCGGCCCTGCCGCTGGCGGCGTTCGCCACTGCCGGCGCCGCCGTCGACCTGAGCTGCGGCACGACCGGGCTGAATGGCAAGGCCCCGTGCAACTGCAGCGTGCAGAGCTTCCCGCCGCTGCTGATTTCCGGCATCTTCTGGGCCTGCGTCAATCCACCCACCGGCACCTGCCCGGCTGGCGAGATCGACTGCAACGGCGGCAACGCGATGGGTCTTGTCCTCGAAGGGAATCGCAACATCGGTACCTGCACCAGCAACGCCGACTGTGCCTCGCAGTGCACGACGAAGTGCGGGACCACCGGCAAAGTCCCGTTCGGTGTGAACGGCGGGCAATGCGAAGGCTTCTGCACGGACGGCGCCCAGAGCCCCTGCACTTTGGACTCGCAGTGCCTCGCCTTGGCCCAGGGCTCCTGCAACGGGCCTGACGGCCTCGGCTTCGGTAACATCTGCGACTGCACCTGCATCGCCGACGCCGGCGGTCCGGCGGGCGCGGCGGGCGAGCTGTCCTGTCAGCTGGCGTTCGATCTGACGGTCGAACCGAATCCGGGCAACGGCATCGCATGCGATGGGGCCGATACGACGATCAACGTCGGCCCAGCCTGCGCGCCGCTGACGACGGCCGGCAGCTCCGGGATCATCAATAACGCCAACAACGGTGGCGGCACGTTCCCGAGCGGTGGGCCCTTCTCGGGTACCGGCAGTCCGGCGAACTGCACGGCGCTGCAGTCTAGCACCCTCACCGGGGTGAAACTGGTCGGCAGCGCTGTCTTCTACGCTTCGACGATCGGAGACATCGACGCGCAGATCTCGGCGAAGTGCAACTGAACGGTAGGGATCGAGGGATCGAGGGATCGAGGGATCGAGGGATCGAGGGATCGAGGGATCGAGGGATCGAGGGATCAAGTGGTTGGTCCCTCGATCTCCCTGGATCCCTGGATCCCTGGATCCCTACTCCCCGAACACCCGATACCGCGCCACGCGCCAGTCGACTGCGCCTCGCGACGGGAACTCCGGTGGCAAGGGGTGGACGAGCCCGGTGACGATGAAACCGCCGGCGGGATGCATGGCCACCGCGAACGCCTGGTCCGGGTTCTTCCCGCCGCCGCCACCATCGTGATTGAAACGCCATCGGCGTTTTCCGTCCGGAGCGAGACTCAGCATGATCCAGTCGACGGCGGTCTCGCCGACGGCGATGCAGTTGCCATCCGCGTCGACGGTGATGGCGTTGCCGATCGTGGCCGGCTCGGGGTCGACGTAGGCCCAGACGCTGTGGCCGTCCGGGTCGAGCTTCTCGACGCGCAGTTGTTTGCCGCCGTCGTTCCACGTCCCCGTGACGATGGCGCTTCCGGAGGCGTCGACGGCGATGCCGTTGGCTTGCGAGGGGAGGGCGGCGACGCGGCGGTGTTCCCACACCAGCGTGCCGTCCGGGCGCAGCTTGACGATGCGCCATCCTTTGGCGTCGTTGCCGGCAACGAGGAGGTTGCCGCCGCGGTCGACCGCGATGGCGCGGGCGGCGCCGGGTTTGTCGTTATAGGTCCAACGCAGCACGCCTTTCGGATTCAGGCTGAAGACCTCCCACCCATGCGCCGACTCGGCGGCGACGTAGAGGTTGCTGGCGGAGTCGGAGGCAATACCGCCAGTGAACTGATCACCGGGCGCGGTGGGGCTGTAGCGCCAGTTCTCGCGGCCCTCGTGAGAGAGGGAAACGACGAGGTAGTCGCGGCGGTTGTCACTGCGGGGATCGATGCGATGTCCCGCCGCAACCACCTGACCGTCGGCGGTCACGGTCAACGCCGCGGGCAGCTCGAATCCTCCCGTCGCGATGTCGAAGCTCCACACCTGTTGCCCGCCGGCGGTCAGGCGCAGGACCTTCCAGTCCGCCCCGCCGCCGACATCACCGGCGACATAGATCGATCCATCCGGGGTGGCGGCGACGCCGTACGGGGCGTTGGCATCCGAGCCGCTGCGGAAGCCGAACTCCCAGTCGAGCTGCAGTTGCTGGCGGGAGGACTCCTCGGTTGACACGTCGGCGGGCGGTGCCGTGGCCGCCGGTCGCACGGGTTCTTCCGGGGCTCCCGCCACTGTCGTGAGCCTTCCGGAGGGGTCGACCCGGCGGACGCAGTTGTCGCTCGGGTCGGCGAAAAAGAGGTTGCCGCTTCGATCGAGAGCCAACCCGGATGGTGACGATCGCAGGCCGCCGCGGGCCTGCCGCAGGTCGACCAGGGTCTCGACGGACCCGCTCGGGCTGAGCTTGCGGATCGCCTGGCCAGTCTGATCACTGAAATAGATCGTGCCAGCCGCGTCGACGGCAGCGGCGGTTGGCTGCCCGATGTCCGCCGGGGACGCGCCGCCACCCGCGACCGTGGAGATCACGCCGCGCCGATCGACGCGGCGAATGCGCTTGTTGAAGGAGTCGGTGATCAGCAATTCCCCGGACGCGTCGAGCGTGAGGCGCACGCCGATGCCGATGGCGGCGCTAGTCGAAGGTCCCCCGTCCCCGCTGCTGCCGGGCGTGCCGGTGCCGGCGACGGGGGAGATAATGCCCGCCGCATCGATCCTGCGAACGCGGATGTTGCCGATGTCGGCGACGTAGACCGCCCCCGATGCGTCGACCGCAAGGCTCATGGGATTACTGATCTCCGCCCGTGCCGCCGGCCCGCTGTCACCGGAGTAGCCCGGCTTCCCGGTGCCGGCGATGGTGGTGATGATGCCGTTGGGATCGATCTTGCGGACGCGGCTGTTGCCGGTATCCGCGATGTAGATCGAACCGTCGGCGCCGACCGCGAGTCCGGCGGGACCGTTGAGCTTGGCGTCGCTCGCCGGGCCGCCGTCGCCCTCGTCGCCGCTCTCGCCGGTGCCCGCGAAAGTCACGAACCGGCCGCTGGCGCGTTCGACCCTGGCGATGCGGTGATGCCGTTGATCGGCGACCAGGATGTCGCCCGACGGCGTCAGCGCCACGTCCGCGGGCGCGTTGAGCCCGGTGAGCACGGGACGGCTCTTGCGTTCGGCTTCGATGTCGGGAGTGGGGATTTCGATCTGCGTGACGCCCTCGTTGAGGAGGATGGTGATGTCACCCGATTTCAGGTTGGTGACGACGAGGTCCGGCCGCTGATCGCCGTTGAGGTCGGCGGCCGTGACCATGCGTGGATGCGTACCGACGGGAACTTGCTGCGTCGGCAGGAAGCCGCCCTTGCCATCGGCCAGCATGATCGAGGTGCTGTTGGCGGCGGTGTTGGCGCTGGCCAGGTCGAGCCAGTTGTCGCCGTTCAGGTCGACCGCCACGATGGAGCGGACTCCTGGGGCGGCGAGCACCACCGCGGTGCGCGGGAATTCGCCCCTGCCGTTTCCGTAGCGCAGGTACGCCGCGTGCTGGATCATGTCGTTCCAGATCATGTCGAGATGGCCGTCGCGGTCGAGATCGGCGGTGCGCACGCAATACAGCGAGTGATGCTCCCACGGGTGGCCTTCGTAGGTGATGTTGCGTGGCGCCGAGAAAGTCCCGTCGCCCTTTCCGAAGAGGAGCGACACGTTGTTCGCGCCCCAGTTGGTCACGGCCATGTCGAGGTGGCCGTCCTCGTCGAAATCGCCCGCCGCTACCGCCGACGGCCACTTGTCGGTGACATACGACGCGACCGAGAAGTCGCCCTTTCCACTGCCGAGCAGGACGGAGACCTTTGCGCCTTCGTTCGCCACCGCCACGTCGAGATGGCCGTCGGCGTTGAAATCGGCGGCGGTGGCGAGAAACGGGCGCTCGCCCACCGGAAACCGGCGCGGCGCTGCGAACGTTCCGTCGCCGTGGCCGGCATGGAAGAAGATCGCGTGGTCCTGGGTGGCGGCCACGCAGAGATCCGGAATGCCATCGCCGTTGAAGTCGACGGCGACCAGACCGCGAGAGGCGAAGCCGGTCGCAACGTCCGTCGGCCCGTCAAAGGTTCCGTCGCCACGGCCGAGGTAGATCGCGACCGCAGCGGCGTTGGCGTTGGTGGTGGCGAGGTCGATGCGGCGGTCGCGGTTCAGGTCGGTGGCGACGATGTCGAACGGTTGATCGCGGCCGGGCAGGGCACTGGCGCGCAGCTTGAGGCCAAGCTGTGATCCGGGGTGCGGAAGGGGCTCTGCGAGCATCGGATGCGCCTGCAGCGCCATCGCAGCGAGTGCGAGCGTGGAGAGAAGCTTCGATCGATTCATGGTGTGATTGAAATGTCCGATATCGCCCCGTTTGGCAAAAGGTCGCGGCTACATGCGCGGGGGAAATCCGGAGCGCGGGCTGAAGCCAGGCTGAAGCCCAATGCCAGTGAGTTGAGCTCCGGCACACCGCAGCAGCCCCCACGGCCCGAGGCCCACAACCTCCTCTCCCGCATTGCCCGCGGAAGTGCGGGGAGAGGGAAACTGCCCCTGCGTCTCCGGGAGAAAGATCGGCGTCAGCTTAACTTACTGGCATCGGGCTGAGGCCTGCGCCTACATGCTAAAACAAAAAAGCCTCTTCAGGAAATCGAGTGAGTGAATGTTTGACCATTTTGGGGTGTGGAAGACGGTTGGGGGGCGGCGCGGGCCTCGTCATGCCGGCGAAAGCCGGCATCCAGGCGCAGATGGAAGCAAGCTGGGCAGCCAGCTACACGATCTCGCCATAGAGGTCTCTCCAGGTCGGGTTGCTCTTCTCGATCAACTCGATCTTCCAAGCCCGCTGCCATTCCTTGATCGCCTTCTCCCGCGCAATCGCGCTGGCCATCGTCTCGTGAATCTCGAACCAGACCAGCAGGTGCACTCCGTAGCGCTTGGTGAAACCTTCGACGACACCATTCTTGTGCTGCCAAACGCGCTGCACCAGATCCGACGTGACGCCGGTATACAATGTGCCATTTCGCTTGCTCGCCAGAATGTAGACACAAGGCTGTTTCATCTCGGCCCTTTGCGCTCGTGCCTCGTGCGTTCACGGCGGCAGGAGGCGCGATCCAGCAATCCAGTGCTGCCGCTCCTCTCCCCCTGGATGCCGGCTTTCGCCGGCATGACGCACTCATCCTGCAGCCGTCGTCGTTTGGCCATCCCCAAATCATGCCAAGTTTTCCACTCAGTCCGAAACGCTCAAACCCTTGTCCCATACGCCTTTCCACTACGACGAACCCCATCTTCTACCCACGCGACTTCCTGAAACCCCACAAAAAAAGGGCCCCTGGGTCCGACGACCCAGGGGCCCTTGCCGAAGCCAGAGGGCTTCAGCCTGCTACGTAACGGTTAGTTGCACTTCGCACCGATCTGCGCGTCGATGTCTCCGATCGTCGAACCATAGAAGACAGAGCTGCCGACCAGCCGTACCCCGGTCAGGGTGCTGGACGGGAGCGCGGTGCAGTTCGCCGCCGCACCAGTATCCGAGAATGGCCCGCCGGCCGGGAACGTGCCGCCACCGTTGTTGGCGTTGTTGATGATCCCGGAGCTGCTGGCGGTCGTCAGCGGGGCGCAGGCTGGGCCGACGTTGATGCTCGTATCGGCCCCATCGCATGCGGTGCCGTTGCCCGGATTCGGTTCGACCGTCAGGTTGAACGCCAGCTGACAGGACAGCTCGCCCGCCGCGCCCGCCGGACCGCCGGAGTCAGCGAGGCAGGTACAGTCGCAGATGTTGCCGAAGCCAGCCCCGTCAGGTCCGTTGCAGGAGCCCTGGCCCAAGGCGAGGCACTGCGAATCCAAAGTGCAAGGGCTCTGGGCGCCGTCCGTGCAGAAGCCTTCGCACTGTCCCCCATTCGTACCGAACGGGACACTGCTGGTGGTCGCGCACTTCGTCGTGCACTGCGAGGCACAGTCGGCGTTGCTGGTGCAGGGACCGATGTTGTGATTCCCGACAAGGCTGAGCCCCATCGCGTTGCCGCCGTTGCAGTCGATCTCGCCAGCCGGGCAGGTGCCGGTGGGCGGGTTGACGCAGGCCCAGAAGATGCCCGCGATCAGGAGCGGCGGGAAGGTCTGGACGCTGCAGTTGCAGGGGGCCTTGCCGTTGGCGCCGGTCGTTCCGCAAGTGAAGTCGATGCTAGCGCCGGCAGTCCCGAACGCAGCCAGCGGCAGCGCCGCATGCAGCTGCATGAAGCTCTCCGAAATGCTGCCGCCCAGCGTGCACTTGTGGTTGCCGATGAGGATCGGCGGGTAGGCGCCGCAACTACCGTTGCTGCCGTTGCCGTCGTCGAAAAGGTCACAGTCAATGTTCTGACCATCGGCCGTGTTCAGGGTCAGGCAGGCGTTGCAACGCGTCCGTTGTTGCAGGCACAAACCCAGTGCGCTCGGGCCGGCGTGGCAGCCCGAGTCGAGTCCCGGAAAAATCGTCGCCAGCGTCGTGGTCCCGCACTTGGTGGTGACGTCAGTGGAGATCTTCGCCAACGCGGCGGCGGCTTTGCCGCTCCCATCGATCTGCGCGAAGTTCCCGCACTGCCCATCGAGTGTAGTGGAATCTGTCACCGTGCCGGCCTTCATGGCGTTCTTCTTGCACGTGCGGTGCTCCTTGACGATCGCGGTGAAGGCCTTGGTGGAATCCAAGATGGCCTTGTCCGCGCACCCGGCCGCGTCCTTGCCCGGATTGACAATGGCGGTCGTGACCGGATCGTCAAACAGGTCGTAGGTGAGTTCCTGCACGCCTTCGGTGTGCGCGGTGATAGCCGTCGCTGCGCCCTGCTGGATGGGCGATGCTGCACAGCCCGGGTAGAGCGCGGTGACCTTGGACGCTTTGCCGGCGATCTTGCCGGGCACGTCAGTCTTCACGCAACTGTCCGGATTTGTCACCTTGTTCTTGCCGGCATCCTTCACGCACTTCCGGTAGTCCTTGCCGGCCTGCTGCGAGACCAGTCTGTTGAAATTGTTATACTTGTCGATGCACTTCTGATCGTCCTTCGACAGCTGCGCGAACGCCGCAGCCGGAAGGACGATGGCCGTGGCCAGAGCCACGAAAACCAATTTTTTAACCATAGTAGCCCCCTTCCTGATTGGGTTGTGGTTGCGCGGCACCATGCCGCATGCCCTTTGGTTACTTCCCTCAAAAACCTACTGAAAAAATGGCCACCTCTGACGAAACCCCTGGTAGCTCGATACCAGCCTCCTTTCTTCCTCTGCCTCTACGGGGGACTGCGCGAGCGCCAGGCGGAATCGATGCCGTAGAGTCGCACGCCGCCCCCGGAACTCCGAGTGCACCTGCGCACAACACCCCGCGACTGGCTCGTCGCTGCCCTCACACGCATTCGATAAACCTACAGGGAATGAACCCGCTTGCTAATGCTTAGATGACCGTACACTGGCGGCAAGTGAGTAGTCAAGACACTTTCTGCGGGAGTCGTGTCGGAAGTCCCCCGATCAGCCTGAGACCTCGACCAGCGTCGACTCGCTGGTCGAGGCCGTTCCATCCGTGTGATCCGTGGTAAGCTCGGTCCAGAACTGCGAACTCTCCATTTTCTTCGACTTCAGGCTGGCAATTCAGAAATCTCTCTAGTATGGGAATTGTGTGTGGTGGTAGCGGTCGGGGGGCTACCTGAGAAGTTTGAAGTTTAGGGGGTACCCGGTATGAGCGGCCATGATCCCGACTCCGATCGTGATGTCGATGTTGATCTCGTCCGTCTCATCTCTCTTGGCGGGGGTGAACCGCGAACCAGCGAATTCACGGGGAGCATGGCGCTCATGCTCGCGGTTTTGGAGGATGGGATCCGAAGCTACCTGAGCTCGATGGAACGGACCCGCACCGAGGCTGAGGCCTGGATCGAGAGCCGCCGGAACGATACGCTCTTCTCGTTCAGCGTGGTGTGCCAGACGTTGGGTCTGGAACCCAGCGCCGTGCGCCGCGCGCTGCACCGACTGCGCACTAAGAATGCCCCGCCGCGCGAAACCCTCAAGCGCAGCCGGCGCAATGTTCGCCGCGCCGGGCGCGCGCTGTGGCACGGCGGAGAGTAGACGCGAAGGCAAAAGGCAAAGGTCAAAAGGCCTTTTGACTTTTGAGATTTGCCTTTTGCCTTCAAAGCCCCGGGTGCCGCGTATGCCACGGGGTGGCTTGCTCATAGGCATAGCCGGCGCGGCAGAGCAGGGCTTCGTCGAGGTGGCGGCCAACGAGTTGAAGGCTGAGCGGCAGGCCCGCCGCGTTGAAACCGCACGGCAGCGACAGCGTCGGGTTGCCGGTGACGTCGTGGGGAACGGTGAAGTGGACGGACGCCTGAACCAGATCGATTTCGTTCGATCGGTCGCGGACCCTCGGTGCCGCGCTCGCCAGCGTCGGGCAGAGCAGGAGGTCGACCTCTCGAAACAGGTCTGCGTAGTGGCGGCTCACTTCCGTTCGCTTCACACCGGCGCGGGCGTGGTCGACCCCGCGCAGCTGCGCGCCCAGCTCGAGCAGCTCGCGGAACGCCGCACCGTACTCCGTCGCTCGCGCCGGATACGTCTGCGCATGGTGCACGGCGGCCTCGGCCACGAAGATCGGCAGATAGGCTTCGATGGCGTCCAGGGCGTCGGGGATCCTGATCGGGTGCATCCTGGCCCCGAGCTCGGCGAAGAGACGGGCGGCAGCGAGGATGGCGCCGGTCACTTCGGGGTCGACGCCGACGGAGCAGTGGGCTTCGTCGAGACCAATGCGGACGCCCTCGACGCCAAGACGGAGGGCCCGTGCGTAGTCCGGCACCGGTTCGGACAAGGACGTCGCGTCCTTGGCATCGGCGCCGGCGATCACGCCGAGCACCAGGGCCGCATCGGTGACCGAACGAGTGATCGGGCCAACGTGATCGAAGGAGTCCGCCAGTGGAAAGACGCCGAAGCGGCTGACGCGCCCGTAGGTGGGTTTGAGTCCGACCACGCCGCAGGCCGCTGACGGGAAGCGAATGGAGCCACCCGTGTCGGTTCCCAGTGACGCGAAGCACAGACCGGCCGCCGTGGCGGCGCCCGAGCCGCTCGACGAGAGCCCGGGCCAGCGGCGCAGGTCCCACGGGTTGACCGGGGCAGGGCGCGCCGGATGGTAGCCGCAGTAAGCAAACTCCGTCAGGTTGAGCTTGCCGAGCGTGACCGCTCCGGCCGCGTTCAACTGCGCCACCACGGTGGCGTCGTGATCGGGAACGGCGTCGGCGAAGATCTGCGACGCGCACGTGGTGCGGATTCCCTTGGTGGCGCAGAGATCCTTGATCGCGATGGGAACGCCATGCAGCGGCCCGCGGTAGCGGCCGTGAGCGATCTCATCGGCGGCGGCGCGCGCCTGCTCCAGCGCGCGGTCGTGGAGTACGGTGACGTAGCCGTGCAGGCGCGGGTCCACGGCATCGATGCGCCCCAGCAGCGCGCGCGTGACCTCGACCGGCGAGGCGGCTTTCGTCCGAATGAGGTCGGCGACTGCGGACAGGCTCAGAAAGACGAGGTCGGTGTCGGACATTGACTTGGCGTGCAGACGGCCTGCGTCAAGGAAACAGGGGAACACCGGAAAAGGCAAGCCGTCGTTGAAGAGCGGAGTCGCGTCGGCTAGAGAAGCAGTTCCCCTCGATCCCTTGATCCCTTGATCCCTGATCATTTGCTTTGGTGTCCGGTTCGACATAGGAAGTTTGGCTTTGCCATGAGGCCTCGGTCGATACGACTTCGTCAACGTTCAGCGTCTGGCACTGGGTGCGTCTACCGGACCGCCAGGTGACATGCGCAACCAAGAAAGGAATGACTATGCGTTCTCACGTGTGTGCCCTGTTGGTTCTGCTGGTGTGCGCCAGCGTTCCGGTTCGCGCCGCCGAGCCGAAGCTCGAGACGGAGGATCAGAAGACGATCTACGCGCTCGGCCTGGCGGTGTCGCGTAACCTCGACAGCTACAACCTCACCCCTGAGGAGCTCGAGATCTTCAAGGCTGGTGTGAGCGATGGCGTGTTGAAGAAGAAACCCAAGGTGGACGTGGACGCCTACCGAAGCAAGCTGCAGGAGCTGGCTCAGGCGCGCGCGCAGGTCGTGGCCGCGGCGGAGAAGAAGGCGTCGGAAGAGTTTCTGAAAACGGCGGCGGCCGAGCAGGGCGCAGTCAAGACCGACTCGGGGCTCATCTACATCGAGCTCAAGCCGGGCACGGGTGACAGCCCAGCGGCCACAGACACGGTGAAAGTCCACTACCACGGCACCTTGCGCGACGGCAGCGTGTTCGACAGCTCGGTGGAGCGCAAACAGCCGGCGACGTTCCCGTTGAACCGGGTGATCCCCTGCTGGACCGAAGGGGTGCAGCGGATGAAGGTGGGCGGCAAGAGCAAGCTGATCTGCCCGGCAAACATCGCGTACGGCGATCACGGGGCTCCGCCGCGCATCAAGCCGGGGGCCACGCTGGTCTTCGAGGTCGAGCTTTTGGAGATCGTGAAGCAGCCGGCGCCCGGAGCGGCCCCCGAGAAACCGGAGGGTCATCCCTGAGTAGCGGCGTCGCCGTGTCGCTGCGTTGACGTCAATGTTTGCTGCTTGCTCCCCAAAAGTACCGTACCAGTGACTCCCAGCCAGCCGCTCGTCCTGAGGCTCTCGAAGGGCGAGCGCGCTCACCCTTCGAGAGCCTCAGGGTGAGCGGACACAGGAAGTGGACACGAACTTACGAGGAGCTGCACTTACGCAAGGCTCTATAAGGGCGTCGCAGGCTCATGGCTCGCATCAACGACCACTACCAGAAACTGGCCGCCGGGTATCTGTTCCCGGAGATCGCGCGGCGGGTCCGCGCCTTCCAGGAGCGTCACCCCAAGGCCAGGATCATCCGGCTCGGCATTGGCGACGTCGTGCTGCCGCTGGTCGAGTCGGTCCGCTCCGCCATGCACGGCGCCATCGACGAGATGGGAACGGAACAGGGGTTCCGGGGGTACGGTCCGGAGCAGGGGTACGCGTTCCTGCGTGAGGCGATCGCACAGCACGACTTCGGCGCGCGAGGCGTCGCCATCTCAGCGGACGAGATCTTCGTCTCCGACGGCTCGAAGTGCGACAGCGGCAACATCCAGGAAATCTTCGCGGCCGACGCTCGGATCGCCGTGTCCGATCCCGTCTACCCGGTCTACGTCGACACGAACGTCATGGCGGGGCGAACCGGACGTCCGGACGACAACGGCCGCTACGAGGGCATCGTCTACTTGCCGTGTACGGAAGCGAATGGTTTTCGACCCGAACCGCCCGGGCAAGCGGTCGATCTCGTCTACCTCTGCTTCCCCAACAACCCAACCGGCGCGGTCGCCGACCGCGCGACACTGACTCGCTGGGTGCAATACGCGCAGGCGACGGGTGCCATCCTGTTCTTTGACGCGGCCTACGAGGCGTACGTCACGGAAGCGGGCATTCCGCATTCGATCTTCGAGATTCCGGGCGCGCGGGACGTGGCGATCGAGTTTCGCAGCTTCTCCAAGACCGCCGGGTTCACCGGCACGCGCTGCGCGTACGTCGTCATCCCCAAGGAGCTCAAGGGAACGGATGCGAGCGGAGCGCCGGTCGACATCCGGACCCTGTGGACGCGGCGCCATACGACGAAGTTCAATGGCGTCTCGTATGTGGTGCAGGCTGGGGCCGCCGCTACCTATAGCGAACGGGGCCGTGCCGAGATTGGCGAGCAGATCCGGTACTACCTCGCCAACGCACGGATCATTCGCGACGGGTTGACCGCGGCGGGCGCCAGGGCCTTTGGTGGGGTCAACGCGCCGTACGTGTGGGTGAAGACGCCACAGGGTGTGCGCTCATGGGATTTCTTCGACCAGCTTCTGGAGCGAACCCACGTCGTCGTGACCCCCGGCGCCGGGTTCGGCGCCTGCGGCGAAGGCTACTTCCGCCTCTCCGCCTTCGGAAAGCGGGAGCAGGTGGAGGAAGCGGTCGACCGCATTCGCGAGCGGGTATCCTTCTAGCGGGCTGCTGAAAAAGGTGTTCCGCCCACCCTTCGAGCGCCTCAGGGTGAGCGGAACACCTTGTCTCACAATGACTTTCCCGCTCCTGCTGAGGCTCTCGAAGCATGTCCTGAGCCCCGACGAAGGGCATGAGCGCGCCCTTTTTCAGCAGCCTGCGAGCGGGTGAGCCAGCGCCGGGCGGCGGTGGCCCGCGCCCGGGCTACCAGCAGACCAGCGTCAAGGCGCCACCCTGGGGATGGCAGTGCGTGCCGAGGTGGACGCCGGG
>Ga0316626_10000214_pt1 | contig 20930 bp, 18 predicted proteins | sample OWC_Aug_T1_C1_D5_FD_207656 | JGI IMG/M metagenome (GOLD analysis project Ga0316626, IMG submission 207656) | Wetland soil microbial communities from Old Woman Creek delta, Ohio, United States - OWC_Aug_T1_C1_D5_A | ecosystem: Environmental > Terrestrial > Soil > Wetlands | place: USA: Ohio...
CTATCTCAACGCGTTCTTTGAGACCGGATTCCTCAACCCGATCGATGCGGCCATCCGCAGCGCCCGCCAGCTCGACGTATCCGCGCACGAGAAGCTGGACGAGGTCCCCTACGATTTCGTCCGCAAGCGGCTCAGCATTCTGGTCGCCCGAGAGGGCCGCGCGCTCATGATCACCAAGGGCGCCCTCGCGAACGTTCTCAGCGTGTGCGCGCATTTCGAGGAGCCAGACGGATCGACGGCGGCGCTCGATAACGCACGTGGCCGGATCGACGCGCAGTTCGCCGCGCTGAGTGCCCAAGGTCTGCGCGCGCTCGGCGTGGCGTACCGGGAGCTGGGCAGCACGCACGTCATCACCAAGGACCACGAGCGCGACATGACCTTTCTCGGACTGGTCGTTGTGGCCGATCCCCCCAAGGCGGACGCCCTCGCCACGATCAACCAGCTCCGGCAGCTCGGGGTGACGCTGAAGATCATCACCGGCGATCATCATCTCGTCGCCGCCAGCGTCGGCCGCCAAGTGGGGCTGACCGCGCTCGAGGTGCTGACGGGCCCCGCCCTGCGGCAGATGAGCGATGAGGCGCTCTGCCAGCGCGTCAGCGCGGTCGACCTCTTCGCGGAGATCGAGCCGAATCAAAAGGAGCGCGTCATCCTGGCGCTCAAGAAGGCCGGACACGTGGTCGGCTACATGGGCGACGGCATCAACGACGCATCGGCCCTGCACGCCGCCGACGTCGGCATCTCCGTCGACAGCGCCGTGGACGTCGCCAAGGAGGCCGCCGACATCGTGCTGCTGGAAAAGGATCTCGGCGTGCTGGTGCGCGGCGTCCGCGACGGACGCCGCACCTTTGCCAACACGCTCAAGTACGTCTTCATGGCCACCAGCGCCAACTTCGGCAACATGTTCAGCATGGCCGGCGTCTCGCTGTTCCTGCCCTTCCTGCCGTTGTTGCCGAAGCAGATCCTGCTGACCAACCTGCTGACCGACTTCCCCGAGATGACGATTGCGGGCGACGCCGTCGACCCCGAGTTGATCGCTCAGCCGCGGCGGTGGAACATCGCATTCATCCGCAAGTTCATGCTGACCTTCGGGCTCTTGAGCACGGTCTTCGACTACTGCACCTTCGCCGCCCTGCTGCTGTTCCTCGGCGCCACGGAAGCCCAGTTTCGCACCGGCTGGTTCGTGGAATCGGTCGTGTCGGCCTCGCTGGTGGTGCTGGTCATTCGCAGCCGCCGGCCGTTCTTCAAGAGTGTCCCCGGACCATGGCTGCTCGTGGCGACGCTGCTCGTAGCCGTGGTCACGGCGGCGCTGCCGTTCACCCCACTGGCGGCCGTGTTTGAATTCGTCGCCCTGCCCCCGTCATTCCTGATCGCGGTCGGTGCGATCGTCAGCCTGTACGTTGTCGCCGCCGAATGGCTCAAGCATGCGTTTTACGCGCGCACCGGAGACAAACTTCGATGAAAACTCTGCTCGTGGCGAACCGAGGTGAAATCGCCGTCCGCATCATGCACGCGGCTGCGGAGCTGGGCATCCGAACCGTGGCGGTGTTCTCGGAGGACGACGCCCGTTCGCTGCATACGCGCCGGGCGGACGAGGCCCACCCCCTTCGCGGCGTGGGGGTCGCGGCCTACCTCGACGCCGAGCAGATCCTGGCCGTTGCCAGGCAGCGCGGCTGCGATGCCGTCCATCCGGGTTACGGTTTTCTGAGCGAGAGCGCGGAGTTTGCCCGGCGCGCCGTTGCGGAGGGAATCGTTTTTGTCGGGCCGCGGCCGGAGACGCTGCAGATCCTCGGAGACAAGAGCCACGCGCGGGCGCAGGCGGAACGCTGCGGGGTCCCGGTGCTGCGGGGCATGCCGGGTCCGGTCACGCTGGATCAGGCCAAGAGCTTTCTCGCGTCCTTGAAAAACGGCGGCGCCATGATGATCAAGGCGGTCGCGGGCGGTGGCGGCCGTGGCATGCGGGTGGTGCGTGGCCTCGACGAGGTTGACGACGCCTATGCGCGCTGCCGGTCCGAAGCGCTGCAGGCCTTCGGGAACGGCGACGTATACGTGGAGGAGCTGATGGACCGGGCCCGGCACATCGAGGTGCAGGTCGTCGGGGACGGGTCCGGGCACGTGAGCCATCTCGGCGAACGCGAGTGCAGTATCCAGCGGCGCCACCAGAAGCTCGTCGAGATCGCGCCGTGCCCGAGCTTGTCACCGACCCTGCGCGCCTGCATCACCGCGGATGCGGTCCGGCTGGCCGAGGCGGTGGGCTACCACAACGCCGGCACGTTCGAGTTCCTCGTCAACGCAGACACGATGGGTGACGACGCGACCTACGCCTTCATCGAGACCAACCCCAGACTGCAGGTCGAGCACACGGTGACGGAAGAGGTGATGGGTATCGACCTGGTGCGCATCCAGCTGCAGCTGGCCGCTGGCAGCTCGCTCGCGCAGCTAGGCCTGGAGCGGGCGAATCTGCCACCGCCGCGTGGTTTCGCGGTGCAGGTCCGCATCAACACGGAGACGATGGGCGCGGACGGCATCGCCCGCCCAGCCGGCGGGACGCTGACGGCATTCGAGCTGCCATCGGGGTTCGGCGTGCGCACGGATACCTGCGGCTATGTCGGTTACCGGACCAATCCGCACTTCGATTCCCTCCTCGCCAAGCTCATCGGGCATTCGACTTCGCCCGGCTTTGGTGATGCGGTCGCGCGAACGGCGCGCGCGCTCGGCGAGTTCAAGGTCGAGGGGGTGCAGACCAACATCGCCTTTCTGCAGCAACTGCTGCGGCACCCCGACTTCGTGGCCAATCGCATCCACACCCGCTTCGTCGATGAGCACATCGCGGAGCTGGTCGTACCTGACGACCTGACGGCGACGGCCCCCCTCCCCCGCGAACACCTCCGTGAGCGGGGGAGCGTCAGGGAGGGGGCCGATTTTCTCAGCGGCGCCAAGGTGGACCCAACCGACCCGCTCCCCGTCCTCACCTATGGAAAGAGTGAGAGCGCCGGGCCGGCAGAAGTCGAGAGCGGACAGTCGAGAGTCGAGAGTGGGACGTATGACACCACCGGACTGGAGGACACGGTCGTACTGGCGGCGCCCATGCAGGGCACCATCGTCAGCATCGCCGTGCGCGAGGGCGACACGGTGTATCAGGGCCAGCCGATCCTGGTGATGAATGCGATGAAAATGGAGCACGTCGTCGAAGCCCCGGCCAGCGGCGTGGTGCGGCGGCTCGCCGTGGCAGAAGGCGACACCGTGCCCGCGGCGCACGCGCTCGTCTTCCTCGAGCTGCGCGACGGACCGCTCGCGGACGAGGAGGGAGCGGCGCCGACGGATCCGGATCATGTGCGCGCCGATCTCGCCGAGGTGCACCGGCGCCACAGCGTCACGCTGGATGCCGCGCGAGCGGACGCCGTCGCCCGACGGAGGAAGACCGGGCAGCGCACGGCGCGCGAGAACATCACCGACCTGTGCGACCCGGGGACCTTCGTGGAGTACGGCGCGCTGGCGATCGCGGCGCAGCGGCAGCGGCGCTCGCTGGAGGACCTGATCGAGCGTACGCCAGCGGACGGGCTGGTCGCCGGCATCGGTCGCGTGAACGGACACCTGTTCGACGGAACCAAGGCGCAGTGCGCCGTCCTGTCGTACGACTACACGGTGCTCGCCGGCACCCAGGGCTTCCAGAACCACCGCAAGAAAGATCGGCTGTTCGCGCTCGCCGAGCGCTTGCGCCTTCCCGTGGTGTTCTTCACCGAGGGCGGTGGCGGACGTCCGGGTGACACCGATGTGCCCGGTGTTGCAGGTCTCGACTGCATGGCCTTTCACCTCTTCGGGAGACTCAGCGGCCTGGTGCCGCTCGTTGGCATCAACTCCGGTCGGTGTTTTGCGGGCAACGCGGCGTTGCTGGGCTGCTGTGATGTGGTGATTGCGACCGAGAATTCCAACATCGGCATGGGCGGTCCGGCGATGATCGAAGGCGGCGGACTGGGCGTTTTCCGGCCCGAAGAGGTGGGCCCGATGCCGGTGCAGGTGCCCAACGGCGTCGTCGACATCGCGGTGGCCGACGAGGCCGAGGCAGTGCGCGTGGCCAAGCGGTACCTCTCCTACTTCCAGGGGCCGATCGCGCCGTGGGAGTGTGCGGACCAGCGACGGCTGCGCGGGATCATCCCCGAGAACCGCTTGCGGGTCTACGAAGTGCGGTCGGTGATCGAAACGCTGGCCGACCACGGTTCCGTGCTGGAACTGCGCCGACATTTCGGCCTAGGCATGGTGACCGCGTTCATCCGGATTGAGGGCCGGCCGTTGGGCGTGGTCGCCAACAACCCAAAGCACCTGGCCGGCGCCATCGACAGCCCGGGGGCGGACAAGGCCGCCCGGTTCATGCAGTTGTGTGACGCCTTCGACATCCCGATTCTGTTCCTTTGCGACACCCCCGGCATCATGGTCGGTCCGGAGGTCGAGAAGACCGCACTGGTGCGGCACTGCTGCCGCATGTTCGTGATCGGCGCGAGTGTGAGCGTACCCTTCTTCACGATCGTGCTGCGCAAGTCCTACGGACTCGGCGCCCAGGCCATGGGCGGCGGCAGTCACAAGGCGCCACTGTTCACGGTCTCGTGGCCCACCGGAGAGTTCGGCGGCATGGGACTCGAAGGAGCGGTAAAGCTGGGCTTCCGCAAAGAGCTGGAGGCCGTCGAAGATCCCGCAGAGCGCCAGCAGCTGTTCGAGCACATCGTGGCGCGGGCGTACGAACACGGCGAGGCGCTCAACACCGCCACGCACTTCGAGATCGACGATGTGATCGACCCGGCCGACTCGCGGCGGTGGGTGATCAACGCGCTGCGCTCGGCGCCCCCGCCAGCGCCGCGCACCCGCAAGAAACGCCCCTGCGTCGACACCTGGTGAGGCGCGTCACGCAATTCGAGAGAGGTGCTTCGTCATGAGGCCAGTTCCGGTCTGCGTCATCTGAGCCATTGGCGGTTTCCGTTTCTTCCACCTCTGCAATTTCCAATACCCGCTCAGACGCTCACACGTCTTGCGCTCGCCCTGAACGTCGCGCGAAACCGGCGCACCGGCGGGTTCTCCGTATCGAGAAAATCCTCGAACGTCACCAGCGCGAGATCATTGGTGGCGATGCCTTCCACCTCGGCACACGTCAGTGGCCACGGCATGCTGCCTTCCGGATCGTCGGGCTCACGGCCGCGGGCGATCAGCAAGAGCGCACCGCCGGGCGCTACGAGCCGACGGAAAGACTCGATCGCTGCGGCGCGGGCCGTCGGCGGGAGCACCTGGAGCGTGTAGGTCTCGACGACCAGGTCGAACGCTCGCTCCCACTCCTGCGGCGGCGCCAACAGGTCGGCCACAGCGTAGGTAACGGCTGAGCGCGGGAACCGCGCTCGCGCCTGCGCGACAGCAGTTGCGGAGACATCGAAGGCAACGACAGAGAAGCCGCGGCGCGCCAGCTCTTCGGCGTTGTCACCGAAGCCGGCGCCAATGTCGAGTGCGCGCCCTTCGTACGGGGGATGCGCGTCGAGCCACTCCACCAGATGCGGATTGGGCACCAGGTCCGCCCATGGAACGACTGCTCGCCCAGCCGCCGCTTCGCGATAGAGGGTCTCGAACCAGGCCACCGGTTCACCGCGCGCGACGGCCATCTCCGCCAAGGCGCGCGCGCGACTACGGTCCGCCATGGCCCACGGCACACGCACATCGATTGTCACGCAGCGGCCGCAAATCCCCCCGCCGCGGTGCGGCGACCCCCTTCTTCAAAGGGGGTGATGAGTTGCCCCCTTTGGGAAAGGGGGCAGCGAACGCAGAGGGCGGGGGATTTTCGGTCCGCAACAGGGCACCAGGGTCCACCGTCTCACGCCAGCGCGTATTCCATGCGACTGATGATCTCGTCCTGCGCCGTCTTGCTCAGGCCGGTGAAGAGCGCCGAGTAGCCGCTCACCCGCACGACCAGGTCCCGATACTTCTCCGGGTGCGCCTGGGCGTCTCGCAGCGTGGCGGAGTCGACCATGTTGAATTGCGCCTGGCATCCGCCCTGCGCGAAGTACCCGCGCATGAGCGCCGCGAGGTTCGCGGGTTTGATGGCCGCGGCATTGAACCGCAGGTTGAGATTGGCGCCGTTGTGGATGCGATGGATCGGCAGTTTGGCGACCGAGTTCAGTAACGCCGTCGGGCCGCGGACGGCACTCCCGTTCGCGGGGGTGATGCCGTTGCCGAGCACCTCGCCGGCGCGCCGGCCGTCGGCGCTGGCCGCGGCGAATGCGCCCATGACGATGTGAAACCCGACGCTGAACACACCCGGCCAAAAGCGACCGCCGCGGAAGTTCTCGTGCTGCAGCACCACGTCGCAGAAGTGCTCCAACACGCGGGCGGCGAGCGCGTCGACCTGATCGTCGTCGTTTCCGTACTTGGGGATTCGGTTCAGGAGGTAGGCGCGCTGGTCCTCCGCGTCGTTCCAGTCCTGCTCCAGGTGCCGGCACAGCTCGGCCAGGGACAGGTGCCGGTCTTCGAAAACGGCCTTCTGCACGGCATAGAGGCTGTCGACGACGTTGGCGAAACCGATGAACTGAACTCCCGTGGAGTTGTACACCGCCCCCCCGCGCGTGAGGTCGAGACCCTTCTCCAGCGGTCCGTCAATCATGGCCGACGCGAACGGCGACGGGACGAGCTCGGCGATGGCGCGGTCGAGGACGGCCATGCCGCGGACCATCTGCCGGATGAAGTGCGACACCTGAGCGTCGTACGCGTTCCAGACGTCCTCGAACGATGTGAACGTGGCGGGATCACCGGTCGCCACGCCGGCCTCGCAGCGGAAGGCGTTGTCGATGCCGTTGCTCAGGGCGAATTCGAGACACTTGATCCCGCTGAGCTGGACGGCGAAGGTCGAGCCAAAGGTCTTTCCCTGCGCGTTGGGCTCCAGACATCCCACCACGCCGTAGTTGCGGGCGTCTTCGAGCGCATGTCCGGCGCGTTGCAGCGAGTCGATGATGACCTCGTCGTTGAACAGGTGCAGGAGCACCCCGTCGATGGTGTACTCGATCGCCCGTTGGAAGAAGTTCGCGGGGGCCTTGGGACTCAGACGGACGCCGAAGTTCGGCTGCACGGTGCGCACGTCGGCGTAGGCGTCGAGGCCGATGTAGCTCAGCTCGTTGGTGGCGTCCTCGCCGTCGGGCCCGACCCCGCCGACGGTCACGTTCTGCGTCGTCTTCCCTTCCACGCCCTCGCCGGCGGGGATAAACGGCTCCTCGAGGATGTTCCAGATTTCGTTCGTCTTGAGGAAGAGCAGCGAGAGCAGTTCGCGGGCCTGCCCCGGCGTGATCCGGCCTGCCCGCCGGTCGGCAAGATAGTATGGATGAAGAATCTGATCGATGCGGCCGAGCGAGATCGAGTTGCCGCCGGACTCGATCTGGGCGACGAGGTGAATGAAGTAGACGGCCTGGATCGCCTCCCGGAAGGTCCGCGCCGGGTGCTCCGGAACCTGCTGGCAGACGTGGGCAATCGCCCGCAGCTCCTCGGCGCGTTGCGGATCGGTCTGGTGCGCCGCGAGCGACGCGGCCAGCTGACTGTACCGATGCGCGAACCGGATCGTGGCCCGCAGCGAACGGATGACGGCGTCGTAGAACAGGCCCTTGTCGGCCAGCCTGTCCTCCGCCGCAAGCTGATCGTACCGGCGCGCGGCCTCGGCGATGATCCCGGAGAGCCCCAGCTCCAGTACCCTGGAGTGGTTCATGGTGAAGTGGCCGATGCCGTAGGTGATCTCCAGGACCATGGTGAACACGGACCGGTTCATGTCCGCGGCCACGTCGGCGGGAAGCAACTCTGCCAGCCGGTCCTCGACCGTCCGGCCCTGCCAGAAGGGCAGGATCTCTTCTTCCAGCTCGCGGCGTTGCTCCTCGGTGATCCGCACCTCCTGGAGTGACCGGCTCGCCAGGCTCGCCAGGTCGTTCCCGATCCACCTCGCTTTGTTCTCCGGGAAGAACGGCGCGCCCTTCAGCTTGCTCGTCCGGCATCCCACGATCAGCTCGTCGTCGCGGATCGTAACGCTCATGTGGTCGAGCACCTGCTCGAGCGCCTTGCTCATGCGCGTCAGCGGGTGGAGATTCCAGTTCGCCGCCATCGCCCGCGTCAGGTAGCGCGCGCGCTCCGTGCACACCTCGCGCGGCGCCCCGATGATACGCTCCCGCAGCCGTTCGACCCGCGCGCTGCGCCGTCCATTTTCGCAGTTCACGTCAGCCCGCACGCGCTTTGGCTCCGGGCCCTGTGATCCCACGGCGGACGGCGGAGTTTGCACCCGCTCCATCTCGTGTTGCGCCATCGCCTCGTCCTCAACCAAGGCCTACACCGTGATGTCCATCTGAAGCAATGGTTCTTCCGCAGAATCGGCGGGCCTTCGAAGACACCCCCGCTACGCCGCCCGGGTCCTGACGCCTTCGAACTCGACGGACAGTCGCCCGCCGAGCGCGCGGGCGATCCGGTCCAGCAAATCGAGCGACGCGGTGAACGCCTTTCCCCCCTCGATGCGAGCAATCACGGCTTGCGTCGTACCGGCACGGGCGGCGAGCTGCGCTTGCGTGAGACCGACCACCGTCCGTCCCCGTTTCACCAGCACGCCGATCGTTGCGCACGCGACCGCAGCGTCAATCCGTGCGCGCAGTTGCGGGTTCCGCTCCACCCGTGCCCGCACGTCCGCGAGGGCATCACGACCGATGCGCGGATTGCGAGGCTTCGCCTTTTTCATTGAGCACCTCCGAGCACTTCCTTGGCTCGTCGCAAAAGCCAGGTCCAGGTCACGTTGCGATGTGCGCTGGCCCTGTCCCCGAGCGGAACGATGATACCGGACGCGCACCGATCACTTATGCCCGATCCGGCATACTCTATCAACGGCGCCGTATCGTTGAGAGAGCGACCGGGTGTCCGTCAAGTTTGTGGTGGAAGGTGCGGCGGACCTCTGGCTCGGCCCAGCTTTCCTCTCCCGCATCACTGGCGGGAGAGGATGAAGGTGAGGGCACCTATCTCACTGACGGCTGCGCGAACCCAGGGCGAAACGCGAGCGTCCAGGACGATGAACCCGCACCCGCACCCTCTCCCGCAGGCATTGCGGGAGAGGGACAAGAGAGGCTCAGCCACAAGTTCGACTTACACCCAGAGCGACCGCGCGGCCGTCGGATCGGCGAAGCGCTGCGCGTGGACGGCGCAATTCAGGGCAGAGAACAGCGGAGACCTGCTCGCCGCTCCGCATCGTCTTCCTGCCGACGATGGTCTTCGACGTTCCCGGCACGCGGGCCGCGCTGACCTCACTGGATCTCGTTCCAGTAAGAGTTGAACGCATCGACCGCTGCATCGAGGGTCGGACAACAGCCGGGGTAGGTCGTAAACGTGCGGGATCGACGACGTGGTTGACGTAGGCGAGATCGACGGTGTTGATCAGCGCGCGCACGACGCAGAGGTTGTTGTTGCTGCATACGCCGATGCAGGGGCGGGAGTCACAATGACCACTGTCATGAAGGTCAATGACACTTGGCCGTAAGCCGAAAGAAAGGGCTGCCCTCCAGAATGTGTGGGCAAATGGACGGACGCAGCCGAGCGCCCGGAGCTGCACCCCGGGCTACCGAGTGCCGCCCCCTGCGGGGCTCGGGGAGAGCCATGCCATTGGGGCCGGCCTTCAACCCCGGAAGGGGCGGTACTCACGAGCCAGGGGTGAAGCCCTGGCTCAGCCTGACGGTCGCTCACGCCAGCAGCGCCGAATTCGAGATGAAGCGAAAGGGGTACAGGCTACTTCTCCGCGCGGGCGGACCAGCAAGCAAAGACAAAAGACGAGTTCGCGGAAGAAAACAGCCTGTCCCCTTTTCTTTCTTCACGCTCACAACTGGTCCGTGAACGGCTTACGGCGCCAGTGGCGGTTGGAGAGCCATTGCCGAGGCTTCTCCATTGCAGTCGCCCGTGGGTTTGAGGCGCTTCGCGCGAACGGCCGTAAGCTCGGCCCTGGCGGCCTCCAAGTCAGCGCGGAACGTGGAATCCGCGTGCAGTCGAGCCACGGTGCCAGCGCCGATGAAACGACCCTGAATCACGTCGCTGTGCCAATGCACGTTGCATACGTTGCGGCTCTCTCCAAAGGCCCGGCCCCGTGCGAGGATCGCATCGGTCTGCTCCGGCGAGATCTCGCTGAGAATGAGCGCCCAAGCCCAACCGACTGCGGTATGCCCGGACGGATAAGAGCCGTCCTTCTCCAACTGTGTCTTCTCATCCGGGGTGCAGATGGGTTCTTTGTTCACCACAAACGGACGAGTGCGACTGTAATGCTTCTTGGCAGCGTAGGTAGATAGGCCAGCGTCAGTTAAAGTTCGGCGCAGCAGCACGTACAGACGCGGCGTATTCTCTTCCGTGATCGGAGCGTTCAACGCGCAGGAAAATGTGCTGGCCGCGTGCGGAAACATCAGATTGGCATCCGAAACCGCCAGCGCCCAGCGCGGTGTCCCACGCAAAGCGATACTCCTTCGACCGATCTCCTCGTCGAGAGCAAAGGCGGCCGAGCCTGGGCCTGGGGGAGGAGGCAGCAGGGCAAGACTGTTCGGGACAGCTTGAGTCGGCAGATAGCCTACGAGAAGGCCTGGACGAAGCTCGGTCACAGCTGCAGGCTTGACCCGCCCCCCGTACCTGGCACAGCCCGTAGCGATTGCAGCGCACGTCAAGACAAGCAAGAGCCTGCGCCGCGCCCCAGGAACAACAGACGTCCTCATGATATGGCCTCTTTTCGTTCTTTCCGCCCGTTGAAACGGATTTCCGCTCCCCCTTCGAGAGCCTCAGGGTGAGCGGAAATCCTTCTGGCGCAAGCAGCTCGCCGCTCATGCTGAGGCTCTCGAAGCATGTCCTGAGCCCCGACGAAGGGCATGAGCGCAGCCTTTTTCAACGGGCTGCTAGCGCACGGCACGTGCGTAGTAGTCGGTGTCCCTCGAGTCGTTGAGCACGCTACCGTCGCTGAAGGCCACCAGCCAAGCGTTACCCGAAATGCTCGGGACCAGATCGTTCGTCCAGTGGCGACCCGCCCCGGTGCAACTGCACGCGATGCCGTCGCACGACGAAGTGCAGCCGCTATTGAAGTCGGCGGCGACCGTCGGGCTGTTCAGGGCCGCATAATCCGCGATGCTCCGCAGTTCGTCGAGGGTCGGCAGCCGCCAGTCGGTGTGACTCGCGAAACCACCGTCCGCGTTCAACTGCACCAGCATGACGGTGAATGCCGTGCCCGGCGGGCCCAAGGGATTATCCGCACTGAACGTGTACAGATTGTCCGCGTCGTGCGGGTCCGGACATACGATTGCGCTCGAACAGACGACGGGCACGCCGTCGAGATGACCCTTCTTCTCCCACATCAGGCCGGTTTGCGCGTCGCTCACCGTGCCGTCGCCGTTGTCCGTGAACCGCACCGAGTAGCAGCCGCTGGTATCGAAGGCGCAGTTCGCGCCGCATTGCAGCACCCCGAACGCATACCCCAGGCTCACACACGTGGCGCCGTCCAGGTTGTTCTGGTCGCACGGCTCGCCCGCATCGATGACCCCGTTACCGCAGCCGAGAGTTCCCGTCACGCCGAAGAGGTTGACGCCGATCTTGATGTTGGCTGCCGTCAAGTCGGCATCGCCGGCTACGCTGCCCGCCCCGCTGTGGTAGCCGGCCGCGATCGTTTGCGGCGTCGTCCCCGGAGTGATCGACACCGCGCCGTTGTTCGGCATCGTGCCGCTGCCCCCGAGCCCGGCGCTGCTCGAAAACGTCTTGCCGGCCAGCACGTCTGCAGCCGTTGCCGTGCCGGTATTGCACGTCGTCAGGCTCCCGTTGCAGGTGTCGAGGTTCGCCTGGACGTTGGTCAGGTTCGTATTGCACGTGCCCAACTGTGCGGCGCAGGTGGCCACGCTGGCGTCGCAGACGCCGTCGTCCTGGCAGCCGCTCAGTGCCCGGTTGACGGCGGTCACCAGCTCGTTGATGGCAACCTTGCTGTCCCCGTTACAGTCGCCGCAGCATTGGCCCACCGCCTGCGCTGAACGCCACGCCAGCCCCAACACCAGCACGCTGGCGACCAGAAGACCGCGTCCCGTAGTGGTCATGAAACACCTCCGCCGTTTGATTTGCACCGATTTGTTGCACGAAACCAACGGTTTGGAAATGACCTGTGGTAGCCGGATCTTATGACCGATGAGCCGTTACGGACCCCGCAGGCTATCCAGCACGCCCCGGCACTCAACGCACAGTTCCATGAGTTCCACCTGCGATCCGAGCTGCTGCGCGACCGTTGGCGGTCGGGCCAGGATTATTGTACGGGGATACATGGATATGAACGAACGAGTCTGGCTTGTCTCGATGCGGCGGCGAGCCGCAACACTCCTATCGATCTTATCGCTCAGTACGTCTCTACCGGCTGGCGCCAGCGCCGCTCCTTCATTGACCGACCCAGGTCTCACCGTCAGCACCGTGGTAACGGGCGTCATCCAGGCCACCAGCATGGCCTTCATTGGCCCGGACGACTTCTTGATCCTGGAAAAGGCGAGCGGGAGCGTCAAGCGGGTCGTCAGCGGCATGGTCACGGCGACGGTACTCGACTTGGCCGTGAACTCCAACTCGGAACGCGGGCTGCTCGGGATCGCGCTTGATCCGAACTTCCCCACGAACCCCAGCGTCTACCTCTATTGGACGGAAAGCAGCACGGGGGCTGATTCGGGGGTCGTGACCGACGTCCCCAACCTCGGCAACCGCGTAGACCGCTTCACGTGGAATTCGACCACCCAGACCCTCACCTTTGCCAGCAATCTGATCCGCCTGCGCGCCGGGCAGAACGACAAGAACAACGCCCTGAGCCCCGCTCTTGTCACTCCGCAGGGCAACCACAACGGCGGCAAGCTCGCGATCGGACCGGACGGCAAGCTGTACGTCATGATCGGCGATAACGGCCGCCGGGGCTGGATGCAGAACCTGCCGAACGGTCCTTATCTTCCGCCTGCCGCCGACGACGAGTTCGGCGGGCCGGCGCCCGATAATAGCCACCTCACCGGTGTGATCCTTCGCTTGAACACGGACGGATCAAGCCCGGCCGATAACCCGTTCTTCGCCGCCGGAGCCGCGCTTGGTGGGGAGGCTGGCGCCAACATTCAGAAGGTGTACTCATACGGCCACCGCAACGGCTTCGGCCTCGCCTTCGACCCGGTTTCCGGCAACCTCTGGGAGTCGGAAAACGGCGACGATGCCTTCGACGAAATCAACAAGATCGTGCCGGGCGGCAACTACGGCTGGGTTCAGGTCATGGGGCCCATCAGTCGCATCGGTCAGTTCAAGACGATCGAGGTGAACATGTTTGGCGCGCCCCAGCCCATCGGAGCGATCCAGCAACTGCGCTACCCGGTGACCCGGATTGCGTACTCCCCGGCGGTCACCCTGTCTCGCATGTTGATGCTGCCGGGCGCAACTTACCAGGATCCCGAGTTGAGCTGGCGTTATGCGGTTCCAGCGTCCGGTCTGGGATTCGTGAACGGAGGTGGGCTCGGCACAAATTACAACGGCACACTGTGGAGCGGGACGGCCCGGACCACCGACATCACCGGCGGAACCACGGGAACCTTCGCAGGCGGCGCCCTGATGGTCATGCGGCTCACGGCCGATCGCCAGCATCTCGATGTGAGCGCGGATCCGCGCCTCGCCGACCGCGTGGCCGACAATGGGATCGCCTATCCGCCGCCGTTCGGAACCCCGGCCGCGACCGCCGGATACAAGTTCAATGGCGTCGAGAGCGAATCCCTGCTCATCGGCCAGGGTTTTGGAATCGTAACCGACATCCAGACCGGCCCGGACAGCTGTCTTTACGTGGTCTCCCTCAGCGACAGCGCGGTCTACAAGATCTGCCAGCAGGTCTCGTAGATCGATCAGCGAAGGGGAATGAGTTCCGTGGTGAAAACAATGAAACTTCTTATCAATTCCTTGGTGGCGATCGCGTTCGCCGGCGCCCTTGCCCTGCCGGTCGAAGCGGCGGCGGTGCTGACCAACGGCGACTTCGAAACTGGCCTCACCGGATGGTCGACCGCGGACGCCCTCGGCAGCGATGGCAGCTTCGTCGTCCAGAGCGGCACCGCGAGTCCCGTCAACGGCGACCCCGTGCCGGCACCTCCAGGCGGTCTCAACGCGGCCATGAGCGACGCAGGGGCACCCGGCGCGCACGTTCTGTGGCAGGATTTCACAGTTTCGGTCCCGGTCAGCCAGTTCCTGCTCAGCTTCGATCTGTTCATCGGCAACCGTGCCGGGATGTTCGCGACACCGAATCCAGCAGACCTGGACTTCGGCATCAACGCGGCGAACCAGCAGGTACGCGTGGACATCCTGAAAAGCTCTGCAGCCCCCTTCAGCGTGGCGCCGGGCGATGTGCTGGCGTTCCTCTATCAGACCAACCCCGGTGACCCATTGGTGTCGGGCTACGCGACCCATAGTTTCGACATCACGGCGCTTGTGAACGCCAATCTGGGCAGTCCCTTGCGGCTTCGCTTCGCCGAAACCGACAACCTGGCGCAACTGCAGGCCGGCGTGGATAGTGTGAGTCTCGAAGCGTTCACGGTCACTCCCACGGCGACGCCGACAGGCACGCCGACGGCGACCCCCACCAGTACGCCGCTTACGGATGGCGCTGCGTGCACGGCGCCCGCAGAGTGCGCGTCGACCTTCTGCGTGGACGGCGTCTGCTGCAGCACGGCGTGCAACGGCCCCGCCGAGGTGTGCAACCTGCCAGGCAGGCGCGGCACCTGTACCCAGGGATTACCGGTGCCGGCAAGCTCTCGATCATCTGTGGTCGCGACGGCGATGGTGTTGTTGGCGGTGGGCGCATTGGCGCTGGCTCGCAGAAGGGCACGCCGGTAGGCCGTCAGGCTCCGCGCGGCGCGCCGCGCAGTCAGCCTGGGGCGGGAGAAGCTACAGCATCTGGCGACGGTACGCCGTCCACTTGGCGTCGACTTCCTGCTGGAGATTGTCGACGGCCTCCTCCGTCAGCGCCTTGAAGCGACCCTGCGCCTTCAGGTACTCGCTCACGGGCGGCAGTTCCTTCTTCCTGAGCAGTTTGGCTGACGGCTCACTGAGCTTCATTCGGGCGCGGGGGGGACGTTGGGCCGACCGCTCCGAGTTGGTCAAGTCGGCCGACTCGGCCCAACGTCCCCGTCTCCGTCCTCCTGGAGAGGGCGTGGCGCGAAGTGGGTCGGTGATTTGAAGTGGCCATTGGGCCTCGGGCTCCGAGTTTCGGACTCCGGGATGAACGCCTGAAGCCTGGCGAGTTGCCACGGCTTCTGACTGCAGGCTCCCGGCTGCGGGCTCCGAGGCGAGCTGCATTCCTGAAGTCCGAAGCCGGCTCGGATCTTCGCCGATCCCGATCTCTGTGCTTGCAATGAGCTGGCGTGCGCGGTAGCCGTTGTTTTGAACGGCGAGGAACCAATGGATGGGCCAAGCGAGCGACTGGAAGTGAGCCTCCCGTCTTCTACGCGCGCCCTGTTGCGCCAAGAGGCCCGTCGACGCGGCGTGCCTGAGGCCCAAGTCGTACAGGAGGCCGTCGAACGCTTGCTTGCAGAGGCGCGCCAGACACGGGTCCGGGCGGCCGAAGCGCTGTTTCGCGTCGAAGCGCGAGTAGCCGACTGGGCACAGATGGAGCAAGAGATCGAGGCCGCTCGGATCGCCGCGAAGCGGCCATGAGCCGCGTCTTCATTGACGTGAATGTCGCGATGTATGCCGGTGGGACCGCCCACCCACTGCGCGAGCCCTCGTAGGGCGTGATCATGGCGGTGGCCACCGGGCAGCTCGACGCGGTGACTGATGCCGAGGTGTTCCAGGAGCTGTTGTACCGCTACCTGCATTTGCAGCAGCGGGAGAAGGGGTTTCTCATCTTCGACACCTTCTACGAGGTCATGCGCGGCCGTGTCTTGCCGATCGCCGACGTCGATGTGGAGCGTGCCCGCCAACTCGCCGAGCGATACCCGCACCTGAGCCCTCGCGATCTGCTCCATCTCGCCGTGATGCTGAACCACGGCATTCCCGACATCGTCACCGCCGACACGGACTTCGACGCAGTTCCGGACGTTCGCCGTCTCGATCCCGTGCAGTTTGTCGCCACGATCCTGTAGGTACCGCGCCGCCGCATAGGCCCCTGGCGGACGCACCGGGGCCAATCCCAAACCTCCCCGCACGAGGCTCGCTGCGCCGCCCGGTCCCGTGGTTGTCATCCCCCGCACCCGTGCAGCGCGTTGCTCACCGCCCTGACCAGCTCGTGGATCTCCACCCCATCCTCGGTGTCCTGATCAAACCCGGGGCACTTGGCCAGCGGCTGGCGTCCGAGCGCGATGTTGACACCGACGATCAACTCGTTGATCGCGACCTTGTCGTCGTCGTTGCAGTCGCCGGTGCAGGGAGGTAGCGGTTGATCGAGGGCGGAAACCGGATGGCCCACGGCTCACGACCATGGAGTGCATCCTCGGCGGTAAAGTACAGGAACGGGCCGGACTGGGTGAAGCCGGAAGGGCCGGATGAAGCCGCGCCCGGAACGACGTCGTCAACCTGCCACGTGCCGTCCGCCGTCCCGTCACTACGCCACACTTCGCAGCCGCTGCTCGGCTCGCAGGCCTGGAAAACGAGCCAGCCGTTCACCTCGGTCAGGCCCGTGGGATTCGAGTCGCCCGGCCCGGGGTTGATGTCCTTGACCAGCACGGTGCCCGCCACGGTGCCGTCGCTCGTCCACAGCTCGCGCCCGCTCTCCGGCTCTGACGGCGTAAAGAACAGCGTACCGTCAACCTCGGTTTGCGACCCCAAGCCCGAGCGTTCCGCCTCCAAGCTTGCCCGGCGCAGCGCTCACCTGCTGGACCCATCCGACACCGATCTCCTACTGCGCATCCTGGCGCGGCTGGGATATCGCGCGAAGATCAGTTCTTCGAAGGCGGCGTAGATTCGCCCACAAGGGCTGGCCACCAGGTCCGGAAGGTGGACATTGCGTGCCACACGGCAACTTTCCAGACCTGGCCCGCGCTCCAGCTGTCACCGCCATCGAGGCTTTTGAAAACGCCGGTACATTCAGTTGCTCACAGTCCTCTCCGTAAGGGACGACCCCCTCGCATCTCCCAACCCTGATCCGACTCGGCGCCTACCGCGGCTGCCACAGGCGGAAGCCTGCGGTCACGAAATCGCGATCGAAGCTCATCACGGCCGTGCAGCGCGCGGCTTCCATGACCGCGAAGCTGACGGCGTCGGTGTAGGTGATGACCTGGTCCCACAGTCTGGCGAGCCATCGCCGCGCGGCGGCATGGTGCGCTGCCGTGACGAACTCGATGGTCAGCCGCGGACTCGCATCGAGGCGGTCGAGCAGCAGCGCCGCCGGCCGGATGCCGAAGTGGAAGAGCGCGAAGCGGTGCACTTCGGCGACGATGAGCGGCGTGGTCACCAGCGCGACGCGCTCGCGCACCGCCTGCCGCAGCATGTGGTCGGCGTCGGCGTGGTGCTGGTCGGTGGCGCGGACCAACGCGATCCAGACGCCGCTATCGACGAGCACGCGCTCGCGAGCGCCGACCGCGCTTTGGGTATGATGCCGGGGTCTCGGCAACGAAGGTCTCCTGCAGATAGCGGTCGAAGTGCTCGCTCACATCGGCAGGCAGCCGATCGTGAACCATGCCGCTCAGCGACAGTAGCGGGTCCTCGCCCTGGCGCTGCGTCAGCGCCCGGATCGCCGCGCGGATCGCCTGCGACTTGGTCATCCCGCGTGCGCGCGACCAATCCTCGAGCCGAGTGAGGTCGGCGTCGTCGACGTACACCTGCAGCGGTTTCATGATCAGTTCGTCTATCTAATCATGATAACTGCGTCAACTTCGTTCATGATACGCCAGCAAGAATCCTGCGGCGTGGTGACGGTGGCGGTTCATCCTTGCGGAGGTGTTGTCCTGATGAACCGACGCGATCGGGGGCGAGCCGGAGCCTGTCCTCAGCAACGTCGAAGGGGGGAGCGGTTGGCAGCCGGCCGTGCAGCGATGCTCAAACCTGATCCGAGCGCCGGATCGGGGCGGGAGAAGCTACAGCATCTCGCGACGGTACGCCGCCCACTTGGCGTCGACTTCCTGCTGGAGCTTGTCGACGGCCTCCTCCGTCAGTGCCTTGAAGCGACCCTGCGCCTTCAGGTACTCGCTCACGGGCGGCAGTTCCTTCTTCCTGAGCAGTTTGGCTGACGGCTCACTGAGCTTCATCTCACCGTTTTCGATCTCGTACAGCACGTACAGGCCGGTGTTCACCGCGAGCCGCCCGATGGCGACCGCGACGCGTTCTTCCATCTGCCAGCCCGGGGGACACGACGTGTGGGCGTGAATGTACTTCAGCCCCTTCAAGCCGAGCGCCTTCTTGATCTTGTCGTGGAAATCCATCGGATACGCCGCCGAGCAGGTGGCCACATACGCGGGAGAGTGCGCGGCGATGATCGCCGGGACGTCCTTGCCGCGCTCGCGCTTCCCGTTGATGGCGGTGTTCGCCGTCACTGCTCCCTGGGGCGTCGTCCCAGAGCGCTGGACACCCGTGTTCATGTACCCTTCGTTGTCGTAGCAGATGTAGAGGAAATCCTCCCCGCGTTCGATTGCTCCCGACAGCGCCTGGATGCCGATGTCCGCCGTTCCGCCGTCACCAGCCCAGGCCACCACCTGGGTGTGGTCGTTCTTCTGCGCCCGCAGCGCAGCCTTCACCCCCGACGCCGCCGCCGCGGTCGACGCGAACGCGACATTCAGCACCGAGAGCTGGGTCGACGTGATGGGATACAGCCCCTGCATGACCGTCAAACAGCTCGGTGGCACGACCAGGATGGCGTCTCTGCCGATGGCTTTGAGTCCGATCCGGTAGAGGATGTTCAGCCCGCAGCCAGCGCACGCCCGGTTGCCCGGATACACGAACTCCTCGTCCGTCAGACTCAAGACCGTCGTCTTCTTTTCTTCCATCGCCGTCCGCCTACCGATTCAGCCCGATCCAGCCCAAGTTGTCGCCACTCGCCGGCCTGCGCTCCACGGATTGCCGGATCGCGTCGTAGAAGTCGTCGCTCTGGTAGCTCCTGCCCCCAAGACCCAGGATGTAGTTCCACATCAGCGGCCGTGAAGCGCACGGGTACAGCGCGGCCTGCAGGTCAGCGTACAACGCCCCCGAGTGTCCGAAGCTGATCGCCTTCTCGAAGACAATCACACCTTTTCGGCCCCCCAGTTCCGCGGCGACGAACTCGCTCGGAAACGGGCGGTAGAGAGAGAGGGCGAGCAGGCCCGCCTTCATCCCCTCTTCTCTCAGACGATCGACGACATCTCGGATCTGGTTGGCCATCGACCCGAGCGCGACCGCGACGTATTCCGCGTCGTCACAGCGGTACCGCTCGGCGATGGGATTTCCGCCACGGCCGATGAGCGCGGCAAATTCGCCGTCGATGCGCTGGTAGACCTCTATGGCCTGCTTCATTTCCTCGTGCAGGCACTGCCGCAGCTCCATGTATCCGGGAGCAAAATCACCGTGGATGTCCGGTCTGCCCCCGGGGAGCGTCACCGTGTTCAAGCTGGTGGGGTTCGCAGGGCCGAGGGTGTGCCGGTAGGTGTACGGTGGCAGGAAGGCATCAACGGCGCTCTGGTCCGGAATGTCGAACGGCATGTATGTGTGGGACAGGTAGTAGCCGTCGTAGCAGACCATCACCGGGATGCAGACCTCCTCCGCGAGCCGGTAAGCCTTGATGACGCTGTCGAGGATTTCCTGATGGTCCTTGGCATAGATCTGGATCCAGCCAGCGTCGCGTTGCGAGATGGAATCCTGATGATCGTTCCAGATATTGAACGGGGCACCGACGGCCCGATTGACCACGCACATGACCATCGGCAGACGCGCCCCCGCGGTCCAGTGGACCTGCTCGACCATGTAGAGCAAGCCGTTGGCCGAGGTCGCCGTGAAGGCGCGCGCGCCGGCGCTCAACGCACCGATGCAGACCGCGAGCGCGCTGTGCTCGCTCTCCACCGCCACGTACTCGGCGTCGAAGACTCCGCTGTCGACGTACTCGGAGAGTTTCTCGGTGAGTGGCGTCTGCGGAGTGATCGGGTAGGCCGCAATGACCTGGACCCGCGCCAGCTTCACCCCGGTGGCGGCGGCGACGTTGCCGGACTCGAATACGAACATCTCTACTGGTCGTCCCCCTCCGCAAAGCTGCTCTCTTCGACCATGGTGATGGCCTTCGAGGGACATTCCTCGGCGCAGATTCCGCACCCTTTGCAGTACTCGAGATTGATCTCCGGCCGGATGGTCTTCGACACCACGCTGTCCGGACAATAGAGCCAGCAGAGAAAACACGCGGGCTTTCCCGCTTTCGCCGGCGCGCACTTCTCGTAGTCGATGACCGGCCTGAGCACCCGCCAGGAGCCAGTTCGTCCGGCGTCGCCCGGGCCGGCGTAGCTATCGGACGTCAAGACACGGAACTTCTCGTCGGACATGTTGCTACTCCGTCGCTGTGTGCGCATGAGTCATGCGCGCGGCCTCGGCGTTTTCGGCGCCTTTCTTTCCTCTGAACTCCGCTTCGATGGCCTTGAGCAGGGTGGCGAGGGGCACGATCGGCAGCGCCTTCGCCAGCGCGCCGATGATCCCGGTGTTCACGACTCCCCTCTTCAGGCCAGCCTGTTCCGCCAGATGGGTCACGTCGGCAGTGGCCACTCTGAGGTGGTTCCCGTGGTAGACCGCCCTGCCCTTCGGCGTGTTGATGACCAAGATGCCGCCCGGCTTGATGCCCGCCGTGACGTTGATTTCGCCCAAGATGGAATCATCGAGCACGACGACCACATCTGGATGTTGGATGGGACACAGGTCGTTGATTTTCGCCTTCGAGATCTTGAGGGACACTTCGACCGGGGCGCCGCGGCGCTCGGTGCCGAAGCTCGGGGCCATGACGACGCCTGGGA
>Ga0316626_10000215_pt1 | contig 20913 bp, 13 predicted proteins | sample OWC_Aug_T1_C1_D5_FD_207656 | JGI IMG/M metagenome (GOLD analysis project Ga0316626, IMG submission 207656) | Wetland soil microbial communities from Old Woman Creek delta, Ohio, United States - OWC_Aug_T1_C1_D5_A | ecosystem: Environmental > Terrestrial > Soil > Wetlands | place: USA: Ohio...
CCGATTTCGCCCGGGCGGCGTTCGCGTTGAAGGCGAACGAGGTGAGTGATGTGGTGAAGACGCCCTTCGGCTTTCACGTGATCAAGCTGACAGACCGGAAGAAGGGAGAGCCGCTGGCCTTCGACCAGGTGAAGGGGCAGCTCCAGCGGCGCCTCACGGATGAGCGGCAGGGCCAACGCTTCCAGGCCTGGATCAAGGAGCTGGAAGCCGGGTCCAAGATCACGCGGGACGAGTCGTTGCTGCCGGTGGGGACGTTCGGGCCCCCGACCCCCGCGGCGCCCGCTGCACCGGCGGAAGAGCCGAAGACCGGAGGAAAATCGTGACTCGGCCCGGGCGCGGCGTGTGGCCGGCCCTGTGGCTGCTCGTCGTGGCGGCGCCGGTGTCGGCTCAGACCGCGCCGAAGGCGGATGAGCCGCGCGGCATGGTGCTGGATCGCGTGGTGGCGTCGGTGAACGACGAGGCGGTCACGCTCAGCGAGATCCAGGAAGAGGGCCAGCCCGTGATCCGGAAGATCTTCCAGGACTTCGTCGGCGCGGAGCGGGACCGGCGCGTCGACGAGGCGGAGCAGCGCCTGGTGAAGGACCTCATCGACCGCAGGCTCCTCTACCAAGTCGCGAAAAAGGAGGGCATGCTTCCCTCCAAGGCGGAGGTGGACGCGGCGCTCGAGGAGCTCCGCCGGAACAACAATGCGGCCGACGAGGCCCAGTTCCGCGCCCTGCTGAAAGCGGAAGGATTGACCATGGAGCAGGTGCGGCGGACTGTAAGCGAACGGATCGCCATCGGTCGCTTGCTGGCCCGGCAGATCCGGTCCGCCATCATTCTCAGCGAAGACGACATCGCGAAGTACTACCAGAGCCACCAAGACAAGTTTCGAAGAGTTCCGGAAGCCGAGATCCATCACGTCCTGTTTGCCGTGGGCCCGGACAAGGACGAAGCGCAGGTCCGGCGGCGGGTCGAAGAGGCGCTCACGAAGATCCGGGCCGGTGCGGACTTCGTCGAGACGGCCAAGCAGTACGCGGACAACCCCTTCGGGTCGGGGGCCGATCTCCTGACCGTGCACCGGGGCGAGTTGGCGCCCGAGATCGAGGCCGCAGCGTTCAATCTGCCGCCCGGTGGCGTGAGTGAGCCGCTTCGGACTACGGTGGGTTTTCATCTGATCAAGGTCGAAAAGGTCCGGGCCGAGCCGGTCGCACCGCTCTCCGAGGTCCGGGATGCGATCCGGGAGCAGATCTTCCAGGAGAAGTATGAGGCAAAACGAAAGGATTATCTCGCCAGTCTTCGGGCCAACGCCTCCATCCAGGTTTTCCTGAAAGAGGGCGAGATCCTCGGCGCGTCCCAGACCGCCAGGGACGACCAGCCCTCGAGTCGCAGACTCCCATAGCAGGCTGCGAAAGATCCCGTTTCCCCCCGGGCTGCTCACCAAGGCCCAGATGCAGGGCGCCGTCATCCTTCCGTGTCGGATGGGTACCCGGCGTGGGATACCCGTCCGGAGGACGGGCGACCCATCTCGAAGATGGTGCCCGGCGGATGAGCCTTTTCCGCCAGCCTGTTGGGCGGACGATCCTCCTGCGGCGCCCGATAGCCTCCGGGTTCTTTCCTGGGTTCTGACGTCGCACGGATCCGGCCTCAGGCGGATCTCGTCGTGCGAATTCCCGACCACGAATTCCCGACCACGTTGCATCGCATGACACTTTGAGTTAGGCTCTCCTTGTGTCGTGCGAAGCGCGCGGGGAGAACCCTCGCCGTGCAAGGCGGCCGCGGGCTTCCGGCGCGGCTTACTCGCAGGACATTTCTCGGGGCTGCGTCGGCGTCAAGGTTACGGGAGGTGGCGAATGAGTCCGCCGCTGGTGGTGCACGGCCGGCTGCAGCGCAGCGCGGCGCCGGTCGAGATCGTGATCGCCGGTGGGCGCATCGAGGCGATTCGCCCGGCCGCGGAGGGGCGAGCCGGCCCAGCGGTGGGCGGGCCGGACTGCCTGATTGCCGAGGGCTTCCTTGACATCCAGGTGAACGGCTTTGCCGCCGTGGACTTCAACCGTCCCGAGCTGACGGCGGCGGAGCTGGTGCGGGCCACGCAGGCAATGTGGCGGAGCGGGGTCACGCAATTTCTTCCCGTCGTGATCACGGCGCACGTCAAGAACATGCTGGGGGCTCTCTCCGCCATCGCGCGCGCCCGCGAGGAGCAGACGACCCTGCGCCGGGCGATCCCCGGCATTCATCTGGAGGGCCCTTTTCTGGCGCCGGAGGACGGTCCGCGAGGGGCGCACCCAGCCGACTCCATCCGCGATCCGGACTGGGACCTTTTCCGGCAGTTTCAGGACGCGGCGCAGGGCCTCATTCGGTTCGTGACGATCGCTCCCGAGCGGCCGGGCGCCATCGACCTCATCTCGCGGCTGCGCCAGGCCGGCCTCGTGGTCGGGATCGCCCACAGCGACGCCAAGGAGGCGGACATCGACCGGGCCGTGGAGGCCGGGGCGCAGATCTCGTGTCACCTGGGGAACGGGGCCCATGCCATGTTGCCGCGTCACCGGAACTACATCCAGAAGCAGTTGGCCACGGATGCGTTGATGGCCTCGCTGATTGTCGACGGACACCACCTGCCTTCCTACGTCGTGAAGAACATGATCCGGTGCAAGGGAGTGGAGCGTATTGTCCTCATCACCGATGCCATGGCCGCCGCCGCCGCACCGCCGGGCGAATACCGATTGGGCCAGGTTCTGGCCGAGGTCGGACCGGACGGCTACGTGCGGCTACCTGGCACCCCGTATCTGGCGGGATCCGCCCTGACGATGGATCGGGCGATCGACAACGCGGCGCGGTTCGCCGGCCTCTCGCTGGAGGATGCCTTACGGCTGGCCGGCCGGCAGCCGCGAACGCTCTTCGCGGATCTGGAGCGCGGGGTGGCGCCGGGGGAGCGGGCCGATGTGGTAGTCCTGCGGGAAGGGCCGCCGCCCACGGTCGTCGCGACAATCGTCGAGGGGGAGGTCGTATACGAACAGGGTTGAACAGGTCATAGCCAATGTCCAATTGGTCATTGGTCATTGAGTCGGAGGCGCTTATGGACGTCATCGGTCAATATCACTCGGCTGTCACGGCCATGCTCCAGAAGATCGCCGATACCCAGAGGGAGACCATCGGAAAGGCGGCTGGGCGCCTGGCCGACGCCATCGCGCAGGACCGCTACATCTATGTCATCGGGACGGGGGGGCATTCGTACATTGCCGCCGAGGAGATGTTCTGGCGCGCCGGCGGCTTGGTGCCCATCTACCCCATCCTGGATCCGGGCCTGTCCCTGTCCCAGGGGGCTTGGCGCTCGAACCTCGTCGAGCGGACCCCCGGCTATATCATTCCCATTCTCAAGTACCATGGGCTGGGCAAGGGGGATGTCCTCATCGTCTGCAACGCCTACGGGATCAACGCGGCCACCATCGACGCAGCGCAGGAAGGCAAGCGCCTGGGGGCGACGGTGATCGGGGTCACCTCGACGGAGTTCGCGACGCGGACGCCCGCGGATCACCCATCTCGTCACCCGAGCAAGCAGAACTTGCACGAGATTGCCGATATCTTCCTCAACACCTGGCTGCCGTACGGCGATGCGGTGGTCGAGATCCCCGGCTGCCCGCAGAAGGTGGCCCCGTCTTCTTCCCTCGGCACCGCCTTCGTGCTGAACTGCCTGGTGGCGACGACGGTGGAGGAGCTGGTCCGACGGGGAATCGAGCCGCCGGTCTGGATGAGCGCGAACGTGCCCGGCGGGGACGAGGCCAATCGAAAGCACTTTGACAAACATCTGCGACGCATCAAATTCTTGTAGGAGGCTGCTGAAAAAGGCCCATCTACCGCACCCATCCTGCGGATGGGTACCCGGCGCGCTCGGGCGCTCGCTGCGGCGTACCTGTAGTACGCCTAGACAGTAACTCCGAAGGTAAGGAGGATGCCATGCGCACCAAATGGAACGGCTGGGTCGTCTTTACAGCAATACTCGTGTGGGCTCTGGCCGCACCGCCGGCCGAGGCGGCCAAGATCAGCATGAAACTCGGCCACATTCGCGCGGACACGTCGCCCACCCACAAGGCCGCGCTGAAGTTCGCCGAGGTGGTCGGGCAAAAGACCAGCGGTGATATCGAGATCAAGGTGTTTCCCAACAGCCAGCTCGGCGGCATCCTGGACATGTTCACCGGGATGAAGGCCGGCAGCCTGGAAATGGTGTACGGCGGAATCAACACCTACGGGTTCATCAAGGGGGGCGAGGTCTTCCAGATCACCGCGGTCCCCTTTCTGTATCGGGACTACGACCACATGCAGAAGGTGCTGACCTCCCACGTCTTCCACTCGCACCTCCAGGCGGCAGAGAAAGCCACCGGCGTCAAGGTCATCGCGATCAACGGGGATACGGCCCCGCGCGAGCTCTCCACCCGGGACAAGCCTGTTCGGACCGCCGCTGACTTCAAGGGATTGAAAATCCGCATTGCCGAAAGCGCCATGGTTCGGGCGGCCATGCAAAAGCTGGGGGCCAACCCGCAGGTCATCCCGTTTGCCGATCTGTACATGGCGCTGAAGCAGGGCGTGGTGGACGCCCAGGAAAACGGCGTCATTCCCATCAAGAACATGTCCTTCTACGAGGTCCAGAAGTACTTCATGCCCACCCACTACATCCGCGACGTGGAGACGTTCTTCATCGGCGTGGAGAAGTGGAAGGGGCTGGATCCCTCGCAACAGAAGGCGCTTCGCGAGGCGGCGGAAGAGGCGGGGAACCTGGAGACGCAGCTGACGAAGCAGGAGCTGGAGGAGGCCACCGGGTTCTTGGCTACGAAGATGACGATTGTGGAGCCGGACCTCGGCTCCATCCGCAACGCCCTGGAAGGGGTATACGAGGAACAGTTCGAAGGCAAGCTCTGGCCCAAGGGCTTGCTCCAGAAGGTGCGGGACTTCAAATAGGGCTCCCATATTCGGGGGAACGCAAGACCGACAACGGACAATGAAGAACCGGCCAGTGTTTTCGGCTGGCCGGTTGTCGGTTTTTCATTTTGCATTGGCATGGCTCGGATCACACCATGATTGTCCTCCTGTTTGTCCTGCTCTTCGCGCTGTGTGCGCTCGGATTTGAAATCTGGGCCGCAATGGGCCTCTCCGCGATCGTCTATTTGCTCATCCGCGGGGACGTCCCGCTGAATATCATGGCACAGACCATGGTGGCGGGAGTGGACATCGTAACCTTGGTGGCCATCCCGTTCTTCATGCTTGCCGGCGAATTGATGAACGAGTCGGGAATCACCGAGCGGCTTGTCCGCTTCGCCCAATACTTCGTGGGGCGGACTCAAGGCGGCCTGGCCTATGTCGCGGTGATCGTCAACGTCATCATGGCCGGGGTCTCGGGCTCCGCCGTAGCGGATGCCAGCGCCGTCTCCTCCGTGCTGCTCCCAGCCATGGCCCGCGACGGCTACGACCGGCGATTCGCCGCCGCGATCAACGCCGCTGCGGCGACCATTGGCCCCATCATCCCGCCCAGCATCCCCATGGTCTTCATCGCCGTCATCAGCGACCTGTCGGTCGGACGGCTCTTCCTGGGCGGGGTGGTGCCGGGCCTGCTCATGGGCGCGTTCCTGGCGGTCACCATCTACCTCCACTCACTCCGGCACGCGCTACCCATGACCGAGGTGCGCGGTGGGCTGCGGGAATTGGTGCGGCTAATCGGGCAGGCCTTTCTCGCGCTGATGGCCCCGGTGATCATCCTGGCCGGCGTGATCTTCGGAGTGGTCACGATTGTGGAGGTGGCGTTTCTGGCCGTGTTCTACGTTCTGGCGGTTGGCATGCTCGCCTTCCGCACAATTCATCTCCACGCCCTGCCGCGCATCTTTTCCCAGGCGGCCGCCACATCGGTCACAATCATGGCCATCTTCGCGTCGGTGGGAGCGTTTTCCTGGATCATCGCCAACGAGCAGCTCGGGCCGCAGGTGGCGCGCTGGATTCAGTCGCTCGGCCTGGGCTGGGCCGGGTTCCTCCTGGTGGTCAACTTCTTCTTTCTCTTCCTGGGCTGCATCATGGACGCCGTTCCCGCGATGCTCATATTCTTTCCGGTGCTCCTGCCCGTGGCGAAAGACCTGGGGGTTGATCCGATCCATTTCGGCGTTGTGGTGGTATTGAACCTGATGATCGGGCTGCTTACGCCCCCCGTCGGGGCACTGCTCTTTCTGGAGGCGAAGATTGCGGATATCCCATTCGACGCCCTGGTGCGCGCCGTGGGCCCTTCCCTGATCGCGCTTCTAGTGGTGCTGGCACTCATCACCTACATCCCGTCGCTGGTGACCTTCGTTCCTAATCTGGTGTTTCGGTGAGGCGGCCGATGGACCTCGTACGCGCCTGGGTAGATCAGATCTTGTCTGCGGCGATCGGCGCGGGACTGATCGGAATCTTTCTCTTGAACCTGTACCAGGTGGGTGGGCGGTACCTGTTCGGCGTCGGGGAGATCTGGATCCCAGACCTGACCCGCTTCCTGTTCATCTGGATGGTGTTTCTCGGCGCGGCCCTGATGCATCTGCGCAAGAAGCATCTCGTGATTGATTTCGCTCAACTCCACATGCCGAGCCCCATCCGCCGGACCACTGAGGCGCTCATCAGCGCCGGGATGCTGGCCATGGCGGGTGTCCTGACGGTTGTGGGCTGGCGGATCATGGAAATTCGAATGGATATCCCATACACCGGCCTGGAAATCCCGACGGGTTACGCGTATCTGGCGGTGCCAGTGGCGGCGACCCTGATGGCCCTCGTCAGCCTCGCCAACCTGTGGGAGTGGATACGAGGCGGAAGGCAAGGCGATTGAAGCGGCAGTGAGGTAGCGAGAGGCCAAGCGGCGGTGGGAGGAAGCCAAGGGCGAAGAGATCACAAAGGAGGGGCCTGCCTGTGGTCACGGTGAAGCGAAAGACTCAGAAGGGCAAAACGGCGCCCCGCGCGCCGCGCCGGGCGAATTCGGTCGAGACGATTCCGGGCGCGGAGCGCCCCGACCGGATGGTTATGCTGCGGATGATGGTCCGGATCCGGGCCTTCGAAATGAAGCTGGCGGAATTGGTGCGGGACCTGGTGATCAAAGGGACGCTGCATCCATATGTCGGACAGGAGGCGGTGGCGACCGGAGTCTGCTTCGCCCTGCGGACCGACGACTACATCACCAGCAACCATCGGGGCCACGGCCACGCGCTGGCCAAAGGCGCCGACATGAACCGCATGATGGCGGAGCTTCTAGGGCGCCAGACAGGGTACTGCAAGGGGAAGGGCGGGTCCATGCACATCGCGGATCTGGACCTGGGCATGCTCGGCTGTAACGGGATCGTGGGCGGAGGCATCGGGATCACGGCAGGGGCCGCGCTGTCGGCGACCCTCCGCGGGACGGACCAGGTGAGCGTGGGCTTCTTCGGCGACGGCGCCGCCAACACCGGGATCGCCCATGAGGCGATGAACTTGGCTGCGACCTGGCGGCTCCCCGCCATCTTTGTGTGCGAGAACAACCAGTACGCCCTGTCCATGCCGCACGCCAAGGCGGTAGCGGCGCCGGACATCGCCTCACGGGGGGCGGGCTACGGCATGCCCGCTGAAGTGGTGGACGGCAACGATGCGCTGGCCGTCTGGGCGGCCACCCGTCGGGCCGTCCAGCGCGCGAGGCAGGGCGGCGGCCCGACACTCCTGGAGTGTAAGACCTACCGTTGGCTGCAGCACAGCCTGCGGGTGAAGGGGCCGGATCGCCCGGCCGAAGAGGAGGCGGCTTGGAAAGCGCGTTGCCCCATCGCGAAACTCCGAGACCATTTGGTGGAGGAGGGGCTTCTCGACGAAGCCGGCTTTGCCGCCGCCGAGTTGATCGCTGCCGAAGAGGTCCAGGGGGCGGTGGCATTCGCCCTGGCCAGCCCGGAGCCGACGCTCGACGAGATGGAGAAGGATATTTACGTAGGGGGGTTCGTCGAATGAGCGCTGCACAGGGACAGGCATCGGCGGCTGCGGCGACACCGCGTGAGATCTCGTACGCCGAGGCGATCGCCGAGGCTCTTCGGACGGAGATGCGGCTGGATTCCCGCGTCTTCGTCATGGGAGAGGACGTCGGGAATTTCGGTGGGCTCTTCGGCGGAACCAAGGGCCTCCTGGAGGAGTTCGGCCCGGAGCGGGTCCGCGACACGCCCATCTCCGAGGCCGCGCTGATCGGGGCGGGAGTGGGTGCGGCAATCACGGGCATGCGGCCCATGGTGGAGATCCAGTTCATGGACTTCACCGCCTGCGCCATGGATCAGATCGTGAATCAGGCGGCCAAGATCCGGTTCATGCTGGGCGGCAAGGCGGAGGTCCCGCTGGTCATCCGGACGCCGTATGGCACCGGGCTAAAGCTGGCCTCGCAGCACTCCCAGAGCCTGGAAGCGTGGTTCGCCCACGTCCCCGGCTTGCTGGTGGTGATTCCCTCGACGCCTGCGGACGCCAAGGGCCTTTTGGTGACGGCGCTGCGCGATCCCAACCCAATCATTTTCCTGGAGCACAAGCTGCTCTATCCTACCCGGGGGCCCGTGCCCGAGGAGCAGTACACGATCCCCTTCGGGCAAGCCGACGTGAAGCGGATCGGCACGGACGTGACGATCGTGGCCACGGGGCTCATGGTTCGGCGGTCGCTCGAGGCGGCCGACGCGCTGGCCGCCGAAGGCATCGAGGCGGAGGTGGTGGACCCCAGAACTCTGGTTCCGTTGGACAAGGCCGCGATCATCGCCTCGGTCAAGAAGACCGGCCGGCTGGTGGTCGTGCACGAGGCGGTGAAGCGCGGCGGTTTCGGCGGGGAGATCGCCTCCCTCATCGCCGAGGAGGCGTTCGACTATCTCGACGCTCCGATCAAGCGGGTAGCCGGGAAAAACGTGCCCATCGCGTTCAACGAGACGCTGGAGAAGAAGGCGGTGCCATCGGCAGAGGATATCAGCGCGGCGGCGAGGTCGCTGATTCGATAGGCCTGCGTCCTCAAAGTCCAGCGGGCTTCGGCCCATGAGGGTTCGATTCCCTCCCCCGGCACCCTAATGGAGCGAACCGCCCGTCCAGCCTCAGATGCCCGACGGGCTCCAGAATTCAATGCCCCGAGTTCCCGCATCAAGCGCCATCGCCGGATCGGTTCAGTACTCCTCCGGCAGCAGCACGGTTGTTGCCGATCGATCCGCTTCGGTGATGATCCAGAACGTCACGCCGGTGGCCGAATGATAGGCTGAGAAGAGTCGAAAGCCCTCCCGAAGCGACAGCGCATTTTCGGCGCGGTCCTCCTCGCCGAGATCCCCCCAGTCGCCAGCGGCATGGCGGGTGAGGGCGGAGAGCAGGTCGTCGTTCGTGAGTCGCGCAGCGCCCCGGGCGTCGCCAGGAGACGCCCGAGGGGAAATCCTCCACGCGGCAGTAGTTTCTCGGAACCCATGGACCTCTCCTCATGTCTCTTCCGGCGTCTGCCGGATGCCCGCGCACTGTTCCCGAAGGTCCGTCCCGGGGATCGGGTCAGGCTGCGTGCCCTCAAGAAGCTCTCTCACGCGGGCACAGCACCGGCGCGCACGCCTCGGAACCAGGACGGCTGCGGCGTCAGGGGCCGCGCCGTCTCCGTTCGAGGGCAAGACCAGCCGCGTGAGCCTGCCGGTTGCAAACAGGGCGTCATGCAGGACTAGGGGTTTATTCTCCAGACACCCTGATTGGGCAAACTGGCCCTCCAGCCCCAACAGGCCATCAGGCTTCACCTCCAGCGTCAGGGTTCCGTCCATCCCGACCAGGATGCGGGTGATCGTTTGCTCAATGGCCTCCCGCACCTTGCCGGTGACCCCGCTCCGGAGCTTCTCGGTCACCCCATGCAAGTGGTGCGCGAGCGCGGCCGGCGTCAACTGAAGCACGCCCGGCGCCTGCTTCCGCTCCAATTCCTCGAGCTCAGCAGCAAGGGTGGCCCGCCGGCCCTCTGCGGCCTTGAGCGCCCCTTCCAGGGAGGAAAAGTCCCCTCGGGCCACGGCCCGGGTGAAGTTGGTGAGTTCGCGGTCCACGCGGGCGAGGGCCCCCTTGAGTTCCTTCTCTCGCGGGCGAGAGGCGGTCGCCTGGGCCCGCAACCGGGCGTTGACTTCGGTGAGGAGCCGCTCGGTCGTGGCCGGGGTCAGGATCTCGGCTAACAGCAGGTCAAGCAGTTCCTGTTCGGTGGCCTCGAGGGGTAGGTAGGTCGCGTTCGCGCAGACGCGGTTCCCCCGCCGGGCGTGGAAGGCGCACCCGTAGTACCGGTACTTGCGGCCCGTCTTCCGCTTATACCCTGGCCGGGCAATGAAATGCGCCCCGCAGACCGCGCAGCGCAGGAGCCCCGTCAGGAGGTGCCGGCTCTGGAGGGTCTGGAGGTGGGCCATCTTCTGGCCGCTCTGCGCGAACGTCTCGGCCACCCGGGCGAGCTTCTTCTGGACCCGCTCCCACAACTCCGGGGGGATGATCGCCGGATGCGCATTCTCCGTGGCCGTCCAGGTGTCGGTCGGCCGGGCGCGCTTCGAGCGCGTGCCCTTCTCGGTCCGGACCTTCTTGATGCGCCCATACACCCGGGCGCCTCGGTAGACCGGGTTTCGGAGCATCTCGCGGACCGCCCCCAAGTCCCAACTCCCGCCACGGGGACCCGGGAGGCCCTCCTGGTTGAGGGCGAGGACGATCCGCTTGTAGCCGCCCCCATTGGTGTAAGCCTCGAAGATCCGGTGGACAATTGCCGCCGCCGCGGGCTCGGGCTCCAACGTGACTCGCAGGATCGGATGGCCGGTTCGGTCCAGCCGGCCCTTGGGGTCCGCGATCTCGATGCGCCGGTACCCGTAGGGCGCCCGCCCCCCGGTCGAGAAGCCTTCCAGCGTGGTCTCGGTCTGGCCCCGGCGGACCTCTTCGGCGAGGCGGGCGCTGTAGAACTGATCGATGATCTCGATGAGCCCCTCGCTCAGAATCCCCGTCGCCGAATGCCGGTCCACCGGCTCGCTCACCGAAACGACCTCGACCCCCCGGCGCCGCAAGAGCCCCTTGTAGAGGGCGCTATCCTCCCGGTTCCGGGCGAAGCGGGAGAACTTCCACACCAGGATCGTCTCGAACGCCCGGGGGAGACGTTGGGCGGCCGCAATCATGGCCTGGAAGGCATCCCGCTGCTCGGTGGTGGTCCCCGCCCGAGCGCGATCCACAAAGAGGGCGTCCTCCACCACGGTGAGCCCGTGCTGGTGCGCGTAGGCCCGGCACTCCCGGATCTGGGACTCGATGGTGGAGGTCCCATCCTGTTCGCGGGAGCTATAGCGGGCGTAGATGGCGCAGCGATTACCGCCACTCACGGATCACACCTCTGCTCAGGGAACAACTGTCGCCTGTTGGAGCCGAGAACACGAACCCCTGGTCCTATTACGCAGCGACACGCCGGCGTTGGCGCATCCTGATGGCTTGCAGGGCCGACAACAAAGCGTCAATCCGACTCATCCCGTAACCAAAGGCGACGTGCTTCCGGGTGGCCGGATCGAACAGGTCTACCAAGAACACGTCCGGGGCCTCGTCCGGGTGGTGATACGTGACCGTGAATGGGACGTCCTCCGGACAGGGCACCCAGAGCGCCTGCCGGAACTGCGCCGGCGTCAATGCATGGTAGGGTTTGATTTGCTGCGTCACCGGGATCAGGAACGTGTGCCCCGATCGGAATCTCTTGGGCCAGTACCCCTGGTCCTTCACCCACTGGAACAGGTCGGCGTAGCGCGCTTTGAGCCGAATGTCATCGCGCATGGCTTCTTCCTCTCCATCATCTCAGGTGCCTGATAGTGTGCCTTGGGGCCTGCCAGGCGTCCGATCAGATCTGTATCTCCCTTAGTACAACCACCACTCACGGTAAGAAAGGCCCTCCGATGATTTTCCTGGACTCCCTACGGACGTCGGTAGAGTCCTCTAGTTTTCACGCGGAGGATCGATTCACGAGCCTGAGCTTTTCTCCAGCGAAGGACCCTGCCAGCTTGCGGGGAGCCTCGCGGATCGCGCCGCCGTCTTGAAGCGCAGGAAGGGCCGGAGCATCGTCATGGCCAGCCTCTCGACAGCCCGGGCCCCCGGCCGCGGCAGTATCATGCGGCCTCTGGCTCGCTGTCGGGGAACGAGGCCGTTGTCGCGCAACGCCCTGCAGCTTCTCCGATCCGGAGCTGGCTGCGAAAGTAGGCCACCCGTTTTCTGGACCATCTCCCCTGCCCACTCACCGTCGGGACCTCGCGCCGCTGCAACTCTCGAGAGACGGCCGCGTTGTTGCTGATGTGGGCGAGCTCGGAGAGGAGCTCCCGCAACGCCTCCCGCCGGGCCTTGGCGAACCCTGGAGCGGGAATCTGCCACGCTTTGCGCAGGTAGGCGATCTGCGCCCAGGTCCAGGAACGCGTTGGGGTAGGGCCGGGCACGCCTCGACGCTGGAACTCCGCAGCGATCTCGTCATTTAGACGCCCAGCGGCAACCAACTCAGCGAGGAGGGGACGCAGCTCTTCCCGCCGGTCATGCCAGGAGACCGATTTCTGGGTCGCGGAGCCCTCGGGGTTGTAACGGAAGAGCGCCTCCAACTCCTCCCGGCCGTACACCTGCCCACGACGCGTCCGAGCCCCACGTCGGCTCAACTCCTCCGTGATTTCGTCGAGGCTCTTCCCCTGCCGCTTCAGTTCGTAGGCCAGGCGAGCGGGCCCTCTTGGAAGGAAGGCAGTGTGCTGGGTGACCGCGCCGCTGGTCCAGTGGATGGCAATAGTGAAATAGATGGGGTCCACGCTCTCCAACCAAATTTCGTGAATGAACACCCGCAGGAGACGCTTCCGGTCCGCAGAGGTGGTGGAACGCGCGGTCCAGAGCACCGGAAGATCCTGCGCGAGCCTGTGAATGGCAGCGATCGTCTTCGGGGTTGGTACGAGTGGAGGCACGGGCGGGTTGTCACGCTGGGCGTGCTCCACCGCCGCGAGGCGCTCAAGGGCCCGTTCGACATCTCCGAGAAGGTCTCGTCGCGTCTGGTAGTATTCGGGGGCCACGGCGTCCAGTTGCCGCTTGCGAAACGCCACGTCGGCTTTCGCGGTCTGGAGCTCCGCGTCGCGCTGGCGGAGAGCTGAGTGGTAGCCAGCGTTCGTGTCGGCGGCCGCCGCGATGGCCGCCTCCAGGTCGGGCGGACGCAGCTTGCGGAGCAACTCAGCCACCACCACTGCATCGAGCGGGTCCCCGTGTACACCCGAGCACAGCGGCCCTCCCTCTTCCCTAGATTCCTGATTACACACGTAGCGGATTCCCTGCCCGGTCTTACGGGAATAGTACTGGACATTCACAAGTATGCGGAGATCACGCTCGCGCTTGCAGCGGCCGCAATAGATGATTCCTTGACAGAGGGCTGGCCCTTTCCCGGGGGGCTGGCGGACTGTCACATTGTTCTCCCGGAGCTGGGCCTGAATCCGCGCCCACCGCTCAGGGGTCACGTAGGGCTCATGGTGGCCGCGAAGCGTGAGGACCTTTTCGGGGTCCGGCTGGCGACGCTGGCGGCCGCGCACGCAGATGGTCCGCCCAAAGACGCAGTCGCCCTTGTAGGCCGGGTTGGTGAGCATCTGGTGGATACGGGCGCGGTAGGGTCGCTCCTTTTGCACCCCGCTCGCCTTGAGAACCGGCAGTTGGATGCCCTGCGCGTAGTAGAGCCGCAAGACCTTCCCGATCGATCCGAGCCGCTCGAAATCATCGAAGAGCCGGGTTATGCTTTCCTGCACCCACTGGTTGGGGTCCTTCCGCCACTGGCCAGGCCGTTCAGGGATGTAGCCGGCCGGGGGGCGCTGGACGGCACGGCCCTGGCGCGCCGCCGCCCACCTCGCCTTCGCCAGGGTCCCCTTGCGGACGTCGTTTTCGTACTCGGCGAATATCGCCCTCATATTGGCGAACACCCGGTCGTTCGGGTCGTCGAGGTTGGCGACCTGCCCGTCGACGACCAGCCGGACGTCCAAGTCGCGGCAGAGGTCCACCAGGGTACCGAAGTCCCGGGTGGACCGATTCAAGCGGGAGATGTCCGCGGCGAAGATTGCCCCGACCTCCCCATCCAGGACCATTTTCAGGAGTTGCTGCCAGCCTTTCCGTTTCGCCGTAGACGTGCCACTCAGCCCGAGGTCCTCGTCGATAACCTTGATGCGCGACTTCGGCCACCCCCACCGGAGGGCATAGGCTTCCTGATTCCGCTGGTGGGCCGTGCTCCCGGTATTGTGCTCGACCTGGTGCATCGTGCTTTGCCGCAGGTAGACGACGGCCTGGCGGTCCAAATGAGCGGGGGTGATTTTCGAGGGTCGATTGTCATTCATGTGCCGTTCCTCCGGTCAGCGGGAAGGTCCCGGCGTCATACGCCAGCCTGACGCCGGGCCTCCCCGGGTTGCCTCAAAGATCCGAGTTTCCTCGGGCCGCTCCGCAAACCAGCGCGGACCGGTCGGGGCGTGCCGGACCCAGTTTACCCGTCGCCCGTGCCGTCGTCGCCTGAGGGTGGCGACGGCAGCGGAGACCCGAGACCGTTTGCCGCTGAAGATAATGGGACCTGATCGTTTGGAGTTTTTGCGTCCTCATTGTCGTTCTCTCCTCGAAGAGACAGGTATCGCTGGACCGCCCACTGGGCTAACAATCTGGCCGCCTGGCGGTTAACGTCCGCTTGATCGCCGTCTAGGGTCCCCTCTGGATTCGGGGTCAGTTCCGGTTGGTCCGGTTGGGGAGGGGTCTGGCGCTCCCGGCTGGCCATGGCCATCACCTCCGTCCGGAGATGTCTGATCGCAGATGGAGCGGATGACCTCCACGGCCTCGCACAAGGCCTGGAATGTAATACATAGCGAGTGGGAAGAGAGGCTCGCATCCTGTAACTCTGGCATCAGTGAAGGTGATAGGATGCAGGCGGTGGCAGATGTCTCCAGTTGGCCTGCATCCGGTGTGACAACTCCCGTACTTTCGCCCGTCTGGCCAGGGAGTGCGGATGCCTGGTTCGACGGAAGCGGGAGTGGAGGGAGCGCCGGGGACTGCGCCACCGAAGTCTCGGGCCTGAGTCGCACGGGCACGGGGATGTCCGCTCGGGGCGCAGCTAGCCCTGGGGCGCTAGGTCCTGACGGGTCACTAGCGATGGGCAGTAGGCTCTCTGGCTCGCCTGGTCCAACCAGGCTTGCCAGTGTGTGACCTGAATCAACGGGCTGGGGCTGGCGAGTGTCAGGCATTGCTCTCGCCCTCCTTCCGTACCGCGGCCACGATGATCTCGGCGAGCAGTTCCACCCAGAGATCCCGAGAGCTGTCGGCTTTCGAAGTACCGGGGTTACGTCCCTCTGCTGGTCTGGTATCCATACTGGCCTCCTCGGCGAGAGGACCGGCCAATTCCGGTCCTCAGCCTGGGGATGGCAATCGAACAAGTAACAGAGGGATGCCCGCCCAGCGGGATAACCGGGGGGAAGGGCCGAAAATACGGGAGAATTGTTAAGCTCATGGGCTGGCGTGAGGTTCATCAATTGGCATTCCCTTCCAAACATGGGCTCCGTTCTTCTTCCTAGGGCGGCAAGGAGTTGTTCTTTTGCCGTTCGGGTCATGGCCTCGGTCTCCTGGCAGGATCAGTCGCTAGCGCGACCGCCAGATATCTCTTACCGATTCCATAGTCGAAACGAAAAAGCCCTACGCAAAAAACTTCGAATTCGTCAACGTCTCCTCGGCGAAATCATTCCTCGGGATCGTGGGTTCACACCGATCTGGCCTGCGGTTCGTGGCTTGGATTTCCTGACGAGGAGCGCGGCTGGCGCCTCCGCCAGACACGGGTCCTCAAACAAGAACCCCAATCGAAGAATTAACAGAGAGAGGCTCGAACTGCGGCCGGTGAGAGATTGAAGCGATTATTCGGGATAAAACAGCGAAGCGGCGCTTCAGGAAATTCTTCCAAGGGACACAGGCTCTTTTCCCGAAAACAACGGAACCGTTGTTTAGGGCCGTCAAACGACCGACGGTTGTTTATGAGCCACCAACTGCCGTCCGGCGACGCTCAGCCCCTCACGCGCCGCCTCGACCCACCTGCGTCGGCGGACGAAGTGAGGCGCTTTCACCCAGGGGGCACTCCTTTGCTACCGGTCCTATGGGACCAAAGTCTTATAGCCGCCCAGCGGCCTCCTTGTATAAACTTTCAGGATGAAGACTCATACGTTCCCGGAGCCCTACTGAGTCAACAGCGGCAGGGAAAGGGGAGAGTTGACACCACATCCTGAACCAGGAGCCGGGGACGCCCGGCGTGGCCCCCTTCGCCATCCTGCGCCCGAACGGTAATCTCCAGGTTGCTTTCCGCCCGGGCCAGCACACGCTGCTGGCCCGCCCGACCGGTGCCCCGCCCGGGACGCTCCCCGACGTCCAGTGGCGCCGGCAAATGGAGATCGACCCGCGCGTGCGGGGCTTCAAGCTCCAGTTCAACGAGGCGGATTTCAAGTAGGCGCAGCAATCAGCGGTCAGCGATCGGCTTGGACTTTCCACGCTAACTCGCCAAAGGAAGATCCGAGTGGGAGTCGGGGTAATCTCCTGACCTCCTTTCCTGTCACCTGCTTCCCCTGCCATCGTTCGTGGGATGTGATTGGCAAGAGAGTCGCGGCATTTTGGTCAACTCCAAAATAAGCACGACCCATGGCCCTATGTGAATTACCTCTTCTTCATCCTGAAGAGCGCCTACCGAGAGTTCGAGGAACGCATCGGACAACCGGCTGAGCCGCGAGGCGCCAAGACGGAGCGAGTTGCCCAGGCGATAGAAAAGGCGAAGGGGTCGTTCAGCGTCGGTGAGCTTCAACGAGAATGCCCAGGAGTCGGGCTGGACTTAATCCGGGCCACCCTCAAGCGATTTCGCGCGGATGGCCGGGTGAAGTGCCTCGGTCGAGGCCAGCGCGCGAGTTGGCAGAAGACGTCACGGTGGAAATAGGTAGGAACTATTCAATTAGGTAGGGAATTAGATACTGTGCGGTTACAATCGCGACCGAGTCTCGGTTGTCGCGGTTGAGCGTCCCGGGGTGAGAGTTTCTTACGGCAGAACCTCTAGCCCGCCACCGCAAACGCTCTTGAGTTTCTTGCCTCGTGTGGTGAAGCGTTACTTGGCTTCCAAACCCTCGCGCACGAACGTACATTCACCGCGCCTAACTGGTCTTTCCTTTTGACTCTCCGTGCGGCATTCGATAGTCTCCTGTCCGATGAGTGGCGCATCCGTGGCCGTTGTGGACGAGTGCGACGCCCGGTTCCTGCGGACCGCGTAGGGTGCGCTCCGACGACGGGTTTGCCCGTCGGGGCGGCGGAGAGGATTGATGGCGCGTGACGGTCGGATCGGATTTCTCAAGTGCTGTCCTCTACCGTTGCTCGTCGTCCTTCTCTCCTCTTGGGTGTGGGCGGTCGGTACGCAAGCCCAGTCGCGCGACGCCCTGGGGGGAAAGAATGTCCTGATCCTGCACGCTTTGGAAGCCAATATGCCCCTCAACGTCCGCACCGACCGGGCCATCATGGCGTCGCTGGAGACGGGCGGAGTGGGGCTGAAGAATCAATTCTACGAATACCTGGATCTGCACCGCCACCCGAGCGCCAAACATCTGCAGGTTCTCGCCGAGATGTTGCGCGTACGGCACGGCAATCGCAAGATCGACGCGATCATCACCCTCTATCCAGAAGCTCTGCAGTTCGTGCTGGACGAGGGTCGGACGATTTTTCCTGACGCCCCCATTGTGGCGCTGTACATGTACCCGGGCTTCGAGGCGCCGAAAGCGGGGCGCCGCATCGTCCAGCACGTCCTCAGGAATGACATCGCGGGCACGCTCGAAAGCGCGCTGAAACTCGTCCCCCAGGCCAAGAGCGTCTATGTCGTGAGTGGGGTCCATCCCCTCGATAAGAAGAACGAGGCGCAGGCGCGGCTGGATCTGCAGAAATGGCAGGGCCGCCTGGACGTCCGCTACGTGACCAACATGTCGCTGGATGAAATGGTCGCCGTGATATCCGGCGCGCCTCGCGACACGATCATTTTGTACCTGGCCGTGAGTGCCGACAATACCGGACAGACTTACAATCCCAGGGACGTGGCCGAACGGCTGAGCCAGGTCGCCAATGGCCCCGTCTTTGGGGTCTATGAGAGCATCCTGGGATACGGCATAGCCGGGGGATCGCTGGTCAGCTACGACAGCATTGGCACCCAAGCGGGCCAACTGGCTCTGGGTTTCCTCCAAAACGGGTCAGATCCAAACACGATACCTGCCATCTTGGACTTGCCCGCTGTGTTGAAGTTCGACTGGCGGCAGCTCAAGCGCTGGAACCTGTCCGTGGCCGCCGTGCCGCCGGGGAGCATTAACATCAACCGCGAGTACACGCTCTGGGAGCAGTACGGCACGGCGGTGATCGTCGCATTCTTTGTGCTTGTTGTGCAGGCGCTGCTGATCGTGATCCTTGCGGTGAACCGGGCGCAACGCCAGCGGGCGGAACGGCAACTCGCGCGGCAACTTCGGATCGAGACACTCCTCACCGAGCTGTCGGCCAGCTTTGTCCATCTGCCCGCCAACCAGATCGAGGGCAAGATCCAGGACGCTCAGCGCCGGATCTGTGAATTGCTCGACCTCGATCGCTCCACCCTGTGGCAAGTGCCCGAGAACGAGCCCGCCACATTACGGCTGACGCATGTCCACACACCCGAAGGGACTGCGCCAGTGCCGAGTCGGATGGATATGCGAGACTTCTTCCCGTGGGGATTCCGGATGATCATGCGAGGAGAGATGCTCACCCTTTCGACGCTCGCGGCCCTTCCGTCAGAAGCCGCCCGGGACCGAGAAACCTTCGAACGGTATGGAACCAAGTCGGTCGTGGTGGTTCCTCTATTCGCAGGAGGCGATGTATTCGGTGCGCTAACCTTCACAACGGTGCGCGCGGAACGGCAGTGGTCGGACGACGTCGTGAAGGGGTTCCGCATGGTCGCAGAAGTGATGGCCAATGCGCTCGCGCGCAAGCGGGCGGAGGAAGCCCTGGAAAGCCGTTTGCGGTTCGAGTCGCTGCTGAGCGAACTCTCGGCGCGCTTTGTCAACCTGCGCTCCGACCAGATCGACAGCACAATTGAAGACGCCCAGCGTCGTGTCTGCGAGTTCCTCGACCTCGACCTTGCCGTGCTTTGGCAATGGTCGGTTGCGGGCACGGGTATCCTCAGGGCCACCCACGTTTACGCCCGGGAAGGTCTGCAAGCTCCCAAGGAGATGCGCCAAGAGCATTTCCCCTGGTACGTACAACAGATGCTGGCCGGCCGCTCGGTTGCGATTTCTTCCCTGGAGGACCTGCCGGCGGAGGCCGCTCTCGACCGGGAGACCTGCCGCCTCATCGGTGTCAAATCGAATCTGAGCCTTCCGCTCATGGTCGGGGGCACGCCCCCCATTGGCCTCCTGGGCTTCAATACCCTGCGGGCGGAGTGCGACTGGCCGGACGCGGCGGTGACGCGGCTGCAACTGATCGCGCAAGTCTTCACCAATGCGCTTGTTCGGATGCGCTCGGATGACGCGCTCCGGGAGAGCCAGGCGCGCCTGACCCTGGCGGCGGCCAGCGCCGATGCGCGCTTGTGGGAGTTGGATCCGAATTCCGCGCGCGTGTGGATGACGGAGGAAGGTCGCGCGTTCTATGGCGCGACTTCAGCCGAGGCGCTGACGCTCGACCAGGTGGCCAGCTCCATCCACCCCGACGATCGCGAGTCGTGGCGCCAAAGCATACAGCAGGCCTTGGAGTCGGGCCAGCCCATGCGCAACGAATTCCGTGTGATACGCGCGGACGGTACCATTCGCTGGTTCGTCTCGAAAGGTCGGTCCCACGTCCGAAGGGACGGAGAATCGCCTTGCTTGCTGGGCGTGTCCATCGACATCACCGACCGCCGGCAGGTCGAGGACCGCCTCCGCACGAGCGAGGCGCTGAGCAGCGGGGTCCTGGCCTCGCTTCCCGGGCACATAGCCATCGTGGATCGCGCGGGGAGCGTCTTGCGCACCAGCGACGCGTGGCCGGCGTTCGCCGCCGGAGAGGGGGCCCTGGATCCCACGGTCCTGGCGGTCGGCGCAGGGCGGCCCCATGCGCGCCCACGCGCCGTTGAGCACGCCGGTCCGGTGGTCACGGAGATTCAGGAGGGGATCGCGGCGGTCCTGACGGGCACGCAGACCGAGTTCCGGTTCGACTATGCCTACCCGACGCGCACCGAAGAGCGCTGGGCCAGCGTCAGCGTCTTGCCCTTGCGGTGGCCGGAGGGAGGCGCGGTCATCTACTGCCAGGACATCACGGCACAGCAACGGTCCCGCCTGGAGGCGGAACGCCTCCGGCGAGAGCTGACCCACGTCGGGCGAGTGACGACGATGGGGGAGATGGCGGCGGCCCTGGCCCACGAGTTGAACCAGCCATTGACCGCCATCCTGAGCAACGCCCATGCGGGGGAGCGCTACCTGGCACAGGGCGCGCCGCCCCTGGGGGAGATCCGCGAGATCCTGCAGGACGTGGCCGGGGACGCCCGGCGGGCGGGTGAGGTGATCCAGCGCCTGCGCAGCTTGCTCCGGAAAGACGAGGCGCGCTTCCTGCCGCTCGACATCAACCAAGTGGTCCGGGAGGTGGCCACGCTTGTCCACACGGACGCCATCCTCCGGAACCTGGCGCTCGCCCTGGACCTCGCCCCCACGCTCCCCCCGGTCCGGGGCGACCGCGTCCAGCTCCAGCAGGTCCTGCTCAACCTCGTCCTCAACGGCATGGAGGCCGCGAGGCCGGAAAGCGAGGAACGGCGGCTCGTGATCCAGACGCGGTCCACCGGCGCCGCCGTGCAGGTCGCCGTGCGGGACCAGGGCCCGGGCATTCCGGCCGAGACCCTCCCCCGCCTCTTCGAGACCTTCTATACCACCAAGCCCAACGGGTTGGGCATGGGCCTCCCGATCAGCCGCTCCATCG
>Ga0316626_10000216_pt1 | contig 20867 bp, 19 predicted proteins | sample OWC_Aug_T1_C1_D5_FD_207656 | JGI IMG/M metagenome (GOLD analysis project Ga0316626, IMG submission 207656) | Wetland soil microbial communities from Old Woman Creek delta, Ohio, United States - OWC_Aug_T1_C1_D5_A | ecosystem: Environmental > Terrestrial > Soil > Wetlands | place: USA: Ohio...
TGGAACCCGCCGCGGATGTCGCCGCCGTCGCCCAGGATGCGGCGGCACAGGCGGCCGCCGTGCCACTGGAGTCCAGCGTCGTGACCGTCACGGTGAAGACGACGGGCGCGCATTCGACGCGCATCACGGCAACGCCGGACACCCCGATGACAGACATCCTCACGCAGGCCTGCCGCGATCTGGGCGTTCGTGATCCCGAGCACTACCTGCTCGTCGCTCGCGGTGAGGTGATCAACGAAGGTCGAACGCTCGGCGCCGCGGCGGGGGAGAAGGTGGGCGAGGGTGAGATCACGATGCGCCTGGTGAAGAAGCCGGAGGCCGGAGCCCGGCAATGCCCATCCTGAGCTCAGAGGCTCGGGGCGCGCCGGTCGCGCGCTATGAGCGGCTCTACATCCCACTCGGGGTTCTCGTCACGACGTGGGAGTTCCTGCGCGCCAGCGGCCACGAGCGCCGCGAGCAGCTCTGCTTCCTGGCCGGCCGCGCGGTGGTGAGCGCCGCGGGCACGGCGGCACAGGCGACCTGCTGCGTCCTGCCCATGACCGCGGCGACCGGCGCGTACGTGACACTCACCAGCCACGCCCAGACCGCGCTCATCCTCGACGCCCTCGAAAATCGGGACGAGGTGCCACTCCTTTCCCTGCACACGCATCCCGACGGCGGCGTCGATGGCTGCGGCTTGCGGCACAGCGAGATCGACGACCGCGGTGTCGACCTGGCGCCTGGGAACGGGGTGTTCAGCGCCGTGATCGGTCACTATGCGCTCGGCTCACCGCTGCTCTTCCCGCGGCGCAGCGCGGTGTACGAGCGCACCGACGGCACCTGGCGTCTGCTGCCGCCGGCGGAGCGCGACGCGCGGGTGATCGTCCACAGCGAGATGGTGCGGGTCGTACGCGTCGGCGACCGAACAATTCGAGCGGCAGAGGCATGAAAAGCCGACGTTCGGACTTCCAGGACGTCAGCCGGGCCGCGCTGTTCGTGAACGAGGCCCTCGGCGAGGTGCCCGCGGCGGAGCGGCTGGCGGCGCTGCGCGACCAGCCGATTCTGATTGCCCTTGGCCCGGCCGCTGCGACCACCCGCCGTGGCCAGCTCATGCTGGCCGTGGCGGCGAACATCGTCGGCCGGTTGTTCGACTTTGCGCCGGTCATTGACGTGGACGCGGGCGCAGCGCGTGTGCTCCGCGGCATCCCTGGGCTTCGCCCTGGTCGCGGGCTCTCCGCTGAGCTCGTCGCGTTCCTCGAATCGCTCACTCCGACGCCGGGTCGCTACCGGTACCGCGCTGGAGCGCAGGGTCAGTCCTATGCGGTCGCACTGCTCATCGGGGACGCGCCGCCGCCGGTCGAGGCGTGCGAGACGATCTGGATCGACGGCTACGCGTGGACGGCGCGCGTCGGGTCGGCGTCCCGGGCTTTGGGAGCGTCGCCGGGGGGTATCTTCAACCCGTTTGGACCCATGATCGCGGCGGCCCTCGGGGCGGCGGAGATCGCCAAGAGTGTCTTCCGCCGCCTGTCGGGGCCGGCGCGCACCGGGTCGTTTGCGCCGCTTGACGGGACGGTCACGTGGGATCTGTGGGGGCACGGATTCGACACGGAGGGGACGGGGCCATGGTTGCCGGCTGCTCTCGACCTCGGAGGCGTTGCGCTCGCGGGTCTCGGAGCGCTCGGCAGCGCGGCCACCATGGCCCTCACCCAGGTCCAGGGCGCGCGCGGAAACGTGGAGCTCGTCGACGACGACCGGCTGTCGCCGAGCAATCTCGAGCGCATGCTGACGGCACGCGCGGCCGACATCGGGCGCGAGAAGGTCCGCGTGGCGGCGAGCGCTTTTCGCGGCACGCGGCTGCGCCCGATCCCGATGGCAACCCGATTCGACGTGACCGCGCTGGGCGGCTCGCAGGCCGAGGCGATCCTGGTCGGCGTCGACTCCGGCGCCGCCAGGCGGCAAATCATGAACCTGTTGCCGTATGCGATCTACAACGGCGGCACGCAGGCGAGCGAGTTCATCGTCAGCCGGCACGTGGGCCTCGAAGGGCCCTGCCTCGAATGTCTCTATCCGGAAAGCGACGGTCGGGTGGGTCGGGTCGCTCGGCAGCTCGGCGTCGACCGGACGACCGCCGCTGCGCTCGTGTCCGGCAAGCGGCGCATCGATGCGGGGATCCTCGACGCGCTGGAGCGACGCGGTGGTGTTCACTTCGCGGCCGTCGATCCCGGCAGTCTCCTCGACCAGCCGCTCGCGGCGCTGGAGGCGTACACGTGCAGCCGTGCCGTGGTCGTTGAGGATCTCCCCGAAGCCACCATCAGCTTCGTCTCCGCGCTCTGTGGTTTCCTGATGGCCATGGAGTTCGTCAAGGACCGCGTGCGCGGCGCGCGGTCGGACCCGCTGGAGCCGGCGCGTCCGGTGCTGCGTCTCGATCTGCTCGCCTCGATCCCAGGACCGTGGTGCGTCGAGGCCTACGTTCCCCGCCGCGACTGCTTCTGCCAGCACGCCGAGACGCGGGAGCGCTTCGCCGCTCGTTGGGGCGGGACGACGCGTTGATCCTGCATGGGTGTTCTTGTGCGTGAGCCGTACTCACAAATTCTGCCGAGGAGCGCCTTTCTCGAGGGGGCGACACTATGGCGAGGCAAAGTATGGTCAGATTGCTCTCTGTGTTGCGGGGCCGGCGGCCGCGAGCTCGCAGAGCCACCCGTGCCCCGATGACCGCTGCAGATCCAGCCAGAGCGCCAATAGCTGATGACCTCCGTGCCGGTGTCGAGGAGCTCGTCGAGTTTATTCATGACGTTGGCGGCGGGAAGATCGGTGAGCCCATCGTTCAGGGCAACGACATCCATGTGGCCCTCACGGCGCGGGACGGCGAGGAGTATATTCTCAAGATCACGGTCACGTCCTACTTGGTGGAACCGCCCCAGTGCACCTTCGTCGATCGCAGCTTCGACGAGTCGCCCCAGGCCTGGCCGTACCCGCATCCGATGGGTCCCTTCCGGTCTCCCGCCTTCATCTGCACGCCACCCACCGCCGAGTTCTATGCCAGCCATGGCGAGCGCGTGTACCGGCACGGCGAGGGGTCGCTGGTGAACACCGTCGCCACGATCTTCGCCGCTCTCTACGCGCCCCAGTATGTTGGCCGACTGACCCCGGGGTCCCTCGACCGGCGCCGTTTACGCCTCTGAGTGGAGTGGGGGACCCAGGCCACCCTCTCCCCAAGAGTCCGTCAAAGGACGATCCGGACAACGAGGAGACCGAACGGAGGTTCCGCCTCATCGTCCGAAGTTGATGACGTTCTTGATGCCGGTCCCCTGGCCCAGCAGGAGTTCGCGGTGCGCGTCGATCGGGTAGCGACCGGTGATGAGCGATCGTACAGCATCTGGCCAGCGTTCCATGAATACCCCCAAGTCTCGGATCGCATCCTCGAACGTCCCGCGGCTGGCGTTCACCGTTCCGAAGACCACCTGATTCTTCAGCACCAGGTCGCGCATGATCAGGTCGGTATCGACCTCGATCGGCGCCTTGCGGCCGGGGACGCCGGTGAACACGAAGATCCCATTCGTCCCCAGTACCTTGAGAACCTCGAACGAGATCGACGATGCCCCAGTTGCTTCGTACACGACATCGATGTTGCCTACACGATCCGCAAGCTGCTGGACCGAGTCACTCAGCGCTGACACATAGTGGCCGCCGATCGCCTCGACGATCTGCGACTTCGGATTCGGAGGGGCTTCCCGCGAATAGACATAGACATCGAAGTCCACGGCGGCCAAGGCCATCGCGCCGAGCAGTCCGACGGGACCTGCACCAAGCACCACCGCGGTATGACAGTGCCCCCGCCCCCTCTGCTCAACATGGGGACAGTCCCACGGCAGGCGCTGCTGGACTTGCCAGATCTGGGTGAGTGCCTTCTCGGCGATGGTCAGCGGTTCGACGAGGATGGCGACGTCGCGCAACTGGCGCGGCACCACGTTCATGTACTTCTGGTCATCCACAACGAACTCCGTCATGAACCCGTCGGCCATCCTGATGCCCCGCTCTGCAAAGTCGCCCGTGTAGCAGAAGTCTTGCCGGTCGGATCGGCAGGCGAGGCAGTCGTCGTGATCGCACGGCCGGCGTACCATGGTGACGACGAGGTCGCCAAGCTTGACCCGCGAGACCTCGGTGCCGACCTCGACCACCTCGCCAAGCGACTCGTGCCCGATAACCAGATGTCTTGATCCACTCGGCGGTGTGCCGTACTGAAACGCGCAGATCTCTCGGTCGGTGCCACAGACGCCAACTTCGAGCATCCGCAGCTTCACCTGAGTGGGCGTCGAGAGGCTGGGCGCATCGTGATCGATGAGTTCAACCTTGCGGGCGTCTGGAACGACAGCGATTGCTTTCATACGCCTTCTGATGCGGCAGTGCGCGGTGTGGTTTCAGCGGGCATGCGGCGCGGGGCAGGATTGCGCTAGCTTTGCTTTCTACGCGCGGTCAGAATGGCCCGCACGAGTTCCTCCGGCACCTCGTCGAGGACGCGTTCGTCGGGGTGGCTGAACACCGCTTTGCCCAGCTTCACCGTCTCCTTGTAGCTCTGCAGATACGCGACGCACTCCGGGCACGCTTCCAGGTGTTTCTCGAACACCCGCTGCTGATCGGGCGGCAGCTCTCCCGACAAGTACTCCATGAGAAGCTCGACTACCTCACGACAGATCATTGACGGACTCCCGCAAACTGCGTGTGACCTGCTGCTACACGGCGACCAATGTCAGCGGACCAGTCCGGCTCGCTTACGTGGGCAGGGGCCATCGTCGCCGCTCATCGTTCGATCAACTGCATCGCGTGCCCGTCCGGGTCGCGCACCGTGAAGCCCTTTTGAAACCCGAGGGTAGCGTCCGGGAGTGCAACCACTCCGGGGGACACAAAAAGCACCCTGGCTGCCCGCAGGCGGTCCGCTGCTGCATCAGCGTCCGCAGTCGTCAACGCGGTCTGCCAGTGGACCAGGTCGTTGGCGTGCTCGTCGGCCGGGATGGGCCTGCCGTCCCGGGGACTCAGATACTCGAGAAGTTCAATGCCCGGTCCGGTGGCGGCACGCAGACTGGTGATGCGCAGGCGTGCGCCGAACACGTTGTTGAGGTGCTCCTGCTCGGTGCCGTAGTTCTCGCTCTCGCCGACCATCCGGAGTCCCAGGAGGTCGCGGTAGAAGCGTAGGCTGGCATCTGTGTCCCCAACGACGATCGCCGTGTGGTCGATGCCCAGAAAGAGCTTGTCGGTCGGCCGGTGCCATTTCGCGTCGCCCTTGCCCGGTGGAAATTGGAGGATCTCCAGCACGTCACCGTCGGGATCCCTGAAGTAGAAGGCGCGGATGCCGCCGGCGTTCTTGTTCCATTCGGGCAGCAGCTGTGGTCCGGATGAGGCGTGCTCGACCTTGTTCTGGCGCAGCCACTGGTAGGCGCGGTCCATGTCGCTGACGATGACGGCAATGTGCTGGAACCAGTGGTCGTGACTGCGGGAGTGCGTCGGTGCCGGTCGTCCGCGCGGTGCCAGGTACCCCGTCAACTCGATCGCCTCGTCCCCGAGCCGCATGCGGACGACGCGCATGCGCAGGCCGAAGACGCCCTCCAAGTGCTCATACGCCTCGTCTGCAACCTCGACATCGGACACCTTCTCGAAAGACAGGACGTTGGAAAAGAACTCCAGGGAACGATCCATGTCCGCGACCGTCATGCCCACCGCGTGGAGCCCGGTGACAACCGGAACGCGCGCGCGATCCGGAGGCGTTGCCTGAGGCTGCGCCCGTGCTGAAGCGACCACAGTCGCAAGCACTAGCAACAGTGTCGCGATGAGCGTCAGCGCGCGGGTGCAGGTGCGCGGCGGGTCGGCGGGAAACGGCAGAATGCGAATATGTGATCGGCGGTCGTTCAATGTGGATCTCCTGGGCCGGAGGTCGTGGGCGACCGGAACGTGTCGAATTGGACGAGATCCTTCGAGAACAGCAGGTCCAGCGCCCAATCGAGGGCAACGCGCAGCTTCTTTTCCGCGCGTGGGAGCTTGCTCAAGTAGATCGAGCGCCACAGCCACCAGGCAACGAAGCCGGAGAAGTTGACGCCCAGGATGTTGGCGACACCGGTGCGCCGGCCGATGGTGGCCAGTTGACCGAGCGTGGAGAATACAAAGGCCTCCTTGCGCCCGCCGCGTACGGCGGCCTCAATGTTCCGGGCCAGGATGCGCCCCTCGCGCAAAGCGTGCTGTGCGGTCGGCGGATACGCCTGCCCGGTCTTCCGGTCGGGAATCAGCGCGCAGTCCCCCACGGCCCAAACACCGGGCTGATCGGGAACTTCGAGATATTCGTTGGTGACGATGCGGCCGCGATCCTTGTTGCATGCCAAGGAGCCCAGCAGCGGATTGGGTGCGGTTCCGGCGGTCCACACCACCGTCTTCGTTTTGATGGCAGTTCCATCGCTGAGCTGCACACCCTCGTCAGTGACGCCGGTAACGCGGACGTTCAGGCGAATCTCGACACCCCGCTTGGCCAGCTTCTTCTGCGCGTACCGGCCGAGGCGCTCGCTGAGCTCGGGGAGGATGACCGGCCCCGAATGGACGAGCACCATGCGGACCTGCTCGGCCCGCAGGTTGCGGTAGAACCGCAACGCCTCGTGCACGAAGTCGTTCACGGCGGCGATTGTCTCGACCCCGGCGAAGCCCCCGCCGGCGACGACGCAGGTCAGCAGCGGCTCGCGTAAGCACGCCTTGACGGCACATTCGGTGTCGGCCTCTTCGAGACTGGCGATCAAACGGTTGCGCAGGTGGATCGCGTCGCCCAGCGATTTCATGGTCAGCGCACGCTCTTCGAGGCCCGGCAGCTGGTAGAAGTTGGTGATCGCGCCTAAGCCGATGACCAGGTGATCGTAGGGCAGCGCATGGGTGTGGTGGTCCGAGCCGTGGGCGACGACCACCTCTTTCGCTTCGACATCGATCTGTTGCACGTCGCCCAGGAACAGGTTCACCCGTTTGAGCATCTTGCGGATGGGGTTGACGATGTGTGTCAGGTCGAGGTCGCTGGCCGCCACCTCGTGCAGCATTGGCGTGAACGAGATGAAGTTCTCGCGGTTCACAAGCGTGATCTCGACGTTCGGATCACGTGCCAGTCGCTTCTCCAGCTCGAGCGCTGTGTACAGCCCGCCGAAGCCTCCGCCGAGGATCAGAACTCTGGTTTGCGTTTCGCCCATCCGCGCTCCCGTGCAGGCTCGTTCGGTGCTAGTTCAAGCGCTGCAAGAGATGGTCGCCGACCCGCAGCGCATTCGCCATGATCGTCAGCGCCGGGTTCACCGCGCCGCTCGATGGGAAGAATGCGCCGTCGACAACGTAGAGGTTGTCGAGGTCGTGCGCCTTGCAGTTCACGTCCAGCACCGAGGTCTTCGCATCCCGGCCGAAGCGGCACGTGCCGTTCTGATGCGCCACGCCGCCGAGCGGAATGCGCCCGGGAATGTACGCTTGCAATGGCACGAGATGATCGTGGCAGCCGATGGCCCTGAGCATGTTCTTGAGCACGCCTTGCAAGCGCTGGTGGCCTTCCTCGTTGTTGGGCGTATAGCTGAGCCTGATGCCGCCGTTCTCCGTCAGGGTGACCCGGTTGTTCGGATCCGGGAGGTCCTCCGTCGTCACCCAGAACGGCAGGGTGTGATTCGCCATGATCTCCAGCGTCATCCCCGGCACGAGGCGCGGCGCGCCGAGACGCAGGATGTTGGCGTCGACGTTGCTGATCATTGAAATGTGTCCCATGGGATAGTCCCAGTCCTTCGAGGCGTAGTAGCAGTCGTTCAAGCCGAAGGTCTTGTTGAATCGGGTGGGATTCTTGTCGCGCGACACCGCCAGGTACATCGAGTTGACGTGGCACATGTAGTTGCGGCCCACGAGGTTTGAGCCGTTGGCCAGGCCGTTTGGATGCACCTCGTTGCGTGAGCGCAGCAACAGCGCCGCCGAGTTGATGGCGCCGCAGGACGACACCACGATGTTCGCCGCGTACGTCTCCGCCGCGCCGTTGCGTTGGACGTGCACCTTCGTCACCTCGCGGCCTGACGCGCTGGTCTCGAGGCGCGACACGTAGGCGTCGGTGATCAGCGACACGTTGGGATGCTCCAGCGCGGGGTCGACGCAGATGACCTGCGCGTCGGCTTTCGCAGACAGCAGGCACGGATAGCCGTCGCAGGTGTTGCACCGGATGCAGTTGCTCTTCTGCGGATTCTGCTCGTCGCGCATGATCCCCACCGGCATTGGGTAGGGGTGGTGACCGAGCCGGGTCATGTCGTCGACCAGCTGCTGAATGCGTGGCTCATGGCTCAGGGGCGGATGCTGATAGGGTGCGCTCGCGGGCGGTTCGGTGGGGTCGATGCCGCGTTGGCCATGCACGTGATACAGATGCTCGGCCTGCGTGTAATACGGCTCGATGTCCGCGTAGCTGATCGGCCACGCGGGCGAGATACCGCCCTTGTGGCGTACTTCGCCGAAGTCCTGCTGGCGCAGGCGGATCAGCGCGGCGCCGTAGAACTTGGTGTTGCCGCCCACGTAGTAGTGCGCGCCGGCGTGGAACTCCTCGCCGTCCTTGTCGAACCACGGCTCCTTGATGTGGTATCGGGCTTCGATGTTGACGGCGTGTGAGTCCCAGTTCTCCTTCTCGCGCAGCACGTACGGCCCACGCTCGAGGAGCAGGATGCGCTTCCCGGATGGTGCCAGCTTGTAGGCGAGCGTGCCGCCGCCTGCGCCGCTGCCGATGATGATCACGTCGTAATGGTTGTCGGACATGAGGCCCTCCGGTTGACTGCTACAAGCTCAAGGCTGAAAGCGAGACGCTCTGGTCTGGCTGTCAGCGTTTGACTTTCGGCGCTCTTGCTTTCTGCAGAATATGCAGCGCTTCGCATTCTGATGGTCGAGCTTTGCACACTCGACGCCGGCGGGGCCCCGCCGGCGGAGATACGCCTGCGCAGCCATCAGCATGCCGAGCGGGGGCGCCGTGAAGTACACCCACAGCCCGTCCCACATGCGCGCAACCAAGGCGGGGCCAAACGTGCGTGCCGGGTTCATGCTCATCCCGGACAGGGGCGCCTCGACGCTGATGTACGTCGCGACCAGCGCGCCGCAGCAGAGGCCGGTGTAACGCGCCAAGCGTGGTGTGTTCGATACCGTCAGCACGACGGTCATCAGGCCAAAGGCGATCAAGAACTCGGCCACGAAGGCCGTGTGGGGGCCTCCGGAACCCGGAAGCGTCGCAACGTAGTTCACGGCGGGATGTGCGATGAGCCCGCCCAGGACTGCTGCGGCCGTCAGGACGCCAATTATCGCACCGGCGAACTGCGCGACGACGTAGAACACGGCATCCCAGGTCGCCACCTTCCCGAGCCGCCAGAAGGTCAGCGTGACCGACGGGTTGAAGTGGGCGCCGGACTGCCTGCCCCAGGGCGAGTACACGATCGCGATGGCCGTGAGGCCCATGGCGATCCCCGTCAGCACGCGCCGCACGGTGGGGTCTGGAATCATCTGTCTCACCGCCGAGCCCGGGTGCTCGAGGAGGGCGACGAAGACGCACGCGGAGATCAAGAACACGCCCAACTCGGCCGCTTCCATCAGATACTCGGGCCAGTGCTCCTGCAGTGCCGCGCGCGGCCCGGACGAAGCTGGCAAGGGCTCGACCGCGGCGCCGCTGATGGCGGTCGTAAGTGCCACGTGCGGCTGGCTGAATTGATGCGCAGCTGGCGGCTTCATCGCGTGGGTTTGATGCCGCGGCACTGCCCGGCGTTTCCCACGCCGTGTTTGGGAGAAGACTACGACGAGAACTGCTCGGAGCTGCGCCGAATGCCGAGCTTCTTGAGCCGGCTGCGTAACGTGCTGGGGTTCATGTTCAGGAGGCGGGCCGCGCCGCGCGGGCCGTCGATCCGCCATTGGGCTTGCGTGAGGACCGCCACGATGTGCCGGCGCTCGACGTCTTCCAGGGCTGCGGAGCCGGCGGCCGATTCGTCATTCCCTGATGACGGGGCGATGTGCGCAGGTGTAATCTGCGCGCCGGGTGCGGGGGGCGTTTCCAGCAGCATCTCGGGGGCGACTTGGAGGTCGGCGCCAGGCGAGAGGATCACGGCGCGCTCGATGACGTTTTCGAGCTCACGAACGTTCCCCGGCCACGAGTACGCCATCAGCCGCTGCATGGTCTCGCGGGGCACGTGCGCGATCTTCCGTCCGATCTTTGCGGCGCAGCGGCCGACGAAGTAGTGGACGAGCAGCACGATGTCTTCCTGGCGGGCGCGCAGCGGTGGCAGGGCAATCGGGAACACGTTGAGGCGATAATACAGGTCCTGCCGAAACGCACCCGCCGCGATGGCTTTGGTCAGGTCACGGTTGGTCGCTGCAATGAACCGCACGTCGGTCTTGATGGTGTCCGTGCCACCGACGCGCTCGAACTCGTGCTCCTGGAGAACACGGAGGAGCTTCACCTGCACCTCGGGCGGTACGTCGCCGATCTCGTCCAAGAAGATGGTCCCGCCGTGAGCCAACTCGAAGCGACCGATGCGCCGCTCGATCGCGCCCGTAAAGGCGCCCTTCTCGTGGCCGAACAGCTCGCTCTCGATGAGGCCCGTGGGCAGGGCCGAACAGTTGAGCTTGATGAGCGGCTTGTCCTTGCGCGTGGAGAGATTGTGGACGGCGCGGGCGATGAGCTCTTTTCCCGTGCCAGTCTCACCCAGGATCAACACGGTGGAGTCCGTCGGCGCCACCTGTTTCAGCTTGGCCAACACGTTTGCGAGCGCAGCCGAACCTCCGATGATCTCCTCGAAGTTGTACTCGCTCTTGAGCTCTTCTCGCAGGTACAGATTCTGTTGCTGCAAGCGATTGCGCTCTTGCTCGGCGAGCACGCGGTCGGTGATGTCGACCAACATCGTCCGCGTGTACTTGCCGTCGGGCTCCGGCTTGGACCACCACTGCACCCACACCGGCCGCCCGTCGTCCTTCCGGCGGAGCTCCAACTCTATGCAGGCCCGCTCCTCACCTCTCTGGATGGCTTCGATGGCGCGGTGGACGCGTTCCTGTGTCTCCGGCGTCGGGGCGACCAGCGACAGCCCGAGCGTGCCCCGCACTTCCTCCGGCTTGAGCCCCAGCAGCTTTATCGCGGCGCGGTTGGCGTTGACAAAGCGGGATTCGGTGTCCTCGTAAATGTACGCGATCGGTGCCTCTTCGTAGAGATCCCGGAAGCGCTGCTCCGAGGCGCGCAGTTGCTGCTCTGCACGCAGGCGCTCCAGCTCGGAGGCCGCGCGGGCTGCGAAAATCCGAAAGATCGAAAGGCGCCGGGGCTCTTCGCTCATCTCGCTCGTATCGAGCACCGCGAGATGGCCGAGCACACGTCCGCTGCCGTCCTGCAACGGCACGCCGAGATAGCTCTCTATCCCCATCTCCTGCAACGGGCGATCCGCGGGAAACTTCTGCTGGACGCCGCGCGGGTGATGGCATAACCCCCCGCGCACCACCTCCTCGCAGGGTGTACCGGCGAGATCGAATTCGACGTTGTCGAGAAACCGTCCGCGGTCCCAGAAGGCCAAGGTACGCACGCGCGTCGCGCTCCCGGCGAACTCGGCGATGAAGCAGCATGCCGAACCGACGGCCAGGCTCAGATTGCGTACCAGCGACTGGAAGAACGCCTCGCCGGTCGATCCCACCGTGCCTTCGACCAAGCGGCGCAGCACTTCGGACTCGTCATCGAGCGCGGCGGCGTGAGGAGCGACGGTTGCTTCGGGGAGCGGAACGGCTGCTTCGTGTGCAGTCGCACCGGGAGGCACGCGATCAGTCATCGGGTCTAACTTCGATGTCCGCGACGCGTGCGCGGTGTCGGGTCGAGCATAGCGGTGGTCACCCTCCTTCAGGTGTGCCATCTTGCCATAGGGGCGCGCCGCCGTCGACGGGTATGCCGAGAGCTACAGGGGGCAGTCAGCCGGCGTCAAATGGCGGTCAGAAGCGTGCGCAACGCCTGGTGGGCGCGGTGGAGGCGAATCTTCACCGCGTTCTCGGTGATGCCCAAGACGGTTGCCGTCTCCGCCGTGCTCAGCTCTTGCAGATCGCGCAGAACGATAACGGCACGATACTGCTCCGGCAGCTGTTCCACGCACCTGCGGACCTCGGCCCGTGTCTCCGCACTCTCGAGCGCCGATTCCACGCTGAGCGGCAATGGGCGGATGTGGTCCGCGTGGTGTCCCTCCGCATCGAATGCCGGGAGGAGATCGTCAATTGCGACCTCCGGGCGACGGCTGGCGGAGCGCAGCCGCATCAGGGTCTCGTTGACCACGATGCGGTGCAGCCACGTCGACAGCCGCGCCTCTGCGCGGAAGTGCGGCATCGCCCGGAAGGCCTGGAGAAAGGCATCCTGCACCGCTTCGCGCGCATCTTCGTCGTTGCGCAGCATGCGCCGGGCGACTGCGAGCATCGCACTGCCCCGTTGACGCACCAGCGACTCGTACGCCCCCTCGTCGCCGCGTTGCAGCTGCGTGACGAGTTCGCGATCTGTGGGTTCCCGCGACGTCGCCACAGCGCCGATCGCAGAGTGCTGTCCGTCGGGAAACGGCGGCGTGGACTCGTTCAGATGCCGCGCGGCGGTTGTCATGAGCATGGAACGACCTCCTTGAGAAGCTCAGCGACAAAGGGCGAGTAGTTCGTGAGGACGACGTTGCGGCGGCGCAGGTGACGAACCAGCCGGATGCCCTCGTGGTCCAGGAAGGATACGTCCGCGAGGTCGAGGACGAGATCGGTGTGACCGGTATTGGCGAGCGACTCCTCGCACACCCGCCGTAGTTCCGTGACCGTCTCTCCGGCGATGCGACCTTCAATCTTGAAGATGGTGGATGGTGTACCGGGGATGACGGTTATGCGTAACATCGTACTTCTGAAGGAAGGCAACCTTCATGCCAGCGAGTGGGATCATCTTCTGGAGGAACCAATCTCAGGGCGACCCGCGAAACCGCGCGGGCACCCGCGAAGCGTCGAGGGCCGCTGAAGCGTCAGACGCCAGATCCGCGACATTTCGCGAGCGAATCGCGGTGGGGTCAGAATCACGTGAAACGTGGAGGAAGCGTCGAAGGGGCCGGGCCCTCACGCCGAAAGAACAGCGGAAGGGCCAACCTCCGCCCGTTCATCATCGCGAAAGCGGTAGAAGAAGCGACCGTCCTTGAATCCGTGTTCATCGAGAACGTGTCGAATGTCGCCACGATCAACGAGCAGTTGTCCGACTTCAACGGCCTCGGCCCTGGTCAAGCCCAGTGCGCGTGTCATCCAGTCGACTGCCTCGCGGCCCACGAAGCACTGCCGGTAGACCGTCAACAGATGACGCCGGTCCATAATCGGCACGCCCTCCGGACCACGCAAACGCGTGACCAGTGAGCGAATCTCGTCGTCGCTCCAGCTCCGGCGTTCCCCGCCGTCATCGAACGCGTCCATCGTGTGGGGCAACGGCTCCGCGCCTCCAGGTGTCCCGTCGCGATCTGCTGCGAGTTCCGTCTGACCAAAGTGCCGCCGAGTGAACGCCGCGAGCAACTGCTCCAGCTGCGGGGAACGGAGATGGAGATCGCGCTGGGGGAACGGAACTGCGATCTGGTAGCGCCGCAGGTTGGCTTCAATGCGGAAATTGAGGTCGCTGGTCAGGCGGAACTGATTACGCGGGTCGCGCGTCCACACCTGCAGCTCAAAGTTGAGCGCACTGTCCCCGAAGCCTCGAAACTCGACGTGTGGTCGCGGATCCGCCATCACGTCACGGTGGCTGCGCGCCGCTTCGAGGAGCGCGGCACGCACGCGCCCGATGTCAGAGCCGTAGGCGACGCCTACAGGAACGTGCAGCCGGCATACCGGATCACCGTGCGTCCAGTTGACCACCTCGGTCTCGAGGAAGCGCGAGTTGGGGACGAGGATGCTGATATTGTCGATGGTGCGAATTTCGGTGTTCCGCGGCCCGACACGTTCGACCGTGCCCATCCACTCGCCCACCTTGACGAAGTCCCCTGGCTGAATCGGTCGTTCCAGACTCACCACCAATCCACTCACGAAATTGTTGGCAATGTGCTGCAGTCCGAAGCCGATGCCGACTCCCAGCACGCTCGCGACGAACGTCAGCGAGCTGGCATCGATGCCCCAAATCTGCAGGATGACGATCGCGCTGAGGAACACCAATGCATATCGTGTCAGCAAGGCGACGGCTTCCTGCACCCCGCGCTCCATATGTGTGGCGCTGAGGATGTGAGCCTTGAGCACATGCGTCAGCCCGCCGATTCCGAACCACACCATCGCCAAGACGGCCGGCAATTCGAGGAGGTCGAGGGCTGAATAGCCACGGCCATTGAGCGCGAACATGTGGGACGTCAGGCTCATGCTCACCAGTTGCGTGAACATGTGCCGCGTCCGTTGAAGTACCGAGAACTGATCACTCGTGAAGACAGCGACCACGAGCCAGATGCTGAGCTGAGCCATCAGCACCGCGAGTTGAATGACGCCTTCCCAGGGCAGCGGCATTCCCTGGGTCAACGGCTGATTAGCGCGCCGGCGGAGCAGCCGCGGCAACCGCCGGCCGACGCGCCGCAACGACCAGTGCGCGACCACCGCGCCAACAACCGCCAGCGCCGAGATCGCCGCCGGCAGCAGCTCGGCGTTGCCGCCATCAACCGCAACACCCCGTACCGGCTCAGCAATGGCTACTGGCGTGACGCCCGTGAGCCAGTGTAGGCAGCGGGACACCACGACCCCCCCCACGGTTCAGGCCGTTGCCCTCGAGGTGCGCTGGGCGAACATCGGCGTCGGTGGCGTACGGTGCTGCCGATACCGCTCAATCAGCCAATCGAGCGACAGCGGACCAGCCCCCGAGGTGCTCAGCCACAACAACAGCACCGCGTACAGGAACTCTGCGAGACCGAATAGGCTCCCGAGCGAGTCGATCTGAGACCACAGCGCGGTTCTGAGGGCGACGGCCATCGTGATCATCAACGGGACGGCTGCAAATCGAGTCGCCAGGCCGGCGAGCAGCAACGACCCGCAGACGAACTCTGCTGTGGACGCCAGAGTGGCCTGGAAGGCCGGCGCCGGCAGGCCGAGTTCCGTAAAATAGTCCGTCACCTTTGCGAGGTCGTGCAACTTTCCCCAGCCGGATTGAAAGAAGATCAAGCCGACGGTCAGGCGCGCCACGATTGGCGGGAGCCAGTCGAGTGCGTTGCCGATCCGTGCCGCGAGGTCCCACAGACGCGCTAGCCTACCCAACATACGGTTCATCGAAATCCTCCTCTTACGTGTTTCAGATGTCGATTTGGATGTTACGCACCGAAAAGACGTTTCAGGCTTGTCCGCACCGAAACACCTGAAACCTCTCTGCTGCGGTCGGCATCTCATCCGCAAACGACGCGCAGAAGGCGCGCAAAAAACGAAGGGAGAAGAATGATGGCAACAGGGTCGAGGACTACGGGTACGAAGCTGCTCCTGGCTTCGGCGGTCGCCGGGCTCATGGCGCTGAACGCCTTCGGCGGGCCGGCGATGGCCGCCGACAAGACGGATGACGGCAAGGTGAAGTGTTACGGCGCGAACAGCTGCAAGGGCAGCGGTGCCTGCGGCGGCGCGGGTCATGCCTGCGCCGGCAAGAACGCGTGCAAGGGGCAGGGCTTCGTGAAGGCGGACAGCGAGGAGGCCTGCCTCAAGATGGCGGGTGGCCGGCTCACCGCTGCAGAGAAGAAGTGAATCACCGGTGAGGCGTGTTCGTGCTCGTGTTCGTGCTCGTCGAGGAATCACAATGACAGACCCACCTCGAACGAACACGATTCACGAGCACGAGCCACGTCTCTTCCCACGGCTGGGCTTCGGTGTCGGGCTGCGCGCGGATCATTACGACGACATCTTGAGTGGACCGCGCCGCATCGACTGGTTCGAGGCGATCAGCGAGAACTACATCGATAGCGGGGGACGTCCACTGCATGTCCTGGAGCGCGTCCGCCGCGACTACCCCGTGGCGCTCCATGGCGTAGCGCTTTCGATCGGGTCCGCCGACCCGTTGAATCGCCAATACTTGTGCAACTTGCGGACGCTGGTGCAGCGCATCGAGCCGGTACTGGTGACCGACCACCTGTGCTGGACTGGCGTTGAGGGCCGTGGCCTGTACGATCTGCTGCCACTGCCCTACACGGAGGAAGCGCTGGCGCACGTGGTGCGCCGTGTGCGGCAGGTGCAAGATTGGCTCGGCCGCCGCATCCTGTTGGAAAACCCGTCCACCTACATACAGTTCCGACACTCGGTCTTCACAGAGTGGGACTTCCTCGCCGCCGTCGCCGAAGCGGCGGACTGCGGCATCCTGCTGGACGTCAACAACGTGTATGTGAGCGCCTACAACCACGGATTCGATCCAGTGCGTTACCTCGATGCCATACCCCCGGCGCGCGTGGGACAGATGCACCTCGCCGGCTTCACCGACATGGGCACCTACCTCTTCGACACGCACAGTACACCGGTGAGCGAGCCGGTCTGGCGCTTGTATGCGTATGCCATTGAGCGCTTTGGCATGGTCTCGACCCTGGTGGAGTGGGACGCGGACATTCCAGGGTTCGAGCGTGTGTGCGCCGAAGCTGAGCATGCGCGAAGCATTGCGGAGGAGATCGATGAAGACGGCACCACGGCCCACGCCAACGCTGCAGGAGTTGCAGCAGTGGATGGCAGGGCAGATCCTCAATCTGGATCGACTCGACGCGTTGACGCCTGAGAGAGGGGATTGGAGCACGCTGCTGCTCGCGGTTCCCGAGCGCGGCGCTGCGGTGGAGCGGTTGCGGGTGTATGCCGGTGGCTACCCGGTCCGTGTGCAAGAGGCACTGGCGGAGAGCTTCCCGGCCGTCGCGCATGTTGTGGGCGAGGGTGCGTTTGCGGATCTTGTGCACCGGTACGTCGCCGCAACACCGCTGCACTCCTACAACCTCAACGATGCCGGTGCTGACCTGCCGAGGTTCTTGCGTGTGGACTCGCTGACCCCCAGCTTGCCATTCCTGCCGGACCTTGCCCGCCTCGAGTGGCAGGTGACGCGCGCGTTCCATGCGCCCGAGCAAGCCACCTTCGATCCGACGGCGCTTGCCAACTGGAGTATGGACGACTGGGAAGGGGCCGCGCTGCGCTTCCAGCCCTGGGTTGCCCTGGTTACTTCGGAGTGGCCCATCCGGGAGATATGGGAAGCGCGCGAGACGCCGATCGAGGAGATCGACATCGATCTGCAGAACCGCCCGGACCGGGTTCTGGTGCGCCGATCTGATTACGCGGTGCTCTGCGAATCGGTTGACGACGCGGAAGCCGAGCTCCTGGGCGCGTTGCTCGAAGGACAAACGCTCGGCAGGGTCGTCGCCACCCTTACGGCGCGCGGCCGCGACCCGGCGTCCGTTTCCACATGGTTCGCACGCTGCATAAAATTAGGAATGATCGCGGACTGCGTGCTCGAACGCACTGACGCCAGCTCCTAGAACGGCTACTCGCTGCGCGCGAAGCGCGGCCCCGCTCCTGCTCGGCGCAGTGATAGCATTTGCTTGCGTCCAATTGCGAAACCCTTGCGCTCGGAACGCATCTCGGGAGGAAAGCGGAGAAAGAGGATGGCGATGCAGGCCGTATACGGTTCGATGGATGACGCCCCGGAAATCCTCTCCGCGTACGGGCCCGATCTGCACAATGGCCTCACCAGTCACGCGCCGATGGCCGCCGAAGCGCTGTGCGCAATGGGCCGAGCGGATGCGGTGCTCCCGTGGGTTGAGCGGTACCGTGCGGGCATCTTGCCGCGGCCAGCGACCCGCGAACCGATCACCCGCGCAAACTGGCGCGGCGCCCTCGCCCAGTGCGATCGCACCGCCGACTCGAGCGCCTTCTTCGCAGCCGAGCTTCGTGAGGCCCCCTGGCGGACCGTGCTCAATCAGTGGGCCGGCCGTTTGGCACCCGGCATCTGTGCATCAGCCGCACACGGTGTGATCCGGGTCGGACACGCTGCGCGCAGTCTGGGCGAGTCAGAGTCGTCACTGCGGCTGCGACAGCTGGCCGACGGACTCGGGTACTGGGCAGCAAACTACCAGGAGCTGCCGACCAGTACGGGCACCGGCGGCGGCCTGGCCCCACACGACGGCATCCGCCGGGTCGTGCTCCTGCCCCCGCCGCAGCGTGTGTTTTCCGGGACCATCGTTTCGTCGCTCGAGGCGCTGAGCGGTTTTCCCCAGTTCGCACCGGTCATCGGCCTCCTCGACGTCAGCGGCGACGCCACTGCCCTGGTCTCCCAGCAGACGGAGGTCTTCGCGCGCGTCTTCCTGACGAATACGCACGACCTCCTGACGGCCATCGTCTTTGTGCACGGCGTCACCAGCATCGCTGCCCTCGGCAATCTGCTCCCGTACCTCGACGCAGCAACCACGCGCGCGGCGTTACGGTTCGCGTGGCAAGCCAGCTGCGGACTGTACACGGGACCCACCCACCTCCGGCCGAGGAGGTTGAGCCGCCGCGCGAAAACGCCGAAATGCTGGTCGACATGGCCGTTGCCCACGGCGACGAGCACGCGATCAAATTCACTGAAGCGTGTCTGCGCCCCCACACGATGAACCCCTCGCCCGCCTACCTGGCGGCGGCGCGCAACGCGCTCGACATGTTGCCGCGTGCGTGACGCTCACCGATCGCAAGAAGAACGGCTAGAGGACGCGGAATCTATCGCCTTCTCAGATACGCAGAGACGCCGGTCAAGTCGACACGACGACAATCGCGAAGATCGCGTTGAGCCATTCGGACAAAGTGGCGCGCTGAGGGGCAGCCGACTTCGCAGTTGCAGCTCTCGACGTATGTCCCCTTGAGACTTTAGGCCATTTTGGCCCCCCACTTCTTGCTCCGCGTTTTATGTCGCGGCGGCGCGGCGAGTCGAGGTTCCTCGCGTCGAGGTCTGGATGCTCAGTCAAGAAGAATAGGAGGGACAGTAACGACGAGGGCTCTGTCGATCGTCATCTAGCCCGCGCAAGCGAGTTGGTGCACGAGTCACAAGAGGATGAAGGTGAGGGCACCTCTCTCACTGACCGCGGCGCGAGCGCACGGCGCAACACGAGCTTCCAGGACGATGAACCCTTACCCGCACCCTCTCCCGTCAGTGATGCGGGAGAGGGGCAGAACGGGCTTTGGCTTTGTCACCCACAGATTTGTCGCACACCCGGCCTTGGGGACGTATGTCCCCCGCTCTTGACGATGTATGCAGAACGCACCATAATGACTGCATGGTGAAAGATGCGGCGGTGACGGTGAGAATCCCCTTGGGCTTGAAGCGACGGTTGGAAGCTCTGGCGCGCCGGGAGCGTCGATCGCTGTCTGCTCAGATCACGGCAGTCCTCGAACGGGACACACGGGACGACGCCAGCGAAGCGGAACCCGGTGGCAAGCTGCTCGGGCGGTACGCAGGGACGCCCGTTCCGAGCGACGCAGACGTGGTCGAGGTGCGACGGCTCCTTTGGGGTGGATTGGGACGTCGCAGCGGTCATGCCGCGTAGATACGTGGTCGACACGCACACCTGCGTGTTTCTGCTTGCCGCCCCGCGCAAGCTTGGCGCGAGTGCCAGACGAACGCTCCAGCGGGTCGAGAGCGGCCGCGATGAGGCCTGGGTTCCAGCCGCCGTCGCCGCGGAGATCGTTCTGCTCCACGAACTCGGGCGAATCGGAATCGGGCTTCCGCAGCTCCGCGAGACGCTGGATTCGGTTCCAGGACTCCGTTTTCTACCGCTCGATCTTCACCAGCTCGATGAGTTCGCGAGTCTTACCGGCATCCGAGACCCTTTCGACCGCCTCATCATGAGCGCCGCGCGAAGCCTGAAGGCCGACCTCGTCTCGCGCGATGAAGCGCTCGGCCAGAGCGGCTTGGTGCGCATCGTTTGGGCGTGAACGCGCTCCCCGCGTTGTCGACACGAAGGACGCGATCTCCGTTGGCGGAGTTGTTGCTGCGTTCGCAACAAACGAAGCCGCTATCGACGCCGCGTCCGTCTCACGGGGCCACTCTTCGGGGCTGGAGTAGTTTCGCGATGAGGCCGGTCCAGCCGGTCTGGTGTGATGCACCAACACCACGGCCCGAGTCGCCATCAAAATACTCGTGGAACAAGACGTAGTCGCGGAAGTGCGGATCCGTGGCGAGCTTCTCGTGCTGTCGAAAGACCGGGCGTCGTCCGTGTCCGTCGGGCAGAAACAGCCGCGTCAGCCGACGCGACAGCTCGTCGGCAACGTCGTTGATGGTGACGAAGTTCCCCGATCCGGTCGGACACTCCACCTTGAAGTCGTCGCCGTAGTAGTAATGGAATTTCTGCAGCGACTCGATGAGCAGATAGTTCACCGGGAACCAAATCGGTCCGCGCCAGTTGGAGTTGCCGCCGAACAAGCCGGAGGTCGATTCGGCAGGTTGGTAGCCGACACTGAACGATTGGCCGTTGTGCGAAAGGACGTAGGGACGGTCGCGGTGGTACCGTGACAGCGCACGCACGCCATAGTCGGACAGGAACTCGGTCTCGTCGAGCATGCGCTTGAGCAGGCATTTCATCCGATGGCCGCGCAGCAAAGACAGGAGGCGCCGCTCCCCGTGCCCTGGGTCTTGCCAGCGTGAGACCAACTTGGCGAGGTCGGGCCGATAGCTGAGAAACCACTCGAGGCGCTGCCGGAAGTCTGGGAGCTTCTCAAGTAGTTCGGGATCGAGCGTCTCGACCGCGAACAGCGGAATGAGGCCGACCATCGAACGCAGGCGCAAGGGGATCCGTTCGCCGTCTGGCAGAGTCAGGACATCGTAGAAGAACGCGTCTTGCTCGTCCCACAAGCCGACCCCGTCGCCGGCCATGTTGCTCATCGCTTCGGCGATGTGCAGGAAGTGCTCGAAGAACTTGGTGGCG
>Ga0316626_10000217_pt1 | contig 20835 bp, 12 predicted proteins | sample OWC_Aug_T1_C1_D5_FD_207656 | JGI IMG/M metagenome (GOLD analysis project Ga0316626, IMG submission 207656) | Wetland soil microbial communities from Old Woman Creek delta, Ohio, United States - OWC_Aug_T1_C1_D5_A | ecosystem: Environmental > Terrestrial > Soil > Wetlands | place: USA: Ohio...
CGCAGCGGTGCCGGCTCCGCGCCCGGCGTCCGAGAGGCAAGGCCCGTCGCGAGAACCCAGTGCTGCGACGTCCAGATCACGAGGAAGAGGAACGGACTTCGCGAGCGTAGGGCGAGCGCGACCATGACCGCGACCCCCAGAATGTAGAGTACGCGCGGCGCCGACCATCGCGGCGCGCGCAGCTCCGCGACGAGCATCGCGGCCGTCGCCGCGAGGAGCACGAGCGTGGCGCCTCCTCGGATCCCGTGTTCCGCCGACAGGATCCACCCGGGAAGGAGCCACCGATCGATCCACCGGTCTTGGTACGCGACCGCTCCGGCGAGGATGTCCGCCAGCACGACGAGCGCGCCGCCGACCCCGAGCGCGAACAACCGGTCCATCTTCCGCGTGCGCACGCACGCCGCGCGCCCGACCCGCGTGCGATAGAGCGACAGCGCGCCGAAGTGCTGTGCCGCGAAGTGGTACGTCACGCACACGTAGTCGGTGATCGCGAACGCCACGAGGCGCTCCTCGCGGCTCCACGGCAACGCCGCGTCCGGGGCGAGAAAGACCACGAAGCATCCGGCGGTCACCAGCAGCGGTATGACGACGAATCGCATCGGCTCGGTCCGCAGGAGAGGCCGATACGCTTCCGTGCAGTACGCGAGGTACGTGCTGCACAATCGGTGGCCGATCCAAAACAGCGCCGTCAGTCCGAAGTACAGCAGATCGAGCGGGCTCTCCTCCGGGTCGGCGTATCCGTGTGAGAGCCACAAGACCGCCGGCGCGAGCCAGAGCGCGCTGAGCATCCAGAAGCCGTCCCAACCGGGACCGCGTACCCAGGGCGATCGCTGCGATACAATGACGGGGGCTTCGACTTCCATGCGTGCTGGATAGCTGGAGCTGGATAGCCCGAACAAGCAGGAGTTGTTGACGGAACGTCCTTTATCTGAGACGACGACTGCGTTTGCGATGACCCATAACGGACTCCTTCTCCCGTGGGGCTCCCCGACGGCGAGCCCAGGAAAGGGCAGCTTTGATGGCACGACGAGGCGACGGTTGGGACGATCTCGACATGCTGAAGAGACGCCTGCCGCCCGAGTCGTGAGGAAGCAACGTCTTTCGGACAGCGTGACGCTTCATGGCAGCACGCAAGGAAATGGGAAGAAGGGATGCCAGCGATGAGTCCTCTTAGCCGGCGTGACCTCTTGAAAGGTGCGGGAAGCACCGCCCTCAGCCTGCTTCTCTGCAACCTGGGTTGTGGAGGCGAACCGCAGGAAACGGCTAGGAAGCAGGAACCGGCCACGACGAGCGTCCCTGAACCTCCCCGATATGCAGTGGCTGACTATCGTGGTTGGGAAGATATCTACCGAACGCAGTGGACCTGGGATCGTGTGGCCAAAGGCACCCACTACGTGAACTGCTGGTACCAGGGACACTGCAACTGGAACGTGTACGTCAAGGACGGCGTGGCCTTCCGCGAGGAGCAGGTCGCGACGTATCCGCGGACGAACGCGGAGGTTCCGGACTTCAACCCGCGCGGCTGTCAGAAGGGCGCCTGCTACAGCCAGCGCATGTACGATGCCGGACGGCTGCGCTATCCGCTCAAGCGCGCCGGCAAGCGCGGCGAGGGCAAGTGGACGCGGATCTCCTGGGACGACGCGCTGCGGGAGATCGCCGACCGGACCATTGACGAGCTGCGCTCCAGCGGCCCCGCGGGCATCGTCTGGGATTTCGGCACCGCCAACTCCAACGGCTGCAACGGGCTCGGGCTGCATCGCACGGGTCTGGTCCTCGACACGCCGATCCTCGACATGAATGCCGAGATCGGCGACCACCACCCGGGCGCCGTCGTCACGACCGGCAAGATGACCTTCGCCAGCTCCGCCGACGACATGTTCTACTCCGATCTTATCCTCCTGTGGGGAGGGAATCCGATCTATACGCAGATCCCCATGGCCCACTTCATCACCGAGGCGCGGTACAGGGGGGCGACCATCGTCTCCATCGCCCCCGATTTCAATGCCTCCTCGATACACACGGACTTGTGGGTCCCGGTGGCACCCGGCACCGACGCCGCCCTGGGGCTGGCGATGGCCCAGGTCATGATCGCGGAAAACCTGCACGACGAGCGCTTCATCCGCGAGCAGACCGATTTTCCGTTGCTCGTTCGCAAGGACACGCGAAAATTCCTGCGCGAGTCCGATCTCAAGGTGGGCGGAGCGGATGACGTGTTCTACGTTTTCGATCGGGCTTCGAAGGAGGTCAGCCAGGCCCCCAAATCGACACTGAGTCTCGGCAGTCTCGATCCGGCGCTTGACGGCGAATACAAGGCCGAGACGAAAGCCGGCAAGGTCGCGGTGGAGCCCGTGTTCGCGGTCTTCCGCCGCCATGTCGCCTCCTACACGCCCGAGGCGGTGAGCAAGATCACCGGGACGACTCCGGACCTGATCCGGGATCTCGCTCGGCGGATCGCGCGGGCCAAGGCCGCCACCTCACTGACCCAGTCGAACTTCTCCAAGTACTACCATGGTCTCGAGATGGAGCGGGCGCAGATCCTGGTGATGACGCTGGCCGGCCAGGTCGGGAAGAAGGGCAGTGGCTTCACCGGTTTTCCGTTCATCTCGCTGGGAAACTTCGACGCGCTCAACGCGACGTCCGGCAGCCTGTCTCCGAAGATGGGGATGATCGCTCTGGGAACGCAGATGGCTCCGGCGATGCTCAAGGCCAAGTACAACGGCGACACCACCGAGATGTTCATCTACAACGCCGCCCGCGAGGCGTACAAGAAGGGAGGCTACCTTGCGAGCGCGCTCTACCTGCATCGGGTTGGCGGCCTCGACGTGAACTCGGGCCGATCGCGCGAGTGGGATCCCCACATAAAGCGCGATCTCGAACAGTACGTCGAGGAAGCGATCGCGAAGGGCTGGCAGATCGTTCCCGCCATGGCCCCCAGAATCATGTTCGAGGTGGGCGGGAACATGTTCCGGCGGGTCCGCGGTTACGACCAGCTCATCAAGACCTTCCTGCCCAAGCTGGACATGCTGGTAACGGTGGACTGGCGCATAAGCAACACGGCGCTTCACAGCGACTACGTGCTCCCGGCCGCCGGCTGGTACGAGAAGGACGACATTGCCTGGGCCACAACGATCGCTCCGTTCGCCTCCGTAACTACCCGCGCCGTCGAGCCTCTCGGAGAATCGAAGTCCGACTGGGAGTTCCACGCCCTGCTGCTCAAGACCATTCAGGCCCGCGCCAAGGAACGCAGACAACCCACCTTCCAAGATCGAGCCAAGAAGGAGCGGCGGCTCGATGCCGTCTACGACGAGTTCAGCTTCGGGCGTCGCTACACCGAAGAGAACACCGAGGAGTTCCTGGGCGAGATCCTTTCCCTGAACACGAACCTCAACGGGGCTACCTGGGACACCCTCAAGGAGAAGGGCTTCGAGCGGTACACGGACATCGGGATGGGAATCGCCAGCATCGGCAACGCGACCGACATGAAGCCCGATGAGACCATCACGGCGAACACCTGGCACACGAAGGATAAGATGCCCTGGCCGACGCTCACCCGGCGCCTGCAGTTCTACATCGACCACGAGTTTTACCTCGAGCTGGGCGAGGAGCTGCCGGTCCACAAGGACAACCCTTCGATCGGCGGCAACTACCCGCTGCAGATGACCGGCGGCCACACCCGCTGGTCGATCCACACCAGCTGGCGGGACCATCCGAACATGATGCGGCTCGAGCGCGGTGAGCCGACCATGGTTGTGAACCCCGCCGACCTCGCCGCGCGTGGACTCCAGGACGGCGATCTCGCCCGGGCGCGGAACGACATCGGCTCGTTCGAGATCCGCGTCAAAGTTTCTACCAGCGTCCGGCCGGGGCAGGTGATCGTCTACCACGCCTGGGAGCCGTATCAGTTCAAGGGAAACCGCTCGTACCAGGGCATCCTCCCGGCGCCGTTGAACCCCATCCAGTTGGCGGGGGGCTACTTCCACCTGCAGCCGTACATGCTCACCGGCGAACCGGGGCACAACGATCGGGGGACGCGGATCGAGGTGGAGCCGATCGCCGCTTCCCGCACCTGAGAGAGGAGAGAGATGCGCACCCCCGTTTGTGAACTCCTCGGAATCGAGTATCCGATCTTCGCCTTCAGCCATTGCGGCGATGTGGTGGCAGCCGTGAGCCGTGCCGGGGGCATGGGTGTGCTCGGTGCGGTGGCCTTCACCCCGGAAGAACTCGAGCGCGAGCTCGAGCGGGTTGACAAGAACGCCGGCGGAAAACCCTACGGTGTCGACGTCGTGATTCCCGCCGCGTACTTCGGCAAAGAGCAGGGCGACCTCGACAAGCTGGAACTGGAGCAGCTGATCCCCGAGGCGCAGAAGCAATTTCTGGAGCAGCTGCTGGAAAAATACGGCGTGCCGCCGCTGCCGCCGGACGTGCCGCGCGTCGAGGGACTGCTCGGCTGGACCGACACCATGGGCCGGGCGCTGGTCGACATCGCGATGAGCCACCCGATCAAGTTGCTCGCCAACGCGCTCGGTCCGCCGCCGCAGGACATCATCGAGCGTGCCCACGCCGCGGGCGTGAAGGTGGCCGCACTGGTCGGGCGGGCGAATCAGGCGCGCGCGCAAAAGGAATCGGGCGTCGACATCATCGTCGCCGCCGGTTACGAGGCGGGCGGCCACACGGGCGAGATCTCGACGATGGTGCTGGTGCCGGAGGTGGTCGACGCGGTGGCGCCCCTGCCCGTGCTCGCGGCGGGCGGGATCGGCTGCGGACGTCAGATGGCTGCGGCGCTCGCGCTCGGCGCCCAGGGCGTGTGGACGGGCTCGATCTGGCTCGCGACGCACGAGAACGACTGGCAGCCGATGCTCAAGCAGCGGCTGATCGCGGCCACCTCCAGCGACACGGTCCGCTCGCGTTGCATCAGCGGCAAGCCGGCGCGCATGCTGCGCAGCAAGTTCACCGAGGCGTGGGACGGCCCCGATTCTCCGGGTACGCTGCCCATGCCGCTGCAATACCTCGCTGTCGCGGAGGCGGAGCAGCGCATCCGCCGCGCGATGCTCGCCGGAAACCCGGGCGCGGCGGAGTTGGCGGTCACGCCGGTCGGCCAGATCGTCGGCCGCATGAACCAACTGCGCCCGGCGCGCCAGGTGGTCATGGAGATGGTCGCCGAGTACCTCGAGACCGTCGAGCGAATGTCGGGGCTGATGGAAGATTCGGAGCAGGGGGCTTAGCAGCCCGTAGGGGGAAACCTCGGGGCGGGACGGAAAGTCTCAAGTGTGGCCAGCCCGTGCCGCGGCGTGTCGCCCCGCATTCCGACCGGAGAACACGCAGTCGGCAATGGACAACCCACTGACGTAGGACTGCGAGGACACGCCGACCGCGTTGCGCCCCGCCGCATACAACCCGTCGATAACAGACCCGTCCTCGCGAACCACCCGGGCGGTGGTGCCATCGACCACCAGGCCACCGAGCGTCATGCTCGGTGTCAGATACCGCGCGTTGTCGAAATCGAGATTGATGGCGTAAAACGGCGGCGTCTCGATCGAACGGAGGAACTTCCGGGCCTTGCCGCAGGCGTCGGCACCCGCCGCGACGCCCTGGTTGTATTCTTCGATCGCGCGCGGAAGCGCCCCGGCAGGCATGCCACAACGCCGGCCCAACTCCTCGAGCGTCGCGGCCTTCTTGTAATTGAGGAAATCATTCCCGACGCCGAACATCCGCTGGAAGAACTGCATCCGATCCGTGATGATCTGTTTGCGCGAGGCCTGCATGGCGGTCGCATCGAGCACCAGGAAGCCCCGCCCCCCATGCAACTCGGACATGCGCTCGCCGATCGCGCCGCCGTACAGCTCCTCGTTGCAGATGCGCGTGCCGCCCGGGCCGATGAGTGCGCCCTGCAGCCACGCCGCGGGCGGGTTGATGAAGCGCCACGCCGTGCAGCGATCCATCTTCGCAACCTTCCCGCCGACGCTCTGTCCGAGCCGTATCCCCTGCCCGGAGTCGCCAGCGGTCCCGAGCCGCATGCTCACGTTCACGAAGCTGGGGGCGTGCTGGCGCACCATCTCCGGATTGAAGGTGAACCCGCCGGCGGAGAGGACCACGCCGCCCGTGACGCGCACGTAGCGGCTGACTCCGAACGCGGCCTCCAGTCGGAGGAGTTGTCGCTGAAAGAAAACGGCGGCTCCGCGGCTCAATCCTCCGACGTTCGTGGCGAGCGAGAAGAGAAGGGCGTGGAGACGGCTCCGGCGGGGCAGCCCCACCAGCTCTCGCAGCTCGACTCCGATCACCGCTCCGTCGGCATCCACGATCAGGCGCTTCGCCTGCGTGTAACTGCGAACGTCCGCGCCGCCGCGCTCCGCCGCCTTGCGAAGATGTGCGAACAGCACCCCTCCGGTGATGCCCTTTCCCAGCGTCCGGTGCCCGCGGGGCGCCGGGCGGGCCGCGTCGCTGTATGGAGGCGACATCTCGTTGCCCGAGAAATACAGGGTGCTGTCCGCGACGGGATACGAGACCTTGGCGACCGTTCCGCTTGGAGGCAGAGGCACGCCAATGGCACGCAGCCACTCGAAGTTCTCCACGCTCGCCTCGCAGAACGCCCGCAAGACCGCCTCGCTGACGGCGTCCTTGGTCTCCAGCGACAGGTACCTGAACATCTCCTCCGGCGTGTCCTCGTAGCCCGCCCTCTTTTGGAGCTCCGTCCCGCCGCCAAGGTACACGATCCCGCCACTCAACGCCGTCGCTCCCCCGCCCATGAAGCGGTCGGCCACCAGGACGGAAGCGCCGCGGGCAGTCGCCTCGATGGCGGCGCTCGCCCCTGCCGCACCGAAGCCGGCGACCACGACGTCCACCGCTGCGTCCCACGGGTGGACGTCGCCGCCCCCTGACTGGCTGGGTGGGAAACGGACCCCCTCGGCCGAACCAGTCAGGGGAGCCATCTCCGCCGGGTCGAAGAAATCCTTTGCCATGTCTACCCTCCGGTGAGCTCCGCGGCTTCCTGCTGACGCGAGCGACCGGCGGCATGCATTGCCGCGATGCAGCCAAGCGTCATCGACGGTCCCGGCGTGCAACCGCCACCCGGGTACCTGTTCCCCATCCGCGACGTGCCAGGTCCATTGCCTCATCGCGGCCGAGGTGGCAAGCGAATTCCATCAGATCCGCTGAGTCCCCGGCCTCGGGGGGACCGAACCCCGCGAGCCAGGCGTAGGCCACGCCGCTCTTGTTGTGGGTCGTCAAGATCTGCTGACTGATCTCCTTTCCAACCAGTAGAAATGTACGAGCGACGCGACGTTGATGCCCGAGCTCACTGCCTGGTGCGTCGCGAGATAGCCGGCGCCGCCGGCATCATGCCCCACGAAAAACAGCCCGGGCAGAGGGGATTTGGGCTTGGGCTTGTTCTTGCCGCAATACCCCACCGTCACTGCCAAACCGGCAGCCTCACCTCCCACGCCCGGCAGTACCTGGTCCCTTGTCAGACTGGATACCTCCGCGGGGCCGACGTGTCCTTCAATGCGCTCTATGTAGGGGACCGCCTCGGGAAACATTTCCTCAAAGAGATCGTTTATTTTCTTGTGGAGAGCCTTCAACTCCTTGCCGTTTGGATCGGGCGTGCACCATGTTCCGAGATTGAGCATCTGCTTTCCCGGTGGGGCCATTTCGGGATCGAAGTGGGACGGAACAACGCCGTCCAAAGCGATCTCGTCGGGTATGATCCCGTCCCTCATCCTCTCGAGGCGCTCGATATCCAGAAACGTGTCCTCGGTTGTGGCCACGTAGACGCCATGTTCCATCACAGGCTTGCTGAAGATGTAACGCATGTTCGTGAATCCCAGACTGGGAACGATGTCCCTGACATAGCCCACATAGCTCTTGTCAAAGTGCTCTTGGCCGGCCAATTTCAGAACCGTTGGCTGGATACCTGCGTTGCTGACGACGATGGGGGCTCTGAACGCCTTGTCCTTGGTTGTGACACCGGTCACGCGGCCCTCTTCAACGGTGATTCTCTCCACCTTGGCGCTGGTCAAGAGCGTTCCACCATTCGCCTTGAGCACCTCCGTGATGTCATCAATGAGCCGACCATAGCCGCCTCTCGGATAACCGGTTTCGCCCCCGGCGAATATCTGCATGACCCGTGCGATCTCCGACATGGACACCAGCTCATAGAGACCGGTGGCCATGAGGTTGGAATGGGTGGCAAGAAAGCAGTGGATGGGCCGCGGGACATCCTTTCTCTCGGCCAGCCACTGCTGAACGCTCACGTCGTCGAGTCTGTCCAACTGCTCCGGCGTCATCATGAAGATTTCCGCCAGGACCGTCAGGCATGCTTCCCGCTCCTTGGGGTCGTCGAGCCCCCAGGAGTCGAACAGATTGGCCGTCGGGTCTTCCACCCTTCTCCCCGGGGGATCCACGTGCGTTGTCCACTTGCCGCCTTTGCGTCGATACATCATCGCAAAGGATCCGGGTCTGATGTCCAGCTTGGACTCGATACCGAGCAGTCTGAATGCATCGATGAACGGCCCGGTGTGCATGGGAATGCCGAAGGTCGGCCACATCTCGCCCCGGAAGCCCTTCACGGAAATGCCCATGGCCTTGCCGCCAGGACGACTATTCTTTTCAAGCAGCAGAGTCTTCATGCCGGCCTTGGCCAGCAGGGCGGCGCAAACGCTACCCCCAAGCCCAGACCCGATCACGATTGCATCACAGGTGTCAGCCATTCATGTCCTCCATGTTCCGAGAAGCGCGTTGCCCGTAGCCTGCACCCCGTTCCCATGCCGAGGCTGGCGTTCGTTCCCCCTCGCGTCATACGACTTTCTCCACGTCCACGCGAGTTCCCCTATCCGTACAATCAGGCGTACCCGTCATCACCATGGGTTGCAGGTGGAAGTAGCCTCCGGCCAAGTGTATCGGATTCAAGGGGCTTGGCGTCAGTACCTGGTCGGAGTTTCCGCTCTTGAACTGAAACGGCTCCCAGGCGTGATAGACAATCACCTGGCCAGGTTTCACCGGCGGTGACAGCTTCACCTGGATCTCTATCTGGCCGAAATCGTTGTAGACGCGCACCCGGTCGCCATCATCGATCCCGCGATTCCTGGCATCGTCCGGGCTCATGAAGATGACGGGCTCGCCTCTCTGCAGTTGCAGGAGCTTGTCGTGATCACGCCAGGCGGCGTGGATCGACCATCGGGTGTGCCCGCTCGTCATCTGCAGCGGGTAGTTGCCGCCAATGGGCGGATTCTCCTTGTGCACCGGCAAGACCTCTCCCAACTCCTCGAAGAACGGGTGGTCGATGTAGAACTGCAGGCGTCTGGTCAGCGTCGGCCAGGGCACTTTGTTCTGTACGTGCCAACTGTTCGCCACAACCGTCTTGTCCGGTTCGATATCCGTCGCGTTGCCGTTATAGGGCGGCCCCATGCCGACTCCGGTATAGCGTTCAAAGCCCTTGTCCTTCAGATCTTTCCACGTCGTGTCGCCCCAATTCGTGGACACATCCAGTATCTCCTGGAGCATGTCCTCCGTGTTGTTCTCGGTGAAACGCCCCTGGAAGGTGAAGTCGTCGTAGCATTCGTCCAGACGCCGCTTCTCACCGTGACGATCCGTGTAGGTGGTCACACCGCGCGCTCTGGCCCGTTCCTGAACCTTCTTCAGGAACAGGCAGTGGAACTCCCAGTCGGTCTTCGAATCACCCACGGGTGGCACGGCCTCGATGCAGGCGTGGCCGAAAGGCACGAGGGCGGTCGCCCAGGCAATATCATCTTTCTCGTAGTACCCCGCTGCGGGAAGGACGTAGTCGCTGTAGCGGGCGGTGTTGCACATGCGCCAGTCCAAGGTGACCAGCAGATCCAGTTTGGGGAGCATGTGCTCGATCAACTTGGGGTAACTGCGCACACGGCGGAAGAGATTGCCACCGACCGCAAACACGATGCGGGGCGGCGTCTTCGGCACGAACTGCCACTTCTTTTCCACCGCTTCCTCGAGGTAGTCGGCAAACTCCCGCTTCAGATGGGGATCCACGCGCCTGGCGCTGCCGTACAGCTCCTTGAGCCCCCCGTGCTCGTAGTGGAAGAGTCCTGTGGCGAGGATGTTCCCGCGGGCAAACTCCTCCCGGGCGAAATGGTAGACCATCATCTCGGTGGAGTAGCCGGCCATCTTCATTTTGACCATCTCGGCCGCGTGCTTCGCCGCCGTCAGGGCGACACCGATCTTGGGAGGGTACTTGCCGCTGGCGACGGTAAGGGGTCCCGCGCCGTCGACCGAGAGGATGGGAACACCCGTGTAGTTCGCGCCCCGCCTCCCGTAGTGACCGGTCAGGGCAAACACGAGCATGATGCTCCGTTGTATCTCCATGCCATGGTAGAATCGGGAGAAGTTGGTCGTCGCGATGTTGCAGCAGGCCCTGGCGTTGGCGATACGCCGTGCCAGGCCGCGTACCTGCGCGGCCGTGACGCTGGTGATCTGCTCGGTCTGCTCCGGTGCGTAGCCGTCGAGATGCGCCTTCAAGCGCTCGAAAACCGTGGTGACCTTCACCGTACCGTCGCGGGTCTTCACATCGAAGACACCCTCCAATGCGGGTCTGACGTCACCCAGCTCCAGGCTCCGCTTGGGCGCCTCGACGATCTTGTTCTCGACGGTGTCGAAGACATAGAAGACATCATCGTCGCCGCTTCGGCTCGTGTCGCTTTCACGGAGGAACCGTCCCGTATCGAGGCGCACCAGGAACGGCATGTCGGTCTGTTCGGCCATGAAGTCCGACTTGTAGAGCTTTTCCTCGACGATGACCTGCGCCATCGACAGGGCCAGTGCAGCATCGGCGGCTACGTTGACCGGCACCCATTCGTCGGCATGAATCGCCGAGGGGCTGAAGTCGGGCGCGACGGTGACGACGTAGGCCCCCTTGTAGCGTGCTTCGTAGATGAAGTGTGCGTTGGGGATATGGGTGTATGTCGGGTTGCCGCCCCAGATCAGGATCAGGTCACTGTAAAAGAGATCGTCCATCGAGCCGGTGAAGATGACCTTGCCCGCGGTGACGGCTGCGCCGGGCATGTCATCCCCCATCTCGGTGGTGTTTTCGAAGATCGGGTTGTCGAGCAGATACCCGGTCCGAGTGAGACCGAGGCTGTGGCAACCATTGCTCGACGACGAGCCGAGATCCCAGTAGATGGAGCCGGGACCGTCCTGCTCGGAGATCATGGCATCGATGTACTTGTCGGCGATCTCCGTGAGCGCTTGCTCCCAGCCGATCCGTTGCCACTTGCCTTCACCACGCTTGCCGACTCGCTTCAGCGGCACGGTGAGGCGTGACTGATCATACATTCGGTGGCTGTAACAGGCGCCCTTCTGGCAGCCGCGCGGGTTGAAGTCCGGGACATCCGCGTTCGTTCGGGGGTACACGGCGCGCTGCTCCTCGCGCCAGACGATATTGTCCTTGATGTAGACATCCCAGCAGCAGTTACGTTGATAGACGCAGTTGGCCAGATGGGTGCCCTTGGCCACACGGTCCCAGGTCCACTGCTTCCGGTAGATGTCATCAACACCAACGTAGCCGACCTCGGGGACTGCGCCCTCGGCGACGCCGCCAAAGCGGAGATTGAGCAGTGTCAGAGCCGCCGTGCCGGCAGTGGCCTGAAGAAAACCCCTTCGGGTCAGTTGCACGTTCACGAGATTCTCCCACCTCGGAAGACCGCGACGGTTACGTGGAACATGTGGGGCTCCTCAGTCCGCTCCGGGACGCTTCGGCGCGCATCGCTGCGACGACCGGCAGCTCAACCCCGGGCGCTCTGGGATTCATCATCAGGCCCTCTGCATGGGTGCGAACGCGACCCGCGCAGGCCGCTGCGGCGGGCACGCCGGAGCTTGATCCCCTAACTCCATCTTGTTGTCGCGAAAGCGAGCATAGGGGACCCGCGGCGGAAGATCTTGTCCGGCCCGGTCCTGTGTTTGGTCCATTTCGGCCATTGATGCTGGCTTCCCGGAGCCTCGAGGAATAGGGATCGATGGGCCCGAGCCGCATGAGCGGCTCGAGCGCGATGTTCTCATGCGGGATATCGGACAATCACTCTCCCCATCGAGCGCGCTTGCGAGGTCAGCGGATGCCGGGCCTTCAACGAACACAAGCCCGCACCCACGGCGCCACGGCTAGCGCAGCTCCCTCGCCTTGTCGCCGAGCAAGATCGACTCGCCCCGGGTGACGAAGGCCGCGGTCACCTCGAGCACCGGCATGCTGGCCAGCGCGCTCGTGATGTGGGCCTGGGTCGGCGCCTGCTCCCAGGTCAACGCCTTCCACCGGATTGCGCCGGTACACATGCGTGCGCTCTTGATCACCGAACCCTGCGGAAAGGTCGTCGGGTGGTTGAGAGCGGCGCCCGGCCCCGAGACGTTCGGAATGTAACGCCAACCGAGCCAGTGGGATTCCTGGCTGACACGGTTCCAATTCTCGATCGCCTGCGCCGGAATCTCATCCCCTTCCACGAGCGACATCTCGAGAAACGTGTTGCCCTCGTATGCCGCCTCTGCGTTCCAGCGGCCGAACAGATGGCGCGCCTCGTCGATCGTGGCGCCGATCTTCGGGATTCCCGTTGCCTCCCGCCCGGGGAGGATCGGCGTCACCTTGTTCTCCCAGACGACCAGGGAGAAGCCGCCCTCGACGTGATCGACCTTGCCGTCGAAGCGCACCGGTACGTTGACGGCCACCAGGTTGTAGACACCGCCGGCCATCCACTCCACCCCGCGATTCATCACGAAGGCAACGGTCAAGATTGGATCGGTGATCTGGAGCGCCTCCGGCACATAGGGCTCGATGGCGTCCTGCTCGGTCCGGTACTGAATGATCAGGCTGGTGACGTCCCGATAGGTGGTGGTCGTGGTGACGTACTTCATGCCACCGAAGTGCGCCGGCATCATGTAGCGATGGTCGTCTTCGAACTTGAATCGTCCCATGTCGATCTCCTCGCGTTCTCGGCTCGAGCTCGGTCACTCCAGAATCGACTCGCCCCTATCGAGCTTGCCAAACCAGGTATTCGATCTGCGGACGCCGCGAACGGATCCGCCATCGACGACGATGTCCTCGGCGTTGACGTAACTCGACTCGTCGCTTGCCAGCCAGAGCGCCGCCCGAGCGACCTCGATCGGCTCGCCCATACGGTGCAAGGGATTCCATGCCGCCGTGCCCTTGGCGAAGAAGCCGCGCATGGCCTCGCGCTGCTCCTCGGGAACCTGTCCCCAATAGATGCGGGTGAAGAACATGCCGGGGGAGATCGAGTTGACCCGGATCCCGAATTCGCCGAGCTCGAGAGCGGCCTGCCGGGTCAGCTGGATGACCCCGGCCTTGGCCGCCGTGTAGGCATACGGGGAGCCCCCGGCGAAATGAGCGGAGGCGCTGGCGGTGTTGATGATGCTCCCGCGGCCGCGGGTCTTCATGACCCGGCCCGCGTGCTTGATGCCGAGAAACACGCCCCGCAGGTCGACGCCGATGGCGCGGTCGAAATCTTCGACCGCGAGATCGAGGACGGAAACCGGCGGATCGCTGATGCCGGCGTTGTTGAACATGATATCGAGCTGCCCGAGCTCCGCGGCGGCATCCTGCACCAGCGCCTCGACCTCGCTCTCCAGCGAGACATCGCAGCGCCGAAAGACCACCCGCTCGCCGAGCTCCTCCGCCAAGGCTCGTCCCAGATCCTCGGCCACGTCGGCGATCACGACCCGCGCCCCTTCCTCGTGGAAGAGCCGAACGGTGGCCTCGCCGAGACCGCTCGCTCCCCCGGTCACGATGGCGACTCTGTCCTTGAGCACCTGCATAGTGTTGCCTCCGTGCTGTTGCCCGCCGCGATGCCCTTCAGCTCGCGAGCCGATCGCCAGTCGCGTTGTCATAGCCCCAGTGGCGCATCGGAACAACTCTACAGGTCGGTGGGGGCAGACAGGCAGCCGTTCATGACCCGGCTATGACGCTACGGGCAGGCTGAGATGGGAAGGATGCGGCGCGCTGTGAAACACCTGCTGCACCGCCTTTTGCGCATCCGCGGCGCTGCCGAGCGCCGGCGTCACGCGCGCGTTCAGGTTCCGGTCGAAGCGCGGGAAGTTGCTGCTGGAGATCTCCAGCCGGATCCGGTGATTCGCTTTGAAGGTGTGAGCCATATCCCACAGGTCGATGCGGAACTCCGTCACCTTTCCCGGCTCGAGGAAGTCCTCCCGATCGCAGCCGTTGCGGTAGCGCGCCCGGATGATGCCTTCGGCGATGTTGGCGCAGTACCCGTCGGGCTCGACATCGACCAGCTTGGCGGTGAAGTCGGTGTCCGGAGCGCTGCTGCTGGCATAGAGGGTGACGGACACAGGGCCGGTGATGGCGACGGGCTCGGCAAGACGAGGCGTGGTGTAGACGAGCACGTCCTGCCGTTCCTCGACCCGCACCTGGTTCTCGACTCCCGGCAGAACATCGATCATGCTTCGTCCTCCCGCGGTGGGGACCGGGTCGAACGGATCGTAGACGTAGCTGTCGTGAGGTTCGGTGCCCGGAGGCTCCGGACTCAGCACTCCGTCCCCGACCCGGCTGTTGGCCTCGCCCCTGCTGTGGAGGTAGTAGGGCACGAGAGTGTGCGCGGGAGGCCAGGAGTCCGTCTCCTTCCAGGCATCTTCCCCCATGTGGAAATAGCGGACCTTGCTCTGCGGCATGAAGGCGGCCCCCTTGCCCATCAGCCAGTAGTCGAACCACTGGAAGGCGAGAGGTGCGAGAGTGTCGGGGCCGGTCAGTACCGAGGGGCCGAAGTCTCGCTGGCCCGCACAGGTCGGTCGCTTGTTGTAGTACGCGCTGTGGTCCCACGGGCCGAGAACCAGCCGGTGCCGATCGCGGACTCGCTCGTCACCGCGCAGTTGCAGTGCCGTGTGGAGGTCCACGTGCCCCCGCAGACATGTGTCGTACCATGCGGTCATGTGCAGGACGGGCACCTTGATGCGGTCGGCACGCGCCACGGCGTCCGCCCGCCGCCAGAAATCGTCGTAGCCCGGGTGGGAGAGCCACTCTCGCCAGTATGGAGCCGCGCCGTTTTGGTAGGCGGGGAAATCGACGAGCGGCAGATGGCGGGCTGAGCCTCTGACGTCCCTGGCAGCCTCGACCAGGTTGCGCTCGGCTTCCTCCCGAGCAGCCGGCTCCAGGCCGAGGCGGGAGATCGTGTCCCGTGCCAGGATGGTCCAGACCCAGGAAAGCTGGAAGCCCAACTCGAACGCGCCGCCGGAATAGGTCCAGCCGTTGTAATAGTTGGTGGCGGTCATGTAGGCGAAGACGGCCTTGAGGTGGGGAGGGGCCTCCACGGCTCCCTGGATGGCCGTCCAGCCCAGGGCGCACGCGCCGTACAGGCCGACGTTCCCATCCGACCACGGCTGGGCCGCGGCCCATTCCACCGTGTCGTAGGCGTCCTCGCCCTCATTGCCATAGGGACGCCACGTCCCTTCGGACCCGGCTCTTCCCCGCGCTTCCTGGACGACCACTGCGTAACCCCGCTGAGCGCCGACGAGCGGGCTGAACAGCAGCTCGTGCATGGCGAGAAAGTGGTCGTTGTCGTAGGGATGCCCGTTTACCAACACGGGGTGCGTGGCTCCATCGTCGGGCCGGTAGATGTCAGTGGCGAGCCTCACGCCATCGCGCATCGACACCATGACGTCCCGTTCGATGATGATGTTGTGGGCCATGCGATCTCCTTATTCTACGTTGGCGTTGATGACCGCCGCCGCGACGTCCTTGCAGCGCGTGAAGGCAACGATGGGGCACTCGATGCCGAGCGAGTCGCAGAGCTTCGTGTGTAACGGGTTCTTCCCCACGGTGATGCTCCTCTCTCTTCTCTTGACCGTCGGTGGGTGTAGACGAGGGTGAGTCATGATTGTAGAGTTCAGCGGACAGATCAAGTCATTGGCCGCCGCGGATCGGGTTCACTCTTCCCGCCGCACCGGTTCACGAAGCTCTCGGGGGGGCCGACATGTCTGGCAGCGTGATGGGTGACGTCAACGTGCTCGAACTGGGCGAAGGGGTGTCGGCGCCCTTCTGCGCGAAGCTGTTCGCAGACTACGGGGCGGAGGTCGTCAAGGTCGAGCCGCCGGGCGGGGACATCGCGCGCCGGTGGGGTCCGTTTCCGGGCGACCGACCCGATCCCGAGAAGAGCGGCCTGTTCTTCTTTCTGAACACCACCAAGCGCAGCGTCGCGCTCGACGTGGCAACTCCCGACGGGCGCGAGCGGTTTCTGCGGCTCCTGGCGCGGGCGGATGTCCTGATCGAGAACCAGCGGCCCGGACGGATGCGCGAGTGGGGACTCGACTACGCCAGCCTGGCCACGGTCAATCCCGCGCTGATCATGATCTCCATCACCCCGTTCGGTCAGACCGGACCGTACGCCGACTGGAACGGCTATGATCTGAACGCCTTTCACCTGTCGGGCGCCGGCAGCCGCTACTGCGGCCGGCCCAACGAGCCGCCGCTGGAACACGGCACGTTCTCCGCTGACTTCTTCGGCGGCTACGTCGCCGCCACGTGGGGCCTCGCGGCTCTGCGCGGGCGCGCGCAGGCCGGCGGTCAGCATCTCGACGTGTCGTGCGCCGAAGTCCTCGCGGCGTTGTTCGTTGGCGCGCAGAACATCGGCGGGTACGCGCAGGACGGTCGCTTCGAGAAACGCACGGGGGTGGGCATGGCGCTGGGCGCGCCGGCCACGATCCTGCCGTGCAAGGACGGCCACGTCTGGATGATGGCCCTCGAACCGGGACAGTGGAATGGCCTCTGCGCCGCAATGGGAAACCCGGAGTGGGCGCAGCTCGAGATGTTCCAGGACATGTTCGTCCGGGCGCAGAACGCCGACATGATCTATCCGCTGATCGAGCAGTGGACCATGAAGCTCACCAAGCAGGAGGTCATGGACCTGTGCCAGGCGCACGGCTGCCCGACGACGGCGCTGTTCACCATTGCCGAGGTGGCTGCGCATCCGCACCTTCGAGAAAGAGGGTATTTCGTGGACCTGGATCACCCCGTGCTGGGGACGGTCCGGACCATGAGCGCTCCCATCAGGTTGCCGGCGAGCCCCGGAGGGCCGCGAGAAGCGGCGCCGCTGCTGGGACAGCACAACGCGGACGTGCTCGGGCTCGAATCCTCCCCCTTTGAAAAAGGGGGATTGAGGGGGACTTGTCCGAATGATCCGCCGCCAAGATCCCCCCTGGCCCCCCTTTCCCAAAGGGGGGGATCTGCACCCCTGAAAGAATCGACAGCCCCGCCAAAGGGGGGCAGGGAGGGTGTCCTCCCCCTCACGGGCGTGCGTGTGGCAAACTTCGGCTGGGGCTGGCTCGGTCCGGTGACCGGCCAGACCCTCGGGTTCCTCGGCGCCGAGGTGTACAAGATAGAGTCGCGCGCGCGGGTGGACATCAACCGGACGCTACCGCCCTTTGGCGGCGGCATCCGCGACCCCGACCGCAGCCTGCAGAATCACGCCGCGTGGGCCGGGAACGGCAGCGCCACGATCAATCTGAAGCGGCCGGAGGGGCAGGAACTGGCGCGGCAGTTCGTTGCCAAGTGCGACGCTGTGGTCGAGAATTTCGGTCCCGGCGTCATGGCCAAGCTCAACCTGGGCTACGAGACCCTCCGCTCGGTGAGGCCCGACCTCGTCATGGTCTCGATTCCCGCGGCGGGTTTGTTCGGCCCGCTCAGCAAGCTTCGGACCTACGGGATGAGCCTGAGCAGCATCACGGGGCTGGACAGCCTCACCGGCTATTTCGGCGGCCCGCCGATTCCCGTGGAGAACGCGTTCGCCGATCCGCTTGGCGGCGTGATCGGCGCCTTCGCCGTCGTCCTCGCGTTGAGCCACCGCGATCGCAGCGGGACCGGCCAACACGTCGACCTCTCGCAGCAGGAAGCCGTGCTGCAACTGGTCGGTCCGGCTTTCATGGATTACGTGATGAACGGCCGCGTGGCCGGCCCGATCGGCAACCGGCATCCGCTGGCCGCCGCCGCGCCCCACGGCGTGTTCCCGTGCGCCGGCGACGACCGCTGGATCACCGTCGCGGTGATCACCGACGAGGAGTGGCAAGGGCTGGTGAGAGCAATGGGCGATCCGTCGTGGGCAAAGGGGGGTGATCTCGCCACTGCCCTTGGGCGCGTCGCGCGCATAGAGATCCTCCATGAGAAGCTCTCCGAGTGGACGCGCGGCTTCGATGACGTCGAGCTGGCGCAGCGACTGCAAGGGCACGGCGTGCCGGCCACGCCCGTCTTCCACGTGCCGGATCTCTTGAACGACCGCCACTACCGGGCGCGCGGCACGTTCGTCGAGGTCGAGCACCCGCTCGGGTTCAAGGAGACCATTTACGGGGGCTATGTGAAGACCACGGGCGCGCCGCCCCATATCCGCCCGGGGCCGATCATGGGCTGCGACAACGAGTACGTCTTCAAGGAGCTGATGGGCATCCCCGAGGCGCGCTACCGCACGCTGGTGGAAAACGGAATCATCTTCTGAAGCAGGCACGGGTCTTCACCGTGATCGAGTGGGCATCGCTCGGTTTGTGTCGCTCGGTTCGTTGACGGGAGCTCGAAATGGGGATAGCGGTACGCGACCACCATCATTGATGATTGTATTTGCCCTCCGCCTCTGCCACCAGGGGCGCACGAATGGTCATCTCGGCTGGAGAAACTCCTTCCCTCCGTCATCCCCGCGAATTCGGGGGTCCAGGAGTCCGCGGGAAAACTGGATTCCCGCTTCCGAGACTGTCGAAAAACGGTGGCGACATGGCAAACGGACGAGCGCAAAACGGGTGCCGTCGCGGGCTCGGCGTAGCCGCGGGCCTTGTCCCCGCTCGGGTTCGCCGCGAACAGCGGCCACGAGGGCCGCGGCTACACCGACACAGAGAAAATCGACAGTCTGTTCCGCGGGAATGACGATCGCAATGGGCAGCGGACTTTTTCAACGGGCTGCTGAGGAGGAATTCACGGCATGGCTGAGACGGACGAGCTGAAAGCGATCGTGAACGAGCTGCGGGACATCGAAGCGCTCAAGCGACTGAAGGCCAGGTACTGCCACTCGGTGGACGGGGGCCGGTGGGACGAGCTGGAAAGCCTGTTGACCGAGGACGCGGTTTGCGACTACGGCTTCTTCGGAGTCTACCATGGCCGCGACCAGATCATGAACAAGTTCTTCAGGGAACTGGTCAGCTCCGCCGCCTCGTTCAACGCGCATATGGTTCACAATCCCATCATCGACGTACGAGGCGACACCGCATCCGCGGTCTGGTACCTCACGGCGCAAACCACGATCCAGCCCGCCAACCGGGCCGTCTGGGTTATGGGCATCTACCACGACGAGTTCAGACGGGTCGGCGCGGAGTGGAAGTTCACCGCCATCAGGTTCGAGTTCAAGTACTACTCGCCATACGAGGACGGCTGGGCAAAGACACCGATGTGGGATCCAACCGCGTAGGAGCCCTGTCCGACTGCTGTGCGAGAAGAAAATGGAGAACAGGAAACAGGAAACCGGGAATTCAAAACCGGTCAATGCCACGGCCCAACCCCATTTGCCGGTTTTCGGTTTTCTGTTTCCGGTTTCCTGTTGTTCATTCGCCTAGTTCTAGCGGCCTGTCGGAGAACCTACTCACCGCGACGCAGTGCCGAAGCGCAATGCTCATTCTCACCAGCAGGAGGAGGGTAGGACGTGACCTCGCTGAAGGATAAAGCGTGTATCGTCGGGATCGGTCAGACCCCGTACCGGCGCGCCAAGTCTCCGGATGGGACCAACCTGACACTGCAGCTGCAAGCGTCGGAAGCCGCCATCGCCGACGCGGGACTGGCCAACAAGCAGATCGATGCCGTTCTGCCCTTCTTCGGCCTCGACATCGCCGAGCCATTCGCTGTCAACCTGGGCATCGAAGACCTGCACTACCAGGCGACGTCGCACGTCGGCGGCGCCGCCCCGGGGGCTGCGCTGTGGAACGCGGCTATGGCCGTGGAGACCGGGATCGCCAGCCACGTGCTGATTCCGGGAGGCTGGTACGGGTACTCCGGACGGCGGGTCCGGCAGGTGGTGGTTCAGGACCCGACCGTCATGTCCGGTGGCCTCACGGCTCGCGACTATTATTTCCCGTACGGACTGACGGCCCCGGTGCAGTGGTTTTCCTTCATGGCACGCCTGCACATGAACCAGTACGGGACCAAGTCGGAGCACTTGGGCGCCGTTGCGGTCGCCTGCCGCAAGCACGCCCAGCTCAATCCGGCTGCCCTCATGAGGGAGAAGCCGATGACGATGGCGGATTATCTGGCGTCGCCGATGATCTCCGACCCGTACCGGCTTCTCGACTGCTCCCTCGAGGCGGACGGGGCATGTGCGTTCGTGGTCACCACGGCCGAGCGCGCCCGTGACCTGAAGCAGAAGCCCATCTACCTCATGGGCTACGGCCAGGGCCAGCCGTATCCCGCCGACGACATCGTGACGCGGGACGAACCCCTCCACCTGGGTCTGACCGCCGCAGCGCCGAGAGCCTTCGCCATGGCCGGGATAACGCCGAAAGACGTGGACTTCATCGAGGTTTATGACCCCTTCACCTTCCAGGTGATCCAGCAGCTCGAGGAGGCCGGCTTCTGCAAGCGAGGAGAGGGTGGACCCTTCGTCGAAGGGGGGCGCATCGAACTCGGTGGCGAGCTGCCGGTCAACACGCACGGCGGCCTGCTCTCAGAAGCCCACGTGCTGGGCATGAATCATGTCCTGGAGGCGGTTCGCCAGTTGCGCGGCGACGCGGGCGATCGGCAAGTCAAAGATGCCGAGATCGGCGTCGTGACCGGCTTCGGCGACTTCGGCGACGGCAGCTTCAGCATCCTCAGGCGTTAGGGTCTGGCTGAATCGGGGT
>Ga0316626_10000218_pt1 | contig 20772 bp, 18 predicted proteins | sample OWC_Aug_T1_C1_D5_FD_207656 | JGI IMG/M metagenome (GOLD analysis project Ga0316626, IMG submission 207656) | Wetland soil microbial communities from Old Woman Creek delta, Ohio, United States - OWC_Aug_T1_C1_D5_A | ecosystem: Environmental > Terrestrial > Soil > Wetlands | place: USA: Ohio...
CTGAATTATGCCGAAGCTGCAACAGAGCTTGGCCAGTTCACACAGGCTGATGCAGACAAGACAATAAACAAGCTGCGGAACAGGAACATCAAAAAGAATAATATTGGTGCTGTTCTTCCGAAACTGCCTCCAATGACCGTTTCAGGAAATACGGTGCTGGCAAACGGCGTGGAGATAAACGATCCTGACAGGGATCCTTCAGTTTCACCGTTGCTGTGGGAGATACGAAGAGAACGCTGTGTAGAACTTCTCGGCGAAGGCTTCCGCAAGAATGATCTTAAACGCTGGAAAAAATACGAATACCTGAAAACCACAGAGACTGCCGGACCGACAAACCTGGGCAAGGGTGCTTATGTTGATCTCGCAAAATTTCCAAGCGCCACCAGGACAAAAATCCTTGCAGCAGTCAGGTTCTACTATCCCGATCCGGTCAACGAACCACTCAAGGCATTCATTTACAATCTCTACGATGTGAATATGAGGAGAGACTGGGTTCCGGGTGATTCATATTATGAAAGACAGTACCTGAATAACGTACCGCTTGATCAGGTCAAGCTTTACAGCGATCTGGGTTATACTCTGACACAGAACCCCGGCTGGTAAAAAAGATAGTGCATTGAAACTGAGGCTGTACAGAGATAATACAGCCTCAGTTTTGTTATTAGTCACCGGAATTGTACATTCACCAGTCAAAATAATCCATGATCTTGCTTATCTTTATGATTTGCAAGATGTAATACAACTTTCTTATTGTATATGAAGTATTCAATTCCTCTACTGTTAATTCTCATCATTTCAGGATGCAACCAGATAGAAGTTCCGGAAAGTGTCCGGGAAGCTGTTGATTCCATTGCATTTAAGTTTGTTCCCGACAAAAGGGAAGGTATCTGTGATATCAGCATTGCATTACTGAAGGGCCGGAAGCTACTTTTAAAAGGCGAGACGAATATAAACGAAGCAAGAGACGAAATCATAAGGTACATAACTGATTCGGGTTACGAATTTTACGACAGCCTGAATGTAATCCCCGGTCCTGATGTGGCAGACAAATCCTGGGGGCTCATTTCAGTAAGTGTCTGTAACATGAAGAAAAGTCCCTCACATTCCAGTGAGCTTGTTTCACAGGCAATAATGGGCACACCGGTTAAGGTGCTTAAGAGCAGGGGCGGATGGGTGCTGGTACAGACACCCGATCATTATATTGGATGGATCAGCAGCAGCGGAATAAGCAGATACGATGAAACAGTAATGGCAGACTGGCGACAATCGCGCCGCTTGATTTTTACCGCCAGGTCGGGAGATATTCTTTCACCTGAGGAGGAGAATGAAGTTGTATCAGATATTGTTTCAGGATCAATTACCAGATATATAGATGAAGGAAGGGATTATTATCTGGTTGAAACACCTGACGGCCGGCGGGGACGTATTAATAAGGCGGATTCCGACGACTTCAGCAGGTGGTGCAAGGTAATCTTACCTGAAGCTGACAAACTGATAAGATTCGCAAAATCGCTAAAGGGATCGCCATACCTGTGGGGAGGGACTTCAACAAAAATGGCTGACTGCAGCGGATTTGTAAAAACGGTCTATTTTACCGGGGGGATCATCCTTGCACGGGATGCTTCTCAGCAGTTCCGTTACGGGAAGGAAGTAGATATATCCCGGTTATCAGGGCTGCTGGAGCCGGGAGATCTTCTCTTTTTCGGACGTACAAACAGCGAAGGTGAAAAAGTAATAACTCATACAGGAATGTATATTGGTGATACAGAGGTTATCCACGATTCAGGTATGATCAGGGTGAACAGCCTCGATTCCACCCGGACAAATTACAGCAGCTACCTGAGGGAGTCACTCCAGGGGGCGCGAAGGATAATAGGTGCGGAATCTGCAAGAGGAACCGAAAGAGTTAAGCTGCATGGATGGTATAACATTCAGGATTAAATGAAAAAACGAGAGTTTGTAAAATGTACCGCACTGCTTGCCGGCGCTGTCGTAACCGGCGGCTGTGCTGAAGGATCAATGAAAAGACCGTCACAAAAAACCCGCAGGGGTGCAAAACTTAAACTAAGGTATGTACCTTATGAGCTTCAGCTCCGTCATGTATTCACGCTTGCATCAGGTTCCAGGACAACAACGCCGGTTGTTCTCACCGAGCTGGAATATGACGGTGTGAAAGGATACGGTGAAGCATCAATGCCTCCATATCTCGGAGAAAGCCATGAAACAGTTCTCAGATTCCTGTCTCAGGTGAAGATGGAGCAGTTCAGCGACCCCTTCCTGATCGAAGATATCGTTTCATATATTGATGATGCTGCACCGGGCAACTATGCTGCAAAGGCATCTGTTGATATCGCCCTCCACGACCTTGCAGGAAAACTATTGGGACAGCCGTGGTTCAGGATCTGGGGTCTGGATCCTGCAAAGACACCGTATACAAGCTTTACGATAGGTATTGATACTCCCGAAGTAGTCAGACAGAAAGTTGGCGAGGCAGAACCATACAAAGTGCTTAAAGTCAAGCTCGGGCTTGGAAATGACAAAGAGATGATAGAAACAATCAGGACGGTTTCGGATAAACCGATATGCGTTGATGTTAACCAGGGATGGAAAGACAGGAGTTATGCGCTCGATATGGCTCACTGGCTTAACGAAAATAACGTAATCTTTCTTGAGCAGCCGATGCCGAAGACTATGACCGATGATATCGCATGGCTCACTCAGAATTCGCCCCTGCCGGTTATTGCGGACGAAGCCATTCAGACTTTCGCGGATATACTGAGCATCAGGGGTATTTATTCAGGCATCAACATTAAGCTTATGAAATGCGGCGGCATGAATGCCGCATACAAAATGGCACAGTTGGCAAGGACGATGGGAATGAAGGTTATGATAGGCTGTATGACCGAGACATCATGCGCGATCTCCGCTGCAGCCCAACTGTCTCCCCTAGTTCACTGGGCAGATCTGGATGGGAACCTGCTCATCAGTAATGACGTATATAAAGGAGTGACGGTTGTGGATGGCAAGATAACCCTGAATGAAAGTCCCGGTATCGGAATAAAGGAGTCGGTGAAGATGTTTTAGCAATGTAAGTCAGATCAATCAGAAACCCGTTATGGCAAAGAGTACCGGAAGACTCGTTTCCCTGGATATTTTCAGGGGACTGACAATAGCATTCATGATCATTGTCAATACACCCGGAAGCTGGAAATATGTCTATCCGCCGCTTCGGCACGCAGCATGGCACGGGTGTACACCTACTGACCTTGTCTTTCCGTTTTTCCTGTTCATAGTGGGTGTATCAATATGGTATTCAATGAAGAAATACGGATACGAGATAAACTCTGCATCTGTCTTCAGGATATTCAGACGGACAATAACAATCTTTGCCCTTGGACTCCTTCTGGCAATATTCCCGTACTTTGACAGAGATTATTCAACCCTCAGGATAATGGGTGTCCTGCAGAGAATAGCCCTGGCCTATCTTATAGGCACTCTCATCTGCCTCTCGGTAAACAGGGATTACCTTTGGATTGTAATCGCTGTTATCCTTGTTTTATACTGGGCGATACTGGGACTGTCCGGAGGCGCCGAGCAGTACAGCCTTGAGGGGAATATTGCAGCAAAGGTTGATGCTGCCATCCTTGGGACAAACCATCTGTATAAAGGATTCGGAGTTCCGTTCGATCCCGAGGGATTATTAAGCACTCTGCCGGCTGTATGCACCGTACTGATAGGATTTTATGCAGGGGAAATGGTTGGGAAAGGAACACCGGATACAAAAGTTGTCCTAAAGCTTATTTTGCTCGGAGCTTCATCAGCCGGACTGGGTCTGCTCTGGAGCCTCTGGCTCCCTCTGAACAAACCGTTATGGACAAGCTCATATGTCCTGTATACTGCGGGACTTGCAATGGTGGTGCTGGCTTTGATATATCTGATTACTGATGTGCTGAGGTTTCAGAAATGGGGCTATTTCTTCCTTGTTTTTGGCACCAACGCACTTTTTGCATATTTCCTTGCCGGTATCTGGACAAGATTAATGCTTTACGTGATAAAAATACCTGCAGGGGATTCGAACATGTCATTCTATAACTGGTTCTATGAAAAAATCTGTGTACCGCTGGCCGGAAATATGGTCGGGAGCCTGCTGTTCGCTATCATAATGATGACCTTTATATGGCTGATCGTGCTGATCCTTTACCGGAAGAAAATATTTATCAGACTTTGAATAAATAATGAACGAAATTGAAATAATATCAGAAGGTTACAGGTTGCTTTTTGGTGGCCCTGAGTTGAAGGTCATGCCTCTTCCGCGATCAGGTTCCGACAGGAGATACTTCAGGATTATTGACGGAAGCAAAAGCATAATCGGCACATATAATGCCAACCCGGATGAAAATGAAGCATTTGTTGGCTTCACCCGTCATTTCAGGAAAAGGAACCTGCCTGTCCCGGAGATTTATGGATATCTTCCTGAGAAATTTATCTATTATCAAAAGGATCTGGGTGACATCAATTTATATACATGGCTGCACAGCAGGCCCGATATATCTGATTTCACAGATGAAACAAAATGCTTTTACCGGAAAGTCCTTGATAACCTGATATTATTCCAGACCAGGGGTATAGACGGACTGAACCTTGATCTATGTTACCCTCACCGAAGCTTTGACCGTCAGTCGATGATGTGGGATATGAATTACTTCAAGTATATGCTGCTGAAACTTCTTGCAGTGCCCTTTAATGAGCGTCATCTTGAACGCGATTTTAATACCCTTGCCGATTATCTTCTTGAAACAGGACAGGATTATTTCCTTTACAGGGATTTCCAGACTGCGAATATCATGATAATGGGAGAGGAGCCATGGTTCATTGATTACCAGGGAGGAAGGAAAGGAGCGCCGCAATATGATGTTGCTTCATTGCTGTATGATGCCAAGATCCCCATGAAACCCGAAAACAGGGAGGAGCTGAAGGAATATTATATAGACAAATTCTGCTTGGTTTCAAAAGAGGATAAATCGAAGTTCAGGGGGTATTATGCCGGATTCAGCATGATAAGGCTGATGCAGGCACTGGGAGCATTCGGCTTCAGGGGATTATATGAACAAAAGCCTACATTTACCGAAACAATAGTACCGGCAGTTTTCCTTCTGCGGGATATCGCCGGAACAGCAGGCAGACATGTCAGTTTGCCTGAATTATACCAGACAATAAATGCCATTCCAGGCACACAGATGTTCATGAAGCTTGAAGAGAAAAACCATCGATGAACTGAACCATGAAGGCAATGATCATGGCAGCAGGCCTGGGAACCAGGCTGGGAAAAATAACCAAAACCATCCCGAAGGTCCTTATTGACATCAACGGGAAAAGCATGCTGCGCCTTGCCGTTGAAAAGTGTGCCGCACACGGATTTGAAGATATCATAATAAATGTACACCATTTTGCCGATATGGTTGAAGAGGAAATCAGAAGGCTCAGGAGGCTGGGATTTATGATAACAATTTCGGATGAGAGGGATAAGCTTCTCGATACAGGAGGCGGATTATACAAAGCAAGGAAATTCTTTGACAGTAATCCTTTCCTGTTATATAATGCCGATATTATAACAGATCTTGATATCTCTATGCTTCTCAGTTATCATATCAGGAATAAAAACCTGGCAACACTTGCAGTCCGGAACAGACCGGGCGCAAGGTATTTTCTCGTGAACAGCGAAGGCTTGTTGAGAGGCTGGTGTAACAAAGTCACCGGAGAAAGGATTGTAACGGGCAACAGTGATGAAAAGCTGACAGAAATCGCTTTTTCATCAATACATATCATCGATCCCGGTCTGTTTAATTATATGCCGGAGGGAATCTATTCAATGACGACACTTTATCTTCAGCTGGCTGCAGCGCACAGGATTTCCACCGTAAGGGTCGACAGCGGATACTGGTTCAACACCGGAACCCCTGAAATTCTTGAGGAGGTGAGGAGAATGTTTGCTGCCGCGAAAAGATAGCGCTCTGCCATCTTCTATACCTCCGGATCACTATGCTGGCCTTATACTTTCCAGTATGACCGTGAAAAAAGAATAAACACGGTATATATCTCGAGTCTTCCGACGATCATCAGCATGCTGCAAATCAGTTTAGAGGAATCAGCGAAATGCGAGTAATTACTCATGGGGCCAATTGCTCCAAAACCCGGACCTACATTACTCAACGACGAAATGGAAGCGCTTGAGGCAGTTATTAAGTCAATCCCGGTTAAAACAAGCAGGGCGGTTCCGATGAGGAAAATGAACAGAAATAACACAACAAATGACAAAACAGAAATATTTGCATTATCAGTAACAGGCTTTGAATTCAGTTTTATCTGAGAAACCATGTTTTGATGTATAATTCTGATCAATACGTTCTTGATATTCTTAATAACCATCAGATGTCTTGCCATTTTAATACCGCCCGCAGATGACCCGGTGCTTGCTCCGGTAAACAATAATAAGAACATTACCAGCAGGCCAGATTGCGGCCATAATAGATAATCTGTTGTCGTATACCCTGTTGTGGTTATAAAAGAAATTACCTGGAAGAATCCGTTCCTGACTGACTGTCCGGGTGACCAGGTTGTATTTACGAGAAGAATACTGGTCACAATAGCTCCCGCAATTAATACTGTAAGCATATAGAACCAGAGTTCTTCATTTTGCCACACCTTTCGCAGGTTCAGTTTGAATAAATGATAATATACAACATAGCTGATTCCGGACAGCAACATGGCTATGGCAATAACATACTGACTATAAGAAGAATAATAGGCAATGCTTGTGTTCTTTGTAGAGAATCCTCCTGTCGCTACCGTTCCAAAACTATGGCAAATGCTGTCAAACAGGTTCATATCACCCAGACTAAGCACAACAACTTCAGTAACAGTTAATCCAACGTAAATAAATAACAGTCTTAATACTATAGCTTTTGACCTGGGATGTATTTTCTCCTTTAGTGATGATTCAAGGGTGAGCAACTGGAAACCTGTAATTTTCACGGATGGCAGGATAATAACCACAAGTACAATTATACCAAGGCCGCCAATCCAGTGCGTGAAGCTCCGATAAAAAAGAATTGAGATTGGAACTGCCTCGACATCTTTCAGAATAGATGAGCCTGTTGTGGTGAATCCCGAAGATGCTTCAAAGAATGCATCAATGAAAGAAGGAATTGCCCCGCTAATGATGTATGGCAGCGTACCAAGGGCTGAAAACAGGATCCACGAGGAGGCAACAGCAAGGTATCCTTCCCGGTTCTGTATACTCTCAAAGCTGACTTTTCTTGTGACTATGAAGAAAGTGACTGATAAAACTATAGCAATGAGCGATGACCAGAGGAAAGGATATGGTGACTCGTTGGACAAATGTGCCGCAGGCAGACAAAGAAGAAACGATGCAGCTTCAATAAAGAGAATTGTGCTCCAGATCCTTAAAATAACCAGCGGATTAAGCAGTCTCATGGTTTATTCCAGAAATTAAAGACATAAATATAAGGAGAATTATGAATGATAATTTATAAGAAATATGGTAATGGTCAGTAAGTTTTTATGTGATAAACCATTTAAATGGTGATTTATATATCTTATATTTGAATCGGGACGACGACCAGTGTTTTTGAACTTCGGTTCCTCACTTCGTTCGTCAACTTCGGTCTTAAGGACACAAATAATTCATTTCAAAATAATATAGTAATGGGAAAGGTTTTGGTTATAGGAGCAGGTGGGGTAGGGACAGTTGTCGTCCATAAAATGGTCTCGCTTCCCGAGGTCTTCAGCGAGATACTGCTGGCAAGCCGTACAAAAACGAAATGTGACGCTATTGCTGAACGGGCAGGTAAAGACCGTGTGGATACCGCACAGATCAATGCGGATAAGGTGCCGCAGCTTGTAAAACTGATCAATTCTTTTAGACCCGATATAGTTGTCAACGTAGCGTTACCTTACCAGGACCTGCATATTATGGAGGCCTGTTTAAGAACAGGAGTCGCGTACCTCGACACAGCAAACTATGAACCGCTGGATGAAGCCAGGTATGAATACAGCTGGCAATGGGCATTCCACGACAGATACAGGAAGGCCGGTATAACCGCCATACTCGGCTGCGGCTTTGATCCGGGTGTTACTTCTATCTTTACAGCCTATGCTGCAAAACATCATTTTGATGAGCTTCATTACCTTGATATTGTTGACTGTAATGCGGGAGACCACGGTAAACCTTTTGCCACCAATTTCAATCCCGAAATTAACATAAGAGAAGTCACGCAGAAGGGCAGATATTGGGAAAATGGCAAATGGTTATACACAAAACCTCATGAGATCCATAAGCCGTTGACCTATCCGGATATCGGACCAAAGGAATCATACCTCATCTATCACGAGGAGCTGGAATCTCTTGTCAGGAATTTCCCTACGCTGAAACGGGCCAGGTTCTGGATGACATTCGGACAGGAATACCTTACACACCTGAGGGTGATCCAGAATATTGGTATGGCAGGAATAGAACCTGTAATGTTTGACGGCCGTGAAATAGTTCCTATAAGATTTCTGAAAGCACTGCTTCCTGATCCCGGTGAACTTGGTGAGAACTACAAGGGATGGACATCAATAGGGTGCAGGATACGGGGCATCAGAGATGGCAAGGAGAAGACCTATTATATATACAATAATTGCAGCCATGAAGCAGCATATAAAGAGACAGGCGCACAGGCCGTAAGTTATACTACCGGCGTTCCGGCTGCCATAGGCGCAATGATGTATCTTAAAGGCACATGGAAGAAGCCCGGTGTATTCAACGTCGAGGAATTCGATCCCGATCCTTTCATGGAGCAGCTCAACATGCTTGGACTACCGTGGAACGAATTGCATGATGTCGACCTGGAACTATAGTACCCCCTGCCATGACTTTCTTTAAGTACATCCCGCTTAAGTGGGACTGAAATCGGGGCAGAATGACAGCAGAATGTAAATGACAATAACCCCCGGGGGGGATGGGGGGTAAATAATTAAGAAGTGGCTGTAAATTACAACATATTACCCTCTCCCTGTTATGTAATTGATGAAGAGAGATTCCGCAGAAACCTCTCCGTGATCAGGCATGTCGCTGATGAATCAGGCGCTGAGATTATCCTTGCATTCAAAGGCTTTGCCATGTGGGGAGTTTTTGACATCCTTAAGGAATATTTTTCGGGAGGAGCAGCCAGCTCGGTGAATGAAGCAAGATTATGCTTTGAGGAGATCGGTTCACCTGCTCATACATATTCACCGGTATTCCGTGAAAATGAATTTGATGAGATACTGAAATACAGTTCTCATATTTCTTTCAACTCGGTTAATCAATATGAGAAATACAGAGACCGGTTAAAGAGATTTCATAGCAGGATATCACCGGGATTGAGGATAAATCCGGAAATTTCTGAGATAAGCCATGAGATGTACAATCCCTGCTCACCCGGTTCCAGGCTGGGAGTATGTGCAGGAGATCTGAAAGACAGCTTGCCGGAGGGTATTGAGGGTCTTCATTTCCATGTTCTTTTTGAATCGGATTCTTTTGCCCTGGAAAAAGTTCTTAAAGTTGTGGAAGAGAAATTCGGAAGATACTTCAGCAAGATCAGGTGGATCAACATGGGTGGCGGACACCTGATAACAAGAAATGATTATGATACGGCGCATCTGATCAGGATGCTTAAAGATTTTACAGAGAGGACAGGACTGCATGTGATAATTGAACCAGGGAGCGCTTTTGCATGGGAAACAGGTGAACTGGTCGCCACAGTGGAGGATGTTGTAGATAATCAGGGTATTAAAACGGCAATACTTGATGTCTCATTCACAGCGCATATGCCCGACTGCCTTGAAATGCCCTATAAGCCGAAGGTACTTGGTGCAACTGATCCGCTGCCACATCGGCCTGTTTACAGGCTGGGAGGAAATTCCTGTCTTTCGGGAGATGTTATGGGTGACTGGTCGTTTGAAAAGGTGCTTAAACCCGGTGACAGAGTCGTGTTCCTCGATATGATCCATTATACAATGGTCAAGACTACCACATTCAACGGAGTAAAGCACCCGTCAATCGGTATCTGGACGAAGGAGGGGAGGTTCAGGCTGATCAGGGAGTTCGGGTATGAGGATTATAAGGACAGGTTGTCCTGAATCCGGTGTCCGGTCTCCGGTTCCCGATTTATTCATAATGCCCGGAATACGATGTATTTCAATATGATTAACATATTTTTGCCTTTGATCCCAAGTTGTTGGTCGTGAGCCCTTCCCACTTCGTCAAAAAAAACTTGACTTGCCTTCTCTTTTATCCTAACTTACCTGGCTTTATTGATAAAGGTCAAAACCAGCATTTTATTAAATTTGTAATAGCCACTCCGGAACCTGTATGCAAGACCTAGAGCATCTGATACAGCTTATTAACAGTTATCCGTCTGATATTAAAGCAGAGGTTCTGATGGCTGATTTGATCCGGGAGGGATTCCCGGAATCTGAATTCATGATCTTCTTTGATAGTCTTTTCAAGCGGGGATTCAGCAAGGACATACTGAAAGCCGAGAGAATACTTATTAATGATATACAGGAGACGCTTGCGTTATATCTGGCAAGGGACGGAGTGTATGATTTGCTGCCTGAAGGGTTGTTCCATGCCTCGCTTGATGCAGCCGTAACATCAGGTAAAGGAATGGCTTCGGATTCGAGGAAGGAATCGAAGATAGAAGAGGAAACCAGAAAATTCTTCCAGCCATTTGAGAATGAGTTTTTTTATCAGAGGGTACAACTTGAATTACAGGAAAGAGCGATACTTCAGAAATTAAATGATAACAGTCTTGAAGATTTCTTCCTGAATTTCTGGAAAATCGACAGGTCTCTTCCCAGAAACCTTATCGTAAAACTCACAGCCATGCTTCCCTTTGTTAAGGAGATTGTCGGGGATTTTTCGATGACCGCTAATTGCCTCGGAGCTGTCCTTGGAGAAGAAGTCACTCATTCCATCAGTTACAGTTCAGTGTCCGGGGCAGATACTGCCGGCGATATGAAGAATGGCGGAGACTCCCTGGGCAAAGCAAACCTTGGTGTAAATATGGTCACATATGGTCAATTCCTGGAAGCATGTAAATTGATCCGCTTTACTATCGGACCATTGAAGAGGACAGGCATCGATCCTTATCTGAGGCACGGCGACATTGCACGCTTTATAGATTGTTTTTGCAGATTCTTTATTCCTGTGGAGATGGATTATGAATATGAAGTAATAACGCCTGAACATCTGCAGGAGTTTGTACTAGGTACAGAAGATGCCCGGCCTGTTATGGGTTATAGTACGATCATTTAAAATGAACTATTGACAAACCAGTAATCAGATATTTTAATCATGGCAAAGAGACATAAACATTATTTTGTTAACTGGATTGATGGAATGAAGATCAATAAAGATCATTTCATCAGTATGGAAAATGCAATGACCTTCCAGCAGAATGGTTTAGGCAGATACCTTACGAATCCATTTAATTATGGAATATTACCGGTGGATGACGGGGAATCATCTCTGGATATTTCATGTGAAATTGATACCGGCAGTAATGTCAATGTGAAGATAAACCGTTGCAATGCAATTACTTCGGGTGGGATTATTATAGATCTGGATACTGCATTACCTGATTCTTCGGCTTTTGAGATAAGCATTAAGGATTTCGATATGAAAGATGCCGAGAGCGGTTCAGGTGAGTTTTATATTGTTCTTAAAGTAAACCCGTATAAGCGAGTGCCTGTCGGGAATGCCAGCCCGGAAGAAAATCCGCCACGACACCCTTATGTAGTCCCGGAATATGCCATTGGAGTAGTACCGGTTGAACAAATGAATAAAACGGGATTTGGAGATTTTTTCCAGGTTATCGGTAAGCTGCTTTTAAAGGATAATATGACCGAGCTGGTCAGGGATTATATACCACCATGTGCAAGGATCACCAGTGATGAACGCCTGACAGCTGCAGAAACCAGGCTAATAGAGTTCTATACAAAACTTGAACTGGATATATCCGTGATTATCCGGAAGATCCATATAAAACAACAAAAAACTCCCCTGGCAGGTTCCGTTCTGCTTCTTTCAGAGAAAATAGCCGCTTTCCAGGGACTGGAGCTGACCAGGCAGCGCCTCTTTCTTAAATACCAGCCACCTGTTTCGCTTTTTGAAGCTATCTCCCAGTTCGCCAGGTTGATGAGAAATACAATAAACACCGAAACACCTGAACGAAAGGAGGAGATGATAAACTATTTCTCTGACTGGAGTAACCTTAAACAAGGTGAGCTGGAAAAATTACTTGTGGATACTGTGAACTTTAATTACAACCATTTTGAAATAGCGGCGCTGTTGTCAAAGATGATGACCTTTATAGAGACCATGTCGGTGCTCTTCGAAACATTAAGCCATCTGGAATATATAGGCAAACGTCGTGATACACAGATTTATATTAAGGAAGAAGGAAAGACTAAACGAAGCTTCCTTGCTGAGGATTAAGGCATCTTAAAGTATTAACCTTATGGCGAACGAATTTCTGCAGATACCCCTGCAAACAGATCTGATTACCAGGAAGAAACAGCTAAAACGTTGCTCCCTGAATGAGTCAGTGGCCGGAATGATGCGTTTGATAACAGTAACCCATTTCGGTGAAAACAAACAGGATGAAACATTTGGAAATGAACTCTGGGAATACGATTTCGAAAATATTGATAATGTACAGGCATTCAAAGAGAAGCTGTCCGAATCTCTTCAGAGGGTCATTACACAGCATGAGAAAAGACTGAATGCTGTCAAGGTCAACATTGGGTTTGATCAGGTGCTGACTACAGTATATAACAGAAGGGTAAAGCAAAGGATACAGATAGGTATTGAAGGCACACTCCGCAAGACAAATGAACCATTTACTCATCGCGAGGTGCTTTTTATGGGGCCTTTATCTTATTATTAACAATGAGCAAAATGAGGGAGAGCAAGGATAAAATCAAAAGCAGGATGATAAGGAATGCAGCGAGGATATGGGGTTTCCAGGAACCTCAGTCTGAGAGTTCCTTCGATCCGGTCGTCAGTTTGCTTCTCGGTGCCTGTGCATTTGAACTGGAGAAAATATCAAGCGAAATAAATAATACTGAATCGCGTATCATTGAACGGCTTGTTAATATTTTAACACCACAGCCAATCACCAGTGCGCACCCGGCATATGCCGTTGCCTTTGCACGGCCATCAAGAAAAGGCGCACGGGCGCTGCCTGAATATCAGTTCTATGTGGATATTAAAGTAAGCGATCAGTTTGATAAAAAAGTTGAGGACAAGCAGATTTTCTTTAGTCCGACGGGTACCTTCAATCTGACCGACGGCCGTGTCCGTTACCTGGCTGCACAGAAGAGAATGTATGAAATTGTGGACGACCAGTATAAGGATATTGTAGCTGAGATGTTCAAAACGCCGTTGCCGTCATCCTCTCTGTATATCGGGCTCGAAATGAATGAAAGATTATCGGATATCACTTTGTTCTTCGATATTATCAGTGATCATCTCAAACAGCCATTCTTCAATGAACTGGAAGGTTGCAGGTGGAAAATAGGAAATGCATGGATCGATGCAAGAAAAGGTATTGCAGATCAGAGCCAGCAGGATCATGATGTGTTTCAGCTGATAAACCGCGAGGCGGATCTGTCTTCCAAGATATCATGCCATGTAAACCGTTATTTCAGCCGGCAGTTTGTAAATATCAAATTAAAGGATTCTGAAGAGATTCCGGAGACAGAGAGCAGGAAGATCCCTGAAGCCATTGTGAAATCGGTTGACAGGAAGGAACTGGCAAATATTGACAGGAACATTATCTGGATAGAATTACAGTTCAATACAACCCTGTCGGATGAACTGCTTGAGAATTTGACATGTTCACTGAACTGTTTTCCTGTCATCAACAGGCGTCAGAATGAATTCACAGGAAGCACCCGCGATATAATAAATATCATCCCGTTACATACCGAGGATGTGTTTTTCGATCTGAAACGTGTCACGAACAGTAATGGCGAAGCATATAAGATAAGCCATTTTAAAGGACAGGGTGATCTGTCGAAAGGATCTGCACTGTTGCGGCAGGAAGGAGTTGGGAGGTTTGATTCCCGCACCGCAATGGAATATCTTGAGTATCTGCTGGAACTTATGAAGGAAGAAAGTGCAGCATTTAATGTCATAGGCTCAGATATGATCTCATCAAACCTCCGGGAGCTAAACCAGGTAATTGCACGTCTTGAAAAGAAGATCGAAGATGTGAAGCTTGAAAAAGGTGATACGGCATACCTGATGCTCAAGCCGCAGGAAGGGGACAGACAGGTGTTTGTGGAATACTGGTCTATAAACAGCACACTTGCCAACAATATCAGGGCGGGAAGCATGCTCAATATATACCGCGCTGATGACCTCGATTATAATTCGGCAAAGCTGATGACCACTACCACCGGCGGTAAAGATAAACCCAGCACGGAAGCACGCATTAATACATACAGGCGCGCATTACAATCAGGCAACAGGGTTGTTACCAGGGAGGACATTAAAGCACTTTGTTTTGAACACTGCGGAGATCAGGTTCTGCAGATTGATATTGAAAAGGGTGTTGACAGAGGGACCAGCCAGTTAGTGGGATTCATCAGGACAACTGATATACACCTGTACCTGAAAAAAGGTCTTGACATGACGCTTGCAGAACAAAACTCGTTAAGACAGAAGCTGCTTGTGCTGCTTGAAGAACGTTCCTCGAATATCTTCCCGTTCAGGATATTCTTTGAACTGTAATTTACCTTAAGGTCGATTTGTAGTTATTCAGCATCTTGAGAGCTCGGTTGAACTGTTCCTCAACTTCATCAAGGGCAGCGTAAATATCCCTCTTCTTCTCGTCGCCCAGATCAACGAGGTTCTCGCCGCAACTTTCAAATTCGAGTATGATCTTGTTCAGATCGCTGAGCTGCTTATCCTTACTGTCAGCAGATGAACTCATTACCTTGTTAGCTGATAACAGATATTCAGCGATGGCAGTAGTGTTCCTGTACATATCCCCGCGCCATTCCTGGATCTGTTCGGTCTGTTTTTTGATGTCATTGACAACATTCATAAGCTCGGCGTTGAAAGTTTCGGAGTTGATCTTATTTGCCTCCTTGCTTCCCATCAGGTCCATGATCTTCTGGATCTGTACGGCAAAATAATCCCTTTCGAAGTTTATATCCTCTATAAGATTTTCATTTTCCTTGTTCAGGACATTTTGCTTTTCAGATGAAATAAAAGATGAGATAATTACGGGCAGGGATATTACCAGAACGCATACCAGGAGCCACAATGCGAATTTCAGTATGGCTGAATTCCTTTCCTTTGTATTTAATGCTTTCATAGTCAATGAATTATAGATTACAATATTATTCTTTCACAGATCACTGAAGTATTTTCTTTTAATTTATTGTCCGCGATAGTCAATTCCGGGTCAAGATGTTTCTTCCCCGAGATAATATTCGGAGAGGTGAGAAATGTCCATTTAAACAGTTTGTTATTGCTGTCATTAATCAGTATCGGGTTGTTGGGGTGACGTGAATTATAATCGATTATAAAGAAGTAGAATAGTTTGCCAAGGTCCATTGCCTTCGGCGCCTTTGCCTTGAAAACAGTCCGGCTCTCCTTTATCTGTTTACAGATCTCAAAATTGATGATGATCGGATCAGCCATTTCACTATCTGTCGGATCAGGCAGTGTGCCCGGAACAGGGAAATCCCATGCCTTAAAAACTTTTAATGGTATTTCTACAAAATATTCAAAAGCAATCAGAACGAGTGTTGGCGCGATGAAAAAGAAAGCCGGTAAAAAGTAAAACCGGGGGAATGGGATCTTAAAATAGAGCTTGTATGACAGAAGCATCAATCCGAATCCAAAGAAGCAGATAGCAAGGGTGAATAATATCTTTCCCACAAGTTTGCTGTCAAGTGTGATGACCTTTTCAAAAAGCCACGCGTGGGCGATCCCGACTATCAGCAGCCAGGCGTTGGCAGCAATGAAGATCCATAACGGCAATTTTGTGAACTCAAGGAATCCGAGTACACTGAGTACTCCGATGAGGATTCCGGTCACTATCAGATATAAAAGAAGCTTCCACTTTCTTTTACCTGCATCTTTAACCGTTGCCAGGTAGATGCCGAAGAAGCCTGCCGCAAGGATAAAGAAGATACTGAACAGAATTGAAACTTTATTTATCATATCAGGTCAGGGGTTTATAGGTAATCAAATTTAATTTTTTTATTCATAATAAACAAAATCAGGTCAACTTCTATCCTTCTTGAAATGCCGGGAACCGATGTTTATGATGTCTGGCATAATCGTGGTTTTACCTCAGCTGCAATTCCTCCGGAAGATATGCAAAGAGTCCTGGGGCCATAACCTTCATTAATCGCATTATAGCCCACTTATCCGGTACCTGCGGCATAGAATTTATATGGGTCAGCAAACCCTTTCCTTCGACGAGTCTTCTGTATTGCTTTATCTCATAGGGTTTATTCCAGCGGATACAACTGACCGGGACCTTTTCATTACCGTCATACCAGATAAGGAGATGATGGTTTTCCGGGTCATCTTCACCCTCTTTGAGAATTCCGGCAGCTTCCTCGAGCTCACCGGGAAGGCCGCCTTTCGGTATCAATGTAGTGTAGAATCCCGCACAATAACTATCAATACATTCAGTGACTGTCAGGGCTAGCCCGGCTTCTACTAATGAATGGTGAAGGCTGGCGGTGATTGTTCCAACCGGGAAAAGGAAATACCCGGAAGGAAGAGGAGGTCTTAGCTGAGAGCCATAGTTTTTAAGCACCATCACAGTATCTGTTGTAGTACCTGATATTGTTGCACCAATAATAAGGCCAAACAGAAGATCAATTTTCTTACAAATATCGTTCTTGCTTGCCTTTAACATCATCATTCCTGAAGGCTTTTCAAACCTCGGCCTTACCCAGAAGTCATAGACATGATCCTCTATTGCACGATGCTCTTTGAGTTTCTCCTTTTGTCGGACATCCTCAGACCAGACCATTGCATCACGTGCTTTCTTCGCTGCCTTATATGCATCTCCGAAGGCGAGCCTTTCAAGCTCCTTTGTTTCCTCAACACTGAGGTAATCTGCATACTGCCAGCCATATTTTTTTCTGAGTCTGCCAAGATACTGGAGGTACTCCATGCTGGGATCCTTGGGCTTCTCTATTCTGGCTACTCCTACCCGATACTGTTTATTGAGATCAGGTGGCCGGTTACCTCCTCCTTTCTCAATCCATTCACCGATGACTCTTATTAACTCGGAGAAATCATTACAATCCAGTTTTGGATTATTCCTGTCACCTAAAACAAGCTGGTTTGTCATACCGCGTAACCAATCTTTTGGAGAGTTGGCAGGATGCTGTAGTCTACCCCACACAGCCAGTTTCTTTGCTTCATCGAGTGCTGCTGTAAGAGCAGGATTTAAATTATCACTGAGTGCCGCCTCTGCCAACATCTGCTGGAAGGCTGCCAGTACAACCTTGCGCATCCTGTTTCTGGGAATACTTCCCCTGAAGAGGTTGTTCAGACGGAATAACATCGCCTGTTCATTCCTCTGCTTTTTTTCAGTCAGCTTGATAATAGTATCAGGATTCTTGATTATTTCAGCCATATTTAATTTTCTCTTTGTAAAAAACCATTCCTGCCAACATAATTGCAATTTCATATTGCCTGTAGTGACCTGTGGGAACTTCCTGAACCTGTTGTCAGCCTCCGATCATAACATTCGGACATCCGATTACAATAGATCCGCCGTGAGCAGTTGTATCACCCTGACGGGCGGCAGGTCTCCCGCCGATCATAACCGTTGCGGACCCCTTCACTATAGTATCTGGCGGACCTGTGCATACAACACTGTCACCGACTACGGCGGCCGGTAACTTACCGACTAAAACTGTTGGCACTCCCGGTCCGACGATTGGACCTCCCACATGTGGGATGGGCGGTACTCCCGGTGTCTGCATCGGACAGGTGTGCATATCTGTAAGTCTTGCTGCTTGTGGCATTGTTTCTTTAATTGATCATTACCATCGCTCCTTTAACCGTAGTATTTCCTGATGCCGAAAGCTCTGCCGTTGCATTACCTTTTGCCGTCAATCCGGTTGTTGCAGTCAGATTGAGATTCAGCCCGTCAACTTTTACATCTGCCTTGGATGAAATCTTTATAGCATTCGTTGCATCTATGGTGATGCTTCCTTTCGACTCTATCTTTATATCCTTCGGACTATCCAGGGTGATGCCCTCTGGTTTGAGCTCAACTTTATTATTATTCTGGTCATGGAGCACTATCGATTTTCCGTCATCACTCAGAACAGCTTTATTTCCACCGGGAGTTTCAATTGTTGTAATCTTTTTTTTGTCGTCGAAATGGATTTTAAGCTTACTGCCGGTTATAATACCCTTGAAACTGTTATCCTTATCAGGCAATGATCCCTGCGGCTTATTCTTTCCGTGATACATGCTGCCTATCAGGTACGGCTTTTCGGCGTCTCCTCCTTCAAAGCCTACCAGTACCTCGTCACCTATTTCAGGGATAAAATAGAATCCTCTCTCTGCTCCTGAATAAACATTAACAGGTCTCAGCCAGGGACTCATCATGTTTTCTTCCTGCCAGAAGAAATTCACTCTTACCCTTCCCAGTTTATCAGGATCATTATTGTCTTTCACAACGGCGCTTTGTGTCTCGCAACTCGGAATTGAATGGGGACAGGTGTAATCTGGTATTTTAGCTTCAGCAGGAATCCCCTCAAATCTGTTACAGTAGTTCATGGTATTATCGCATGTATGAAAGACAGATGTGATGATATATTCGCCGTAGTCTACCTCTCCATTCTGACGGACTTTCAATGCTTTGATATTTACTTTGTTGCCCGGTTTAAGCTTGGGATTCTGACTGTTTCCCTGCATCACGGACATATTCAGGGCCGATGCTCCTTCCTCAAGAGCGACAACATTTCCCAGCTCATTTTTATAGTTATTTCCCGGGACATTCAGGTGGTTATAAAACATTGTGGCCTGCTGTCCATATTCCTTCATTGAAATGTCATGGGCAATGCCTCCGTATTTATTCAGATTGTCTTTTCCACCTGATTTGGCGGAGGCAACCTCCATACGTTCAGCGGAAGTGAAGTCATATGCAACATACCTGAACTTGAGTGGATTCATGCCGATCGAGAAATTAAAGTCTGTGAGATCCATTCCCAGCTTCAGGTCGGTTTTATTATCAGGGAGCCTGCCAAAAAGAAGCTGGGTACCGTCATAGAAGAACCATTCGCCATAGCGTGCCGCAAGGCGGCGAAGGAACTCGTACCTGCTTTCATTATACTGTACGGTATAGGTCAGCCTGTCGCCTTTCACAGGATCAGTCCTGGACTTCAATAAATCTTTCGGATAGGGTTTAAGTATCTCATCGGCAATCTGTTTCAGAGTTTTATTCTCAAATGAACAGCTTCCCGGATTATCACTCATCAGGATATCAGGACTATACCCTGATAGTATCACATGATCTGATTCGCCGGTGTGTGATTTGGTGGTCCTTACCGAGGTAATGAGACCCTTGAACAGATTCTCAGATGCCTGAGATTCCCCTTTCAGTTTTGCTTCAATAGTGATGTTTATCACAGAGCCGACAAACTTTTTCGATTGCTCCATTACGAAACCATCTTTCTCTTCAAAAGTATCCATACGACAAACCACCTCGAATTCATGATGGTCATAAATACTCTGGCTGATAGTAAGGTTCAGGAAGTCTTTTATCTCCTCGCCATCAACCTCAATCCGGATCTTTGATGCAAGTGCCATAGGATTATTTTATTTATAAATAATAACCAGTTGTAAAATCCTGAAAATGCAAAATGCAGATTCAGCAGTCGGAAAGAGGATTACTTTAAGCAATATATCCGGACTAATGCCAGCCGCCGTTAACCGGTATCCCCGCAGATAAGGCCTCAGGGTTATTTATAACCAAGCCATGCATTGGTGTGATTCACCCCTGAGATAATTATCTGCCGGGCAGAGATGGATAATTTCGTTATCATTTGCGACTGATCCGTGAAGTACTCATCATAGGAGATCAACCGGGCATCCTTAAACTCCAGTGTCTTGAAAGGTTTGGTATTGTTATCTCCCGTAAATGAAATCTTCCCGTTCTTATCAGCATCTTCAGAAATCATCCATTGAAGTAATTCATTCTCCTCGATGCTCGCGAATGAGAGCTCAATGGTGCCTCCATGAACTTTGGAGGTTGGCAGTCCTTTCTTGTCGGTTTCCTGATAAAACTTGTATTCACAGGTGATCAGATGGATGCCCTCCTGCTCGTTTTGATGCCCTTCAATATGTAATCTTGCAGATAGTACCATAGTTAAAAAACATCCGGAATATAAAATAATTTGTTATAAAGATGCCATCCTTTACATCAAACGGTGATGGATATGGACAGAATTCGCTACCTGTTCTGGGACTGGTCAATTTCAATATCGCCTATACTAACCTTTCGACCCACGACGGTAAGTTGTGTGCTGGTATAGTTTTCTTCAATCGTCTCTGAATAGCCTGTCAGGCAGACATCTTTCAGGATTATTTCCCTTGGTGCTTCAGTCATCGCCTGCTTGTTAATACTGAATTTAGCTTCTCCCTTAACTTCATGATTTGTAATCCAT
>Ga0316626_10000219_pt1 | contig 20762 bp, 30 predicted proteins | sample OWC_Aug_T1_C1_D5_FD_207656 | JGI IMG/M metagenome (GOLD analysis project Ga0316626, IMG submission 207656) | Wetland soil microbial communities from Old Woman Creek delta, Ohio, United States - OWC_Aug_T1_C1_D5_A | ecosystem: Environmental > Terrestrial > Soil > Wetlands | place: USA: Ohio...
GCTGACCACGCGCGCCATCATGGCGCTCGTCGTGCTCAACGAACGGCGCAACGGGCACCCCGAGTTCGGCATGGAGGATGCCGCCGGTATCGAGCTCGGCAGCATCGAGGTCGTGACGGCCAACGGGCGCCCTACCAAGGCGGGCAGGCCACGCGGGACGAAGGCTTCCTCGTGAACCTGCCCGCCTTCTGCCGCTTCTACCACATGCAGCCGAGCGAATACTGGCGCCTCACGGCCGAGCAGTACGTCGCCCTGGCGCGCTACATGCGCGAGTACGCGGCCGAGATGGAGCGCCGATGTACCTGAACGTCGAGGTAGACGTGGCCGAGCTGCGCAAGGCGCTCAAGAAGACGGGCAACGACTGCGGCCAGCTCAAGGAAGCCTACCGTGAGGCCGCCGAGACCCTGCACCGCGAGCACGTCGTGCGCCTGCCACGCAGAAGCGGCGTGATGGCCGGACGCGCCTACGGTAAGGGCCTCCAGACGCGCGGCGAGGTCGGCATCAAGGGCGTCGTCTACGCCAACATCCAGGAGTTCGGCGGGCACGTCGGCTGGGTCTCCAAGACCGGCAGCAAACGCCAGATGGCGGGCGGCCACGTCAAGTACCGCAAGGGCGGAGCCATCCCCATCCCCGTGCGTGGCGGTTTCCGCAGCTTCTCGCACGCCCTCATCGAGATCAAGCCGCGCCGTCCCGAGGGCTACTACCTCGGCCCCGCCGGCGAGCGCAAGCTACCCGACATCCTCTCGGTCTTCCGCGACCGCATCATGGCCATCGTCCATCACAATTTCCCTGCGGCGGAGGTGAGCCGTGGCGACTAAGCAGGGCGACGTCAAGGTCAACATCAGCGCCGACATCCGCGAGCTGCGCAAGCAACTGCACGCCGCCGAGCGCGCCACCCAGACGTGGCAGAAGCGCATGAAGAAGATCGGTACCGGCATGCGCAACATCGGCCGCGACATGACGATGGGCTTCACGTTGCCCATCGTGGCCGGGCTGGCGCTGGCGACCAAGGCGGCCATCGAGGACCAGAAGTCGCAGGAGATGCTGGCCGTCCAGGTGCGCAAGGTCACCGACGCGACCGCCGCCGACATCGAGGTCATGGAGGAATGGATCGACCAGCGGGCGCGGGCCACGGGTGTCGCCGACGACGAGCTGCGCCCGGCACTGTCGCGTCTCGTGGCCGCGACCGGTGATGTCAAAGAAGCCCAGAAACTCTTGGCGCTCTCGCAGGACGTCGCTACTTCGACCGGCAAGAAGCTCGACACCGTCATCTTGGCGATGATAAAGGGCACGACCGGCGTCACCGGCGGCTTTGGCCGTATGGGCATCGCCACCAAGAACGCCAAGGGCGAGGCGCTGAGTTTCGATGAGATATTGGCCGAGCTGGAGAAGAAGTTCGGCGGCAGTACGGCCAAGGCAGCCGATACCGCCGCCGGCAAGATGGCCCGACTCAAGGTGGCGTTTCAGGAGACCGCAGAGGACATCGGCAGGATCCTCTTGCCCTTCGTGGAGAAGCTGGCCGACTGGATAGGCACGCTGGCCGAGAAGTTCGATGGCCTCTCCCCCACGACGAAGAAGGTCATCGTCGTCATCGGGCTCGTGCTCGCCGTCCTGGGTCCGCTGCTCATGTTGCTCGGGCAGATCATCATGATTGCGCCGGCAGTCGGCGCGGCATTCACCTTGATGGGCGGCCCCGTGACGATCATCGCCGCGGCCATCCTCATCCTGATTGGCCTACTCGTAACGCTCTACATCAAAAACGAGCGATTCCGCGACATCGTGAACAAGGTCGCCGGCGTGCTCAAGACCGTGTTCATCAAGCAGATCGAGTTCAGCATCGGCGTCGTCAAGGCGCTCTACGAAGCCGTACAGACGCTCATCGGCTGGTTCGGCCGCTTCAAGAGATGGGTCGCGACCTCGACGCTGGGCAAGATCATCGCTACCGCGCTGACACCGGGCATCGTAGCCTTGATGAAAGCCTATGACCTTGCTAGCTGGCTCTGGGACAAGCTACGGGCGCTGGGCCTCTTCGCGAAGAAGGGCATCACTATCCCCATCATGCTCCGGGTCAACACCATCGGTGACATCCCGCAGTCGATAGCGTCCCACGTCCCCACGGGTCACTGGACGATTCGCGACGGTAGAAAAGTGTGGGTGCCCGAAGCCGCTGGCGGTGTGGTGACGCGCCCCACGTTCGCCCTCGTAGGCGAGGCCGGTCCCGAGGCCATCATCCCCCTCTCGCGACCGCGCCGCGCCGCGCAGGTGATGGAGCAGGCGGGGCTTACGAGCGGGCCACTCATCGTGCACGTGCACTGGGAGGGCGGCATCATCGGCAGCGCCGACGCCGTGGGGGCGGCGCTCGCGCCCGCGCTGGAGCGCGCCCTAGTCAAGACACAGACACGCCGCGCGAGGGGGTTCTAGATGGCCGTCACCTGCACGCTGGCCGGTAACGACCTCAACGACGGCACGACCTACCGCCTGGCCGCCGACCCCGTCATCGAGCCGCTGCGCGTCTCCTGGTCGGAGGTCACCAACTACAGCGACGCCTCCTCGCAGCAGGTCAACGTCAAGACGAAGGGCATTTCCACGGTCGCGCTGCAGATACTCGTCGCCTCCACGACGGCCGCCGGGCTGGTCACGGCGCTCGACACGCTGGCGGCCTACGCGCTCGCCGGCGGCGCGCTGGTCATCACGGCGGACGGCGAGACCGTGCTCTCCTGCACCGTGGGCACCAGCCAGCCGCCCACGCGCGTCCTGGACGGCGGCTACCTGCTGACCTTCCAGACACTCGTCGTCCTCGAACTGGTGAGGTTGAACTGATGGCGATAACGCACAGCTTTGTCTCCGGCAAGGGGGACGATCCCGATGCCACCTTGGTCGACGGAACGGCGTGGGACGCGGCCCATTCCGTTTCTGCCGACACCGTCACCGAGGCCATGCTCTCCACGGCCGACAATACGACCAAGAACGCCAGCGCATCCAAGCACGGGTTCCTGGCCAAGCTGTCGGGCAGCTCGACGGACTACGTGGGCGGCGACAACGCCTGTCACGCGCTGCCGGGCGAGGCGGGGGTCTTCATCAACGTCACCGACGCGGCATACGGCGCGACCGGCGACGGCGTCACGGACGACTACGACGCCATCATCCTGGCGTTCGACACCGCCGTCTATTCGGGCACCGTGGTCGACACCACGCAGGACACCTCGGGCGGCGTCTTCAACAACACGACCGACCCGCTGAGCGACATCACGATTAGCTCACACGGCTGCGTCATCGGCGACTTCATCAAGATCGAAGACGAGGTCATGTGCGTGACCCGCGTGGACAGTTCCTCGGTAGTCCACTTGCGCCGCGGTGCCGCCGGTACGACGACTGCGGCCCACGCCAACGGTATCTCCATCTACCGCAGCGCCGCCGTAGGCGGCAGCACGGTCTATTTCCCGCGTGGCGTCTATCTGCTCGGCAGCGAACTCGTGGTGCCGGGGAACATCACGCTTCAAGGCACCGGGTACGGTCACGGCGGCGTGGACACGACCGCCGGCTCGTGGCTCAAGGGCAACATACAGGTGACCTGGCACGAGCACATCCGCGACCTGCGCCTGGGCGCCGATACCTACCGTCTGCGCGCCTACGGTCAGCCGGGGACGTTCGAGGACGTACATTTCGAGCGCTGTGAGTTCATCGGCGGCACGACGGACAACAACCAGGGCGTCGTGCACCTCGGCCTCACGTCGGGCGGCACCTACCCCTGGCAGACGATCAAGAACTGGAGCTTCACCGACTGCCTCTTTCAACGCTCTCTCCAGCAGGGCAACAACGTCCGCATCGACGAAGACACCGACAACGGTAGCCACGTCGAGTACATCTGCTTCAGGGGCTGCACGTTCGGCTCGAGCAACGGAGCGGCCACCGGCTCATACAAGTTCAACGTCGAGGTCTACCAGAACACGGCGGCTACCACCCGCATAACCGGCTTCGAGCACATCGACTTCTACGACTGCATCTTCAAGCTGAACGACCAGGCGCACCTCGACTATTCCGGCGCCGTCAACTCCGCCGATTCCACGGAGATATGCGGCGGCAACTCGGTCGTCCAGGGTTGTCTCTTCGAGGGATGCTCGACGGATTCCAACGCTTTCTGCCTACAGGCGGAACCGGCGCATCACCTGACAATAGCGAACAACATCTTCTGGACCACGCGCAAGGAGTGGTTCAAGTCCATCAAGGCGTACGGTGCATACACCGGTAATACCATCGTGGGCAATACCTTCGACATGGTCACCGACCATAGCACCAGCGTCACGCCATCGTCTGCCGTGTCCTATATCACGCTCTCCAACGTCGGAGATACGTTCTCTGGCAACACGATCCACCTCAACACGGTAAACACGGTACCGACCTTCTACGTCACTGGAGCCAAGAACGTCGTGACGGGAAACACGGTCATCGACAAATCGACCCACACCGATCACGGTCCGATGGTCAACCTCAGCGGCACGAGTTCTTACTCCAACATCTTCTCCAGCAACTATTTCGAGTGCGACAAGTCGGACGGTGCGACAGTCACCGAGTCGAGCACTCCCGGCAAGAACTTCTTCTTCTCGAACGTCTGGGACGTCGGTGTAGCCGACCCCTTCAGCGGCACGAGCAATGTGATCCACGACCACAACTACGATAACGATGGGACACTCCTCTAGGTGAGGAGTTGAGATGGCTACCTTCGCCGACGTTGCCTTCAACGATGCCTTTGCCATCGCGACTTCGCCCATCACTACCCCGCCGAACCTCAACCCCCTCTACGATGGCAACCTCCACCTCTGGATAGACGACGCCTGGCCGCCCGAGACGGCGGGCGTCGACTGGCTCCTGGGCGCGGGCGGTTTCGCTGATACGCCCGTGACGGGACTGCGCTACGGCACGACCTGTCCGGGCGGCTTTGCCAGCCTCTCGTTCGCGACCATAACGACGAACCCCGACTCAGGCTGGAGCGCCTACCGCGGCCAGTACGTCAAGCTCATCCACGGCACACAGACGCTCTGGGAGGGCAAGATCGTCGACGCCGTGCCGCGCGCTGGCACCGAGGGCGTGGTCGAGTTCGAGGCGGGCGGCTTCCTCGACGGCATGGCCGCCAACGAGACCTACTGCCGCACGTGGCTGGACGCCATGCCCGAGAACTGGAAGCCGCACGAGCGTTCGCCCAAACAGTACGACCTCGAGACGGAGGGGCACCTGCTTCTGCGTGCCGCCAAGAGCCGCGCCTACGCCATCAACGACGGCGCCGCCGTCTACTACTGGATCAACGACGGCATGCGCGACCAGGAAGCCACGGCGATGACGTTCGACTGGGACTACATCCTCACCGGCGACTGGTACTTCGACATCATGCGCTGCGGCGGCACGTGGGTCGACGAGCCCTACAACGACGGCGTCTCGGAGTACCACGACGAAGACGCGACCAGCGACACCAGCGACCGTGGCATCGCTCTGAGCACGGGCAGCGGCGACTACTTCCGTACCATCTGCCTGACAAACTTCAACGACACCTCCACGCTCACTGCCGTACGCCGCATCCTGCTCGACAACGTGGCCGTGCACGTGGGCAGCAAGTACGGCGCCCTCACGTCCATCAGCGTGCACGGCACCGCACCGGTGGTCACGACCGTGGCAAACCACCTTCTTACCACCGGCGACACGGTCGTGATGAACGGCATGAGCGCGGGCACGGCCTCGCCCTCGCTGGCAAATCGCGAGTTCTCTGTCACCGTCACGGGAGATACGACCTTCACCATCGCCTCCGACAACGACGACGCGCGCACCGGCGGTTACTGGGCCTGCACCACGCATCCGACCATCGACGTCTGCATGAGCGATGTAGTGGCCGACGTGTACGCCGCCACGGTCGCCTACGACACCGAGGCGGTCGGCACCGCACTCGGGCACGCACGCATCATGCCCTTCACTACGGCCAAGGACGCGCTCGAGGAACTGGCCTCGATGCACAGCGCGAAGATCGACTACGGGTTCTGGGACGGGTTCACCTTCCGCTGCAAGGCGTTGCCCGCCGATCCCAGCACGGAGACGACGCGTTTCTGGCGCTGGGACGAGGAGGACGCCGGCTATAGCTGGGACATCCACACCGACGACGAGGCGCAGGTGGACCACGTCACCGTCCTGTACGGCGACGACGGCACGCACACCTACCGCGGTGCCCCGCGCCTGCTCTCCGTGCCGGCTACACCGGCCGGCGCCGACCGCGTCGTGCTGCTAGACATGAGCGACAAGGTGCTCACCGACGCCCAGGCCGACGCCGTCGCCGACCAGTACCTTCTGTGGGCCAAGAGCGACGTGGACGCCGGCGGTGCCGAGAACTCATCGATGTACTGCACGCGCGGCGACTCGGCCGTCAAGCCGACCGCCTACGTGCGCGCCAGCGACTACGTCGTGGGCACGCACTACGGCGCTACGACCTACCTGCTCATCACCGCGACAGAGTACGACGTGGAGTCGGCCACGCTACGGATCACCGTGGGCGGCTACCGTCCCGAGTTCCGCGCCCTGTTGAGCAGGTACGGCGGCCCACGGAAGGTGAGGGTGCCCCACAGGCACGTCTATCCGCCGAAGACCGGCTGGACGCGCGAGCTGTGAGCGAGAACGACGTACGCCCCAACGGGGGCTGGAGCTTCCATACGCTGTTCCTCTTCTTCGACCAGCGCATCGAGGACATGGAGAAGCAGAACACGCTCGCGTTCGAGGCGCAGGCAGCAGCGGCCGACAAGGCCGTGGAGCTGGCCAAGCAGACAGCGATCGACGCCAAAGAACTGGCGGCGACGGTGCCCACCAAGAGCGAGCTCGCGCTCCAGCTCCAGAGCATGGGCAGGCGCCTGGAGGACAACGAGAAGCGTACAGAGGCCAACGAGCGGGCAGTCGCCGCCGCGCGCATACAGGGCGTCGTGCTCTCCGTCGTGGCGACGGGCATCTTCGGCATGCTCGTCTATCTCATCGTCCAGCACTTCGGCGGGGGCGGGTAAGGAGGCACGATGAAGGTCTACCTGAGTCCCAGCTTGCAGGAATCAAACCCCTACTACGGCGGGCAGGGCGTCGAGGCCACGCACATGCGCGACATCGCCAACCGCACGGCCAAGCTGCTGCGCGACGCCGGAGTCACGGTCGTGATGAGCCCCGTCTCCTGGGTTCCCCTGCCCGGCAACGAGGCGCTCGCCAAGGTCTGCGCGGCCTCAAACGCGGCCAAGGTCGATGCGCACGTCGCCATCCACTCCAACGCCGGGCCCAAGGGCGCCGACGGCACCGACACGTTCTACCTGGCGGGTTCGGTGAAGGGCCACCACTTGGCCTCCTGCCTGCAAGGCCCCGTGAGCGTCGTCTCGCCGGGCAGCGACGGCGGCATCCACACGGCCAACTTCTACGAGCTGACGCACACCGACGCGCCGGCGGCGCTCATCGAGATCGCCTTCCATACCGACCCGCGCGACACGGCCTCCATCGTCAAGCATCCCGACCTCTACGCCCGCGCGCTGGCGCAGGGCATCCTGGCCTACCTGCATGTCGTACCCGAGGCGGACATCGACTACCGCCCGCTCAAGCGCGCCGCCCGCACGGTGGCCAAGGCGCTGGCGATCGCCGTCCCCGAGGGCTTCAACGCCGAGGCGCAGGGGCTCGGTCCGGCGGCGCGCACGCTGCTGCGGCGCATCAGCGAGCATGACGGTTGAGCTGCGCTTCACGCGACCCTGCCAGAAGCGCTGCCGGGCACCGTTGCCGCTCTGTGGCGCCTATAGGCGTTTGCTCGAGCACGCCGTCACGGAACTGAACGAGCTCTCGTCCCTGACGGGCCTGCGGACGCCCGACTGGGACCTGGCCGTCGAGTGCCGTTGCTTTACGCCGCACGCCGGCGAGCGGCTCGACGAAGACGAGTACACGATGGACGACGAATAGCGCCTCTGAGGCGGCTGTATGGCCGCAGAAGGCGCGAAGACGGCGAGGACGGGTATGCTCCCGCGTGGCTCCCCCCGGCCCGTCCTCGCCCCGTCCTTGCACTCTGCTACCGTCCCGCGCCAGGACGGGGCCACCCCGTCCGCGTAGTGCTCGGCGGGACTGGCGCTGGATGCGCTGGAACCCGCAAGCGACGAAGGGAGATGGTGTGCGTGAAGGCAGCCGACTCTCCGCGACAGTCCCGTACCTCCTCGTGGTCCTGCTCGCCGGGCTCGTCGTGTTGGCGTGTCTGTCGGGCGGCCGAGCACGGGCTAGCGATCTGGGGAGCCCTGTCGCTAGCCCTTCCCCTGTTGTCACACCTCCTGCGCCACCCCCCGAGCGGACGATCGTCGTCGGCGGCGGCTGGTGGCGCTGGTGCCGCGCCCGGCACGCCGACGCCTGCCGCGAACGGCGCCGACTCCTTTCCCTCGCACTGGTCAAGCCAGTGGCCGTTCCCGCCCAGCCCCGCAACCTACACTGGCGCGACTGGGTCACCTTCGGCAACCGCTGCAAGCGCCTCGCCAAACGGTTCCACCGCCGCTACGACCGCCTGCTCGCGCGCACGGCAAATCCGGTGGGACTGGGGCGACAACTAGCCGCGGCGCGCGGCTGGACGGGGGCACAGTGGGCGGCCCTCTACGAACTGTGGCGGCGCGAGTCGGGCTGGCGGCCGCTGGCACACAACCCGTACTCGGGCGCGCACGGGATCCCGCAGGCGCTCCCGGGCAGCAAGATGGCCGCGTTCGGTGCCGACTGGTACTCCAACCCGCGCACGCAGATCCTCTGGGGCTGTGCCTACGTCGCGGGCCGCTACGGCACGCCGGCGAACGCCCTGGCCCATCTGCGGGCTTACAACTGGTACTGAAAGCGAGGTGAGATGCCCGACTATGGGTTAGGCCGCAAGCCATCGCCCTTCGACGCACGTGATTGGAAGGCCGGCCGCCTGCTCGCCCTCAAGGCGGCGGGCTACGTCCCCAAGAGCTGGGAGTGCGACGCCGTGCTCGACCAGGACGGGCATCCCTATTGCGTCGGCTACGGTGCCGCCGGCTACGGCAACTGTGCGCCGGTCGACGACCAGTACACGAACGCCGACGGCGACGCGCTCTACCGCGAGGCATGCATGATCGGCGGCTATCCCGACTCCGAGGACGGCGCCTACACGCGCGACGGGCTCAAGGCGCTGCGGGCACGCGGACGCATCGCGGCCTACGCTGCCCTGCCCGACGTCAATGCCGTGGCGGGCTGGCTGGCCAACGAGGGCAGCGTCGTGGTGGGCACCGACTGGCACGCCAGCATGTTCGAGGTCGTGGGCGGCTACGTGGTACCCAGCGGGCCGGTCGTGGGCGGCCACTGCTACCTGCTCATCGGCGTCGACGCCGACTCCTTCACGTTGCTGAACTCGTGGGGCATCGGCTGGGGGGATGAGGGCCGCGCCAGGATACGGCAGGAGCACTTCGCCGGGCTGCTCGAACGCGACGGCGAGGCGTGGGCGGCGGTGGAGCTGCCGCTCGATGCGCCGGTGCCGGTGCGGCCGACCCTCTGGCAGCGGCTCTGGGCCTTCATCATGCGACTGTTGAGGAGGAGGTGAAGAAATGACCGAACAGTTCAAGCAGATTCTCTATACCGTCCTGCGCGTCTTCTTCGGCACCCTGCTGGCGGCACTCATCGCCGACCTGACCAACCTGATGGACTTCCACTGGGAGGATTGGCGGCCTGTAGTCATCGCAGCGATCGCAAGCGCCCTCGTCGTGCTGGCGAATGCCCTCAACCCGGCCGACGCCAGATACGGCATCGGCGCCAAGTAGGCTCGGCTCCCCTCCGGCCTCGGCCCCCGCAGCTCGCCCGGCTGTGGGGGCCTTTACTTTTCTGTCCCGTTTGGTAGTAGACTAGAAACGTAAGGACCCCGCGCGGTGGAAGCCGCCGGGGCCGTGGCGCCGGAAACAGAGGTTCCGATGCAAGAGAATCCTACCACACCCCCTCACAGCGGCCGTGGCTTTGCCGTGGTCGCCTTCATTGTCGCGGCCCTGGCGGCCACCTACCTGGCCGCGCACCTCGTCGCCTTCATCGCCGACGTGCCGTTGGTCTACGTCCCCGTGCTGTGGATCATCCTGCTCGGCCTGCTGGCGCTGGTCAACGCGCTGCTGCTCTGGCGGTCGTCGTGAGCAGTCGCACGATAGCCATGAACGGCGCGTTTCGCGCAGAAAACCGCCCCCTTACCCCCATGAAAGCGATGCGGGCCAAGTGTCTGGACTGCTGCTGCGACTCCCCCAAGGGCGTGCGTTTATGTACGTGCTACGACTGCCCTCTCTGGCGCTACCGCATGGGGCGCCGGCCGCGCGCCGCGGACCTGGAGGTGGAATCATGAGCGGCCCGCCCCTGACCCCGCCCGAGCCCCCGTTCTACTGCCCCGTCTGCTACGGCCTCATGGACGACGCCGCGCGCGAGGAGGTGGGCGGCTGGGTGCTCCTTACGTGTCCCGGCTGCGGCTCGGAGGTCAACGAGGAGCAGGTGCTCACCGTGGCCGAGGTGCGCGCTGAGACGCGCGAGGAGCGCGCCGACGATGCGCGCCAGGAGAAGTGGTTTCGCGAGGAATCCAACATCGACCGGAGGGGAGCATGAAGACGACCATCACAGAGGTGCTGGCCGAACTGGCCACCATCGACAAGCGACTACCCAAGAAAGCACAGGAACTCATACCCTACGTGGCCCGCGCGGCACAGCTCAAAGACCCGCTCTCCAAGAGCGGCGGTTCGGAACGCTACATCGCCGCCGAGCGTCAATCCTTCAGCGACCTCTTGCAGCGCAAGATCATCCTACGCCGCGTCGTTGCCAAGGCCAATGCCGAGACGACGATCGCAATCGACGGCAAGGAGATGAGCGTCGCCGACTGGCTCGTCTGGAAGCGCGAGTGCTATGCGCCTCACTTGCAGATGCTCCAAGGACTACTGGGTCAGGCACAAGGCGCGCGTCAACAGGCCCAACAGCGCGGCGTCGCGCTCATCCGCGTCGAGCATGAACAGGTAGCCTCGCAAGATATCCTGGTCTGCCTCGACGAGCGCGAGCTCATCGACGAAGTGGCGGCGCTCGAGGAGCGGTTCGGGAGACTGGACGGCCTCTTGTCGCTCAAGAACGCCACGACCAGCGTAGAGGTGTGATCGTCATGCCTTCGGCGGCGAAGCGAGAAAACATCGGGGATTCGCTAGGTTCGCCTAGCACTCACCTGCTAAGTGAGTCCCATGCTTCAAAGCTCATGCCATTGGGACCGGCGCTTCAGCGAGCAACGGACAGACAACGCAGATCGCACGTCTCAAACGGCAACGGATATGCAAATCCGCCATTCATCTGGTCCTGCGGCGCAATCCGCAGGAACGCCCGCCTCGATAGGGTGCTCTCGGGATGGCGGCTGCTGACCGAAGGCATCAAACCATGACCGCCAAGCTGCCCGCCGGCCCTTGTGTCGTACCCCCCCGTTCGCGTGGGGGCCGGCGGGCGTCACCCCAGCGGGATTATTTTGACTTGCCAGGCGTGCACTGGTCCACCCTCAAAGCCATGAGCGAGTCGCCGTTGCACTACCGCTTCGCGGCCACGCACAAGGTCGAACCGACGCCCGCCATGCTGATCGGGCAGGCGGTGCACCAGGCCGTCCTCGAGCCGGACGACTTCCCGCGCCACTGGGCGGTCTACGGCGGCACGCGGCGCGGCGCGGCGTGGGACACGTTCGCCGTCGCCAACAACGATAAGAACATTCTTACCGAGGATGATTACGCCAAGGTGCTCGCCATGCGCGACTCCGTCCGCAGCCACCCCGTGGCGCGCAAGCTGCTCGTGAGCGGGCGCGCCGAGGTGCCGCTCTTCTGGACCGACGCCAAGACGGGTCTGCGCTGCAAGGCGCGCCTGGACTGGCTGCGGCCGCGGGCACGCGTCCTGGTCGAGTTGAAGAGCGCGCGCCAGTTCGACGAGCACTCGTGGGTCAACACGATCGCGCGGTCGCAATACCACGGCCAGCTCGCCATGTACCTCAACGGGCTGGCGGCCGTGTACGGCATGGAGGCGGACGCCTACCTCATCGGCGTCGAGAACGTGGAGCCGTTCGACGCGGGCGTGTTCCGGCTCTCGGACGATTGGCTGTACGCCGGCGAGCTGCTGGTGCGCGACCTGCTCGACCGGGTGGCGGCTCTCGACGGGCGGCGGCGTGCGCTCGGGCGCTATCCGGCGGTGCGCGAGCTGGAGCTGCCGAGGTGGGTGGAGGTGCGGGATGGCGGCGGCGATGAATCCTGATTATCTCGCACGGCTTAGGGACAAGCGCACGCGGCTTGCGCTCCCAGGTGAAACTGAATGCTCTGTCGAGGCTTGTCACCGTCGTGCCGAGAGCAAGGGTCTTTGCCATACACATTACAAGTATTGGCACAATACGGGCGTCATGCCAACGCGTCCTGTTCGGTCTCGACAGATTGGTGAATGTCTATTTCCTGGGTGCGGAAGACCGGAGGTAAGTCTTCACTACTGTGCGGCGCATTATGGCCAATTAAGAAGGCGAGGAAGCCCCAATCTTCTCACTCCCATAGCGATTAAGGGGATAAGAGTCGAGCGTGAATGTGCTTACGTGGGATGTTCCGTCATGGTTAGTCGCTCGCCCTCGTATATGCGCAAGAAGCATGTCTTCTGCTGTAGAGAACATGCGAATGCCTTTCAAGGAACATTGCGAGGAGCTGAGACCGCCAACTGGAGAGGCGGAATCAAACGGAATGGTGCTTATGTGGAATGGAACAGCGCCAAATTTTCATCGGCGGAATTGCTCATTCTCGATGCACCGGGCGAATCGATGTTCAGTAAACAAGGCTACGTATTGGTGCATCGTGCTGTCATGGCCCTTCATCTACGACGCCCGCTAACGTCAGACGAAGAGGTTCATCACAAGAATCTGAACCCACTCGACAACCGACTCTCGAATCTGAAACTGACGACAAACGGCAAGCACCAAGGTGTTCACTCCCGCTTAACTCAGCGGGCCAAGCAATGGCAAGCCCGCGCCCTACGCGCTGAGCAATTACTGGCACAGATGGGTGCAGTGCTTCCAATAGATGAGGAGACCCCATGACACTCTGGCGTGATTTCTTTGACCCCGGCTACCTCTCCCCTGACGACCTCGAGGAGCCCGTCACGATCACCATCGAGAGCATCGAACAGGGCGTGTTCGAGGACACCGACGAGGGCGGTGAGGTACACGCCAAGCGCAGCCCCGTGGTGCACTTCAAGGGCACGCAGACGGTATGGCGCGTGAACCGCATCAACGAGGCGCTGCTCGAGGCGCTGTTCGGCAAGCGTGCCGAGGACGCCGTCGGACACAAGGTCACGCTGGCGGCCGAACCGAACGAGGTCAAGGGAGCCTTCGGTGGCCTGCCGTCCATCCGCGTGGTCGGCAGTCCCGAGCTCGAGAAGCCCTTGACAGTGAGCATCAAGCTGCCGCGACGGCGCGCGTGGGAACGCAAGCTGATACCGACGGCCAAGGTTCACGCGCCACTTGAGGTTGTGCCTGAGCCCGTGCCTGAAGTGCCTACGGCCAACCTTCAACCACTGGACGAGACTCCCGAAGAGACGCAGTTCCTGGCCGACACCCTGCAGCCGCCCGAACCGGAGCCCACACCGGCCGCCCTGCGCGCCACGGCCAAGCAGATCAAGGCCATCCACGACGCGGCGACGCAGACGGAGATCGTGGAGAGCAAGTACAGGGCCATCCTCAAGAAATACGGCGCTGCACGGGCGCAGGAACTGACCGCGCCGCAGGCCGACCTCGTGCTGGCGGACATCCGGGAATACGGGTCGTGAACGGCGACGAGCTCGAGCGCCTGTTGTTCGGCTCCAAGACGTGCACGCTGTGCCACCGCTCGCTGCCGGCCAGCAGCGAGTTCTTCGCCCGCGACCGGCACGAGCTCGGCCGTCTCACGCACGACTGCCGCGACTGCCGCAACGCCCGCGACCGGCGCAGCAAAGCGAGGCGGAAAGCGGCGCTTAGGAGGGGGACGTGAGGTACGAAGAGTTCCTAGCCCGCCGCTTGGCGGTCGAGCACGGTGACGGCTTTGCCATCGACGAACGGCGTATCAACCCGATGCTCTATCCCTTCCAGCGCGCCGTGCTGGCATGGGCCTGCGAGAAGGGGCGCTCGGCCGTGTTCGCCGATTGCGGCCTGGGCAAGACGCCCATCCAGCTCGAGTGGGCACGTCTCGTCTGCGAGGAGCGTGGCGGCATCGTCTTGATCGTGGCGCCGCTCGCCGTCGCCGAGCAGACCCAGCGCGAGGGCGACAAGTTCGATGTGCCGGTCAACCTCTGCCGGCGCGGCGAGGACGTCACGCTCGGCGTGAACATCACCAACTACGAGATGCTCCAGCACTTCGACCCCGGCATCCTCGGTGGCCTCGTCCTCGATGAGTCCTCCATCCTGAAGTCTTACGACGGCAAGACGCGTACGGCCATCATCGCGTTCGCCGAACAGATCCCCTTCCGCCTTGCCTGCACGGCCACGCCGGCGCCGAACGATCCGGCCGAGCTCTGTAACCACGCCGAGTTCCTGGGCGTGATGACCGAGCAGGAGGTCAAGGCGCTCTACTTCACGACCGACGGCACCACGAACCGCTGGCGTCTCAAGGGCCACTCCCACGAGAGTTTCTATCGCTGGCTGGCGTCCTGGTCGGTAGCTCTACGCAAGCCGTCAGACATCGGCTACGAGGACGGGGCGTTCGCCCTGCCCGACCTCAACATCGAGCAGGTCATCGTGGAGGGACGCAACATCACGCCGGGTGCCCTGTTCACCTCGGAGCGCATCGACATCGGCGAACGGCGGGCCGCTCGTCGTGCCAGCCTCGATGCCCGGGTGCAGGCGGCGGCCGATTTGGCGAACGCCACCGATCGCCCCTTCCTCTGCTGGTGCGACCTCAACGCCGAGAGCGAGGCGTTGGCGGCGGCCATACCCGATGCCGTGGAGGTCAAGGGCAGCGACGCCCCCGAGAAGAAGGCCGCCGCCCTGCTCGGTTTCGCTCGCGGCGAGCACCGCGTCATGGTGAGCAAGCCGTCCATCGCCGGCTGGGGCATGAACTGGCAGCACTGTGCCGACATGGCCTTCGTCGGCCTGTCCGATTCCTACGAGCAGTTCTATCAAGCCCTGCGTCGCTGCTGGCGTTTCGGGCAGGAGCGCGAAGTCAACGTGCACGTGGTTACCTCCGACGCGGAGGGGCCGGTGGTAGCCAACGTGGAGCGCAAGGAGAGGCAGGCTATGGCGATGATGGAGCAGGTAGTCCGTTACACCGCCGATGCCGTACGCGGCCAGAGCGGCAGACAGGAAGCCGTCTACGAGACCGAGAAGGCGAGCGGCGAGGACTGGACTCTGTACCTCGGCGACTGCGTCGAGCAGACGCGCAAACTGCCCGCCGAGTCGGTAGACCTCTCCGTCTTCTCGCCACCCTTCCCCGGCATGTATACCTACTCCAACAGCGTGCGCGACATGGGCAACGCCAAGGGCATCGCCGACATGCTGGACCACTACGCCTATCTGGCGCCGGAACTGTTGCGCGTCACGCTGCCCGGCCGATCGTGCTTCGTGCATCTCACGCAATACGTGGCCCACATCAACGCCGACGGCTTCGCCGGGCTGCGGGACTTCCGTGGCCGTGTCATCGAGACGATGGAGACGGCCGGCTGGCGCTACTACGGCGAGATCACCATCGACAAGAACCCGCAGGTCAAAGCCATCCGTACCAAGGACCGTGGGCTGCTGTTCAAGACGCTGGCCAACGACTCCGCGCACATGCACGTCGCCTTGCCCGATTGGGTGCTTCACTTCCGCAAGGACGGTGAGAATCCGAAGCCGATCCGCGCCGGCGTCTCGGACAAGTACGGCAACGCGGAGGGCTGGATAACGCAGGAGGAGTGGATACGCTGGGCGCGTCCCGTGTGGTATGCGGCCGATTGGGCGCCGGACGGCGACGGCATCGGCGAGACCGACGTGCTCAACGTCAGCGTCGCACGCGAGTCTGCCGACGAACGGCACATCTGCCCGCTGCAGCTACCCGTCATCCATCGCATCGTCAAGCTCTGGAGCGCGCCCGGCGAGCTCGTGTTCTCACCCTTCGCGGGCATCGGATCCGAGGGCTACGAGTCTCTGAAACTGGGCCGTCGCTTCGTCGGAATCGAACTCAAGCGGTCCTACTACGAGACGGCTTGCCGCAACCTGGAGTCGGTCGTGCGCGACCGCGACCAGCTTGACATCTTCTCGGTGGAGGCAGACGAAGACGCGGAACGGACGAAGGCCATGTACGGCTACCTGCCCGGGCAGACGGTCATCGTCAAGGAGGCCGAGTATCCCGAGGTCGCAGCGAGGCTTAGAGAGAGTTCGTGATGGCCGACTGGATGGCGATTAGTCCGCACCTGCTGGGCCACCCCAAGTTCCGTCGCCTGCGCCGTGGCCTGCACCTCAACGAGGAGCAGGCGCTCATCCTACTCTTCCGCATGTGGGCCTTCGCCTTCGACTACGCCCCCGACGGCGACCTCACGCAACTGGACGAGGACGAGCTTGCTGCCGTCTTCGACTGCGAGAACGGGGACGGCGGCAAGACCATCGACGTGCTGGTGCGGACGGGCTTCCTGGAGCGTTCTCACGGCCGTCTTCTGATACACGATTGGCTCGATTACGGCGGTCGCCAGCTCTACTACCGCGCGACAGGGAAAGTCAGGACCAGGAAATACCGTGGTGTGCAGGCAGAAGAGCCAAGTTATCCACAGGACGTGACGGTTACGTCACTGTTACGTGACGGAAGCGATAGAAAGATAGATAGAAAGATAGAAGATTTACCTGTGGATAACTCAAAGAAGCCTGTGGATAACTCAAAGAAGCAAACCGAGATCATCCACCCCCTGGACGCCTGCCGCATCGACGTCATGGGCCACGACCCGTTCGACACCAAGCACTAGGAGAAAGGACACTGACATGCCCTGGAGCACCGACGACGTGGACGGCTTCAAGAAGGGACTCGACGACGACGAGAAGGCCAAGTGGGTGGCGATCGCCAACGCCGTGCTGGCCGACTGCCTGGAGAAGGGCGGCGAGCGCAGCGAGTGCGAGAAGCAGGCCATCATGACGGCCAACGCGCGGACGTGATGGACGAGCTGCCCGCCACGGCGGCGTACAACGAGGAATGTCTGCCATACCGCCAGCACGTCGAGATTGCTGGCGTGGTGCAACCGTACATGAACAACCACGCCGCTCATAAGGTGGCGACTATGGCCGACGCCATGCGCGACGAGCTGCTGGCCGAGGTGGAGCGGCTGCGGGACTGGGTGGACAAGATAATGGCTACCGACGAGAAGCTGGAATGGCTGCGGGACTACGAAGAAAAGAAGGCCCGCGTGGCGGAGCTGGAGTCGGAACCGAAGTTCCAGCACGGCGTTCTGACGTGTCCCTACTGCGGCACCACCATGCGACTGGAGATGGGGCAGATTGCCGAATGGACCTACCCCGACTCGGAGGAGGGGACGTGAGTCAGCCGCTCGCACAGGCAGAGATTGTCTGCCCACATTGTGGCAAGCACTTCACGCTTGGTGCCGCTCCTGTTCACGTTCACTCGTGGCGCTACTCGAACACGACCGCCTCCTATCGCTACTGCGCGGAGTGTGGAGCATCAGAGCCGGTGTCACCGACGACGCAAGGATGGCGGGAATGAAGCCCGACGCGGAGGAGGGGACGTGACGGACGACCTCGACTTGGACCGGGCGCGGGAAGCGTTCTACGCCACGGACAAGGCTGACGCCTACATCGCAGCACTGGAGGCCGAGGTGGAGCGGCTGCGTCAACCCTTCCGCATCGCACAGGACTACGAATTCCACTGTCCCCGCTGCGGCCATGAGGGCACCTTGTCCATTGACATCACTCACCCCGACGCGGAGGAGGGGACGCCCACGTGACCCTGCGCCTCATGGACTTCGTTACATTATCGACCGAGTCGGGTACGTGGTACCGCTTCGATCCACCAGATGTCCCCTACGAGGTGCGGTTGCAGGTCGGCAAGGCGTCCGATGGCCGATTGGTGTGCTCGGCGTTCAGCGCGCAAGCATCAGATGGCGCGGCTATCACCAGTCGCAGTCTGCGCGACCTGCCCATACTCGCTATGCTCTGCGCCATCGGACCTACCCTGGTCACGGGCCCTTCGCCCTGGCGACCGCCCCACCCCGGTCGGAAAGGCCACGATCTAGCGCACTTCAAAGAAGTGGTACGCCATTACCGACGGCACCTACGGCACAACCCACGTGCTCCGGTGAAGTCATTGGCAGCCCAATACGGTATCGCGGACGTAACCGCCAACCGCTGGCTCCATCGTGCTGCTGAAATGGGACTGCTCGTCTACCCGTCCAGGCATCCATGAGCCCCCTGCGCCTCAACCTCGGCAGCGGCTCCACGCGCATCGCGGGCTTCACCAACGTCGATCTCAACGCCGCCGAGGACGTGGACGTGGTGGCCGACGTGCGCGAGTTGCCCTACTTCGACTCTAGCGTGGCCGAGATCTACGCCAGCCACATCCTCGAGCACATCGACTACGACTACCCCGTGCTCGAGGAATGGGCGCGCGTGCTGATGCCGGGCGGCCTGCTCACCGTCTCCGTGCCCGACCCCGTGGCCACCTACTACGCCTGGAAGCACGAGTCGGCGCGCTGGGGGCCGCCCGAGGACTCCCACCCCGTCGATCTGCAGTACGTCAACGCCTGCTGCTTCGGTGGCTTCGTGCTGGGCGGCGTCTACGACAACCCCGGCCAGTACCACCGCCAGGTCTTCTTCTTCGACATGCTCGTGGAGCGCATGCGGCCCCTGTTCCCCGACGCCGTGCAGGTGGCAGGCTGCGTCCTGGGCGCCGATCGTGCCGGCGTCGACGCGCAGGTCGCGGTCGGCTCATGGACGTGCGAGACGACGGTGCAGGGCCACAACGGCAAGCGGTACTGGACGCGGAGGAAGTGGGCGCGATGAGCGACGACCGGATGTGTCCCTTCTGCGGCATGTACTTCCCCGGTTCGTTGACCGCCGAGGAGGTCGCCGACCCGAGCACCATCCTGCTACGCCGTCATCCACCTGGGTCCAACTGCAAGGGAGCCGAGATGCAGGACAGGCTCGACCTCTACGCCGCTTGCGAGCGCCACGTCGCCATCGAGGAGGCGCTGAAGGCCGAGGTGGAGCGCCTGCGCTGGATGCTGGACGCCTTGATCGCCGACCATGACGAGTGCGGCTGGAACCCTCGCGACTTGGTGTTGGCCGACCTCGCCCGCCGCTACGAACAACGCAAGGAGGACGATGATGGTAGTGCATGAGCTCTCCGGCTACGCCAACATGGGCATGGACGCGCCCGAGCCGCCCTGCACGCATCCCGAGACGTGGCCGGGCAACCCCGACATCGGCGTCGTGTTCTGCCCCGCCTGTGGCTGCTATTTGCGCGCCAGCGATATGGCGGTGCTGTTCACGGCCGAGGAGATGGCGGCGACGCAGGAGCAGGCCGACGGGAGGGCAGACGATGAGCAACTTCCGCAAGATTGAGCGACTTACTATCTACAGAGTCGTGTGCCTCGAAGGGAAGGGTACGTCTGACAATCTCTATCGGGAAGTCTCTCGCTATTTCCTTGAAGACGGCACCCCACTCTTCATCTGGGACGTAGCCGGTGAGTTCACATTTCCCACCAATAGTCAGCGGTTAGACAAGAAGCCGACGTGAGACTGCTCTTGAGAATCCACGCCTTCGTCTTCGGCTACTTCTGGCTGCCCTGCCCTTCTTGTGGACGCTCTTTCAGTGGGTGGGAGGTGAGCCGCTATCGTGGCAATCACGTGGATTCAATCCCAACTGGCCCAGGAACGGGAAAGGTGATATGTCCCCGATGCGCCGATGCTGGCGTTGGCGACCGAGCGTACGACGCCGTCGTCCCGATGGACAACTGATGCGCCGCCTGACTGACGACTCCGAGAAGCAGCTCGTGCACGACTGCCAGACGCTGCTCAACCTGACCGAGCCGCCGATGGGGTACCTCGAACTGATCTCCCAGCGCGGCGGCAAGGGTTCCGGCACCAGCCTCGGCGCCCCCGACGGCATCCTGCACGTGGGCGGCGCCACGCTCGTGATCGAGTTCAAGCGCGCCGACGGCCGCCTGTCCAAGTGGCAGCAGTTGGCGCGCAAGTGCCGCAGCGAACACGGTGTGGAGACGCACGTGGTGCGCGACGTGGGCGACTTCGCGCTGCTGGTCAACGGCAGGCGCAAAGAGGCGTGGCGCGCACGGTCGGTGCGTAGTGCTACTATGGAGCCATGACGTACACGTTCGACTTCGGCAGTCTCACGCCGCGTCAGCGCCTCGTCGTCACCCTCCACTACTTCAACGGCTGGACCATGGCCGAGATCGCCGAAGCCCTACGGGTCCACGTACGTGGTGTGCAGAGCTGCAATACACGTGCACTTCACGTATTGAAAGCCGACTCCGGCACGCTTACACGTGCGGGGCTCTGCACCTATAGAAATAGAGGCAGTCTGTGATGGCTGCCTTTGTCGTTCAGCAGTCCCGCAAGCGCCCCAGACCAAGCCCGGCTGAGGCACGCCACGAACAAGTGGTACGGGAGGAGGCGATCCTTGCGGCGCTGCTGGCACTGGCCGAACGTCTCTGCGAGCAGCGCCACGCCTACGAACGCTGCATGGCCTGCACCGAGACGATGGGCATAGCCATAGCCCGTGACTCACTGGCCGCCTGCTTCGAGTGCGAGTGCG
>Ga0316626_10000220_pt1 | contig 20755 bp, 24 predicted proteins | sample OWC_Aug_T1_C1_D5_FD_207656 | JGI IMG/M metagenome (GOLD analysis project Ga0316626, IMG submission 207656) | Wetland soil microbial communities from Old Woman Creek delta, Ohio, United States - OWC_Aug_T1_C1_D5_A | ecosystem: Environmental > Terrestrial > Soil > Wetlands | place: USA: Ohio...
ATAGGTTTTGAGCCAATCCTCCATATTGACTTCGTATTCCTCTAAACGATAGTCTCCCGTATATTCCTTACTTAGAGAATCTAGCGCAGATTGAGCCTGTATTTTGTCTATATACAATCTATTATCGATTATATACTTATCATATCCATCAGCTAGAAATTCTGTACGCATAACTCCGTATAATTTCATATTATTCCCCTATCCATAATTTTATAAACTTTCCCGATAAATCAAATTCGTAATCAATATAGAAACCACCGTAACCATCGATTTTATCTGACATAAATTTAGGGCTATGCGAACCTGCTTCAATACGAATTTTGTTCATCCCTACTTCTTCGAATTGCTCAAAAGGTACCTTGAATTCTGCCAAGAGATTTTTTAGTTTTTCTAAGTCAGTCATATCTACCCCTTAATTTCCCATATTATACCACAAAACCCCGCAATATGCCGTAAGACCCCGCAATATTTTAAGCAAAACTTATAATACAATAACGGTACTACAAACCGTAGGGCAAAATTAACGGAGATTTTACATGTTTATCACAAAACATGGGTATTACCCAGCAATGAACACAGAAGACGGCAGCGGAGCAGGTTCAAATGGTGGCGCAGGTGCTTCTGCGACAGCGGAAAAACCTAAACTAAAACTTGATGATGAGCAAAAAGAGCTTGTAAACAACATCGTAAAAGAGAGGCTAGGGGAGCAAAAGGTCGGCTACGAAAAGAAAATCACGGAAATGGAAGGCAAGATTCAGGAACTATTAGCGGCAAAATCGACCGAGAAGCCAAAAGCTCTCGACAATGAAGAACTTGCTAAGAAATATGTACCCCGTGAGGACTATGAGAAATTGACAACGGATTACAAGAAGGAGCGTGAGCTAAGATATGGTACTTATCAGAAAAGCGTCAGGGCTGAGATAGTTTCGGCTATTGCAGAACTAAAGGCTATTTCGGGCAGCGAAGACCTTATATTGCTTGGCGTTGAGCCTTTTATCAAGATTGAAGATGATGGTTCATTTAAGGTTCTCAATGAGAGCAAGGAAATAACCCGCATCAATGGTGAAGGTAAGGCTATGTCAATTCGTGAGTTAGTTGCTGATTTCGTGAATAAGCGTCCATTCCTACTACCTCCGGGTGCTGCTGGTGCCGGAACGGGTAAAAATAACGGGAAAGGGGCTGATTCTAAAGAATTAGATAAAAAAGAATGGGACGTGCTTAACCCTACTGAAAAAATGACTTATAGATGGGATGCACAAAGAAATGCGTTTGTTAAGAAAAAATAAATAAAATAGGAGATAACTAAATGGCTGAAAATAATTTTAATGCGATAATCTCGGATACCTACGAGGCCCTCGAGCAGGTATCCAGAGAACTTGTCGGTATGATACCGGCGGTTACACTATCTGCAACTGCTGAAAGGGTTAGACTCAACCAGAACATCGTTGTAGATGTTGAGCCGGATTATGCTGGTGGCGATAATATAGTTCCGGGCAATTATCCACCTGACCCGACTGGTGAGACTTCTGGCGCTGTAAACATACAGATAACCAACTCTAAATCTTATTCTTTCGGCTTTAACGGCGAGGATGAGAAGGGGCTCAATAGCGGTGTAGGCTATCAGAATGTCAGGATGAATAAGATAGCGCAGAGGATAAGAAGGGCGGTAAATGACGTAGAGAGCGACCTGTGCGCACTCTATACAACTACTTCACGCGCTTATGGCTCTGTATCAGCAGACCCATTCGGCACAGCAGGCGACTATACCGATGCTACTTTTGCAAAAAAGATACTGCTCGATAACGGCGCAGCTGATTTTGATAACCAGCTCGTCATGAATACCGCAGCAGGTGCAACCCTCACAGGTAAGCAGGCTCAGGCTAATATGGCTGGAACGGATATTATTCAGAGGCAGGGTATACTACTCCCTCTCTCCGGCCTCGACCTTCGTCAGTCTGCTCAGATTAAAACTCATACAGCTGGTGCAATGGCTAACGCAACGACCACAAATAGCGCCCTTACAGTAGGGCAGGTTATTATCCCACTTGCTACAGCAGGTACAGGTGTAGTAGCAGCAGGCGATATAATCACAATCGCAGGCGATACCGCCAATAAGTATGTAGTTACCTCAGTAGTATTCGTTGGCGCTGACCCTGCCGCTGGTGATACAATAACCATCGCTGCACCGGGTATCAGGGTAGCACAGGGCGCTTCTGCCAAGGCTCTAACAGTTATCGGTTCGTCTGCAAGGAACATGATATTCAATAGGTCAGCAATCGTACTCGCTACTCGCGCACCTGCAAGGCCAACTGAGGGCGACCTCGCAGAGGTAGTTGAACTTATCACAGACCCTCGCAGCGGGTTGACACTTGAGCTCTCTATGTATAGGATGTATAGGAAGGTTCGCTATGAGATAGCTATTGCGTGGGGTGTTAAGAATATCAAACCTGCTCACACAGCAATGTTGCTAGGTATACCTAACGGTTAATAAAGGGGGCAACCCCTTTTAATTTTTATAATAAGAGGATAAAATGAGCGATAAAACTTTAATAGTCTATAGTCAAGACGGCAACGAAGTAGTTATAGATAATGCCCCTGAACAGATAGCGTCATGGGAAAAGGCAGGCTACTCAACTGTAAACCCAGCCAACGTACCATCAAAACCTAATGACTTTGAGCCTATAGTGATGGTTAAGGGCGATGAAGAAAAAGCCGTCGATAGTCAGAAAGCTTATAACAAAGCAATAAAAGAAGGATGGGTGGTTAAAGAAAATGAAAACTAAAAACAAGAAAAAAGGAGGTAAATGCAAATGAGTTGGTCGATGAATTTACAGGAAACTGATAAAGTAACACTCCCTGCGGGGAAAAAGCTGTCGATAACACTTGCGACTGGTTCTACAGGGCTCGCTCGTTCAGGTACCACCACCACTACATTGACGGTTGGTACGACGACTTTTGGAGCTTATTCACTAGATACTACTTGGTATATAGACTGCCTCACAGGTACAATAACCTACGATACTGTTGACCAGACAGCTGATGAGATATTGAATAACTCAGGTGTATCTACCGGTGGAGTTGACCTACGTGGTGTATATGATGCATCAGTCAATACTTTCCCTGCTACCGGTGGGTCGGGCGTGAGTGGCGCAATACTGAAAGGCGACACATGGAAAATATCAGTCGGCGGTACGCTCGGTAGCGTAGTTGTAGAGGCTGGTGATGTTATCACGGCGCTCATAGATACACCGGCACAGACGGCGGGTAACTGGTTTGTCACCGAAAAGAATATGGGTTACACCCCTGAGAATGCGGCAAACAAAGTCACATCTATATCGGGTGCATCGACCGATACTCAATACCCATCAGGGAAACTCGTTTATGATCAGTTAGCACTCAAAGAGGCGACTGCGAACAAGGATGCTACAGGTGGATATGCAGGGTTGACATTGTTTAAGATTAATTTCAAGAACGCGGCTGATACCTTTATAAACTTTCTGACAAATGCAACTACAGCGGCTCGCACATGGACTTTTCAGGATAAGGACGGTACAATCGCTGACCTCGTGGATGTAGCGACAAAGCTCGATCACGTAGGTAGAGTAGGCGGTACTGATGCTGCCGCTGGTGACGTAGGTGAATATGTGGAAGCCGTGGTCGCCACGGGCTCAGCAGTATCACTCACGTCTACCGTGGTATCAAATGTAACAAGCATATCCCTGACTGCTGGCGATTGGGATATTGAGGGAATAGTCGATGTTAATTTCGGAGGTGTTACCGCTACTGATATAGTCGCTGGCATATCACCAACGACAGGTGCATTGGGAGCGCAAGATACTTATGCGAAATCAACTCTTGCCTTAACCGGGCATACTGATACCTATGGTTATATAACGCCAAAAGTGCGTGTCAAACCAACTGTAACCACTACATACTATCTTGTGTCATCTTCAACATTTACTGTGGGTACGGCAGCTGTATTCGGTACTATCAGGGCGAGAAGGTCTGCTTAAATGGCAAATTACAGCATAGATACTGACTTAATTACATACGAACCCAACATCATGAGTATGGGTGACACCACTATCTATGCGCCTGTCCATACCGATGCTAAGCGCGTTATTGATAATAAAGTGCTGACTGACTGGTGGAAACAACTCGAGGGATGGGGATACAATTCCTATACCAGTGGTAGCGGCGACCGCCAGTTCATCACATGGACACCTGCTTATATGTTTGATACCACGAAACTTGAGCAGACACAGTTTAAAAACCTGTCTGCTCTGTATGTGCTCAGGGGTATATATGCCATGAATAGCGGACTGAATATCGAGACCATGAACCCGAAGGTCAATTATTATAGTAAACTATATCAGACCGAATGGGAAGCACTTATGGCTCGCGGCATAACCTATGACTGGTCAGGTGATGGCACTTTCACGTATCTTGAAAAGTATATGGCGGTCAATGCTAACCGCAGGGTCATGAGGGGATAGTATGAATATCCATATAGAACTACGATACAAGCAATATGTCGGTGATGCCGCTATCTCAAAGATAATCGGCATGCCGCGTGAGCTATATGAGTTTCTTTCTAACGCTCAGTCTATGAAAGAACTGGCCGAGAGCGAAAAGGCGAGGATAAAGACTCGTACTAGTATGGGTGTTGACTACTTAAATATTCCGTTTTTCCCCTATGCTGCGTCTACAGCCAAAAGAAAGCTCAAAAAGAATAGATACCCTGGCATTGTAAATCTTTTTGACACAGGCAATATGCTTGGTGCGCTAGGAGATAAGGACAAAACAGGAGACTTCAAAGCGTATTGGGGCCCAAATATAGGTACGCTGAGTTTTGCCACGGAAGAAAGCGACAAAAAAGCATATTGTATCAATGAAGGCAAAGGGAATGTCGCACGCGAATTTGCAAAAGTATCCCCTAACGATGAGAAAAACTTTGTCGTTATTCTTGAAAAGAAAATAGCTGAATGGCAGGTGAAAAATGGCTAACTCGACCAGAACCGATGCAGTGCTTGATGCTATAGTCACTCAACTGACAGCCAAGATAACAGGTATAGCGCCATATAATTATTCGCTCAAAAAAGCTGATCGTGATATTAAAAGTATTGTTGATGCGAAAAGTTTTATAGCAAATAAACTACCAGCTGTGATAGTGATGGAGGGTAACGAATCAAAAGTGAGACAACAGACATTTCCATCATATAATAATTTTGATTATGTAACGACCCTGACGGTGCATTTATATGCTGTGATAGTAACAAGTCTCACGGCAAGCCCCAGTAAGGCTATGCAAAATTTTATTGCAGATATTCGAGCGGCGCACCAGTATAATGAGCGTTTTGCGGTTGATGGTGTAGCTCATTCGTCTATTATAAGTGTACAGCCGAACCCTTTTGACATAAATGAACCGTACCGGGATGCGTTAATAACTTTGGAGGTAGTTTTTGATGATTAGATTAATAGTAAAAGAAGATACGACAGTATCTATAGATAAGCATAATGCCAGTTACAAAAAAGGCGATGTTTTTGAGATTGAGGAGCACCAGTTACCGGAATATGCACCATACATTCATTATGGAATTTTTGCGATAGAACCTGAAAAAATTATAAATAAAAAACAAAATAAGGAGGTAGTGAACGATGACAATTAGACCAGATAAGGAGCGGTTACTATTGCTGGCACTGAACGGCAAAGAAACCGCATATGGTGACGGGCTCGCAACGGTAAATAAATTATTCCCGGTACGCAAACTCGACCCTGAGCGCAAGCCTACAACAGCCAATGACGAGGCTACATTCAACGGTGTCGATGGCCCAACAAGACAAGATATAGAGAAATGGGAGGGAAATCTACCTATCGGCTTTGACCTGACCCCATCGATGGCGGGATTTATGTATGCCCTTGGTATGGGCGCAGTAGCTACTACGAACCCATTTGCAGGTGTATATCAGCATGTATTTACTGAGATAGCGGGGTATCAAAACCCGTCTACCAACGTGGCGGTAAAGGAGGCTACAGGCGCACAGCGTAAATACAAAGGCGTTGTATGTGGCAAATTTACTGAAAAAATCAGCATGGGTAATAAGCGCCTTGAAGCGACAATGGACTTGTCTACTGACGGCACCGTGTCTGATGATGTCACAGCTACACCAGCTATCACACAAGATACATTCTGGCGCGGTGGTGACACGACCCTAACTATCAATGCGACCCCTTGGACAGCGAAAGTCGCTGACATAGAGGCTGGACTTGATAACGGGCTCGAAGCTGATACAGCGTGGAAGATAGGCGGCGGCATGTACCGCACCAGCCATGAGCGCCACAAGGAGCGCACCCGCACGCTCAAAGTAACGCTCGCTCCTGCCGATGCGACAGATTTGAATACTATAAAGGGATGGATAGAGAATCAGACAGCGCTCGCGCTGGTCGTCACGACTACAGGCGGCATTATCGCATCTACATATCATTTCACGAATACATGGAGCATACCAAAATGTCAGGTTAAGTCATCGTGGAAGCTGGCGGGCGGTATTGGGGCTCGTGAGCAGATAGTGCTTGAGCTTGAAGTGCTTTATGATACCGTGACCTCGAAGTTCTGGGACAGGACAGTAGTTAACGATGTTGCGACTTATTTAGTTTAATTTTAGGGAGATATAGATATGGGTTTTAATTTGAATGTAGAGGAGTATAAATTTCCACTTGATATTTTTCAGAATGATAAAAAAATAAGGGTGGTTCATCTTTTAAGGGCTCCGAATGATGATGAAATTAATGAATACATGGAAAGGATGTCCGAATTTGACACAGAAAATAATGTGTACAAACCAACAAGGAACAAAGCCGCTGTCTGGCTTTGGAACCAAATAGCGGTTAGTGTGGAAGGATATGATTTTAACGGAGATTTTGAGGGTATGAAAAAAAAGATACCGCTCACTCATAAAGTTCCGTGTATCAATGAAATATTATCTATCGCAGGTATCGTGTCAGAAAAAGAATCGGAAGAATTGGCAAAAAAATAAATCTGGCTTTGTCGTTAGCCAATCAAAAGAAACGAAATTGTAAAACATGTGTGGAAGTAAAAATGAGTAAATCAAATTGTCAATCATGTGTTAATACCTTACTAGATAGCATACCTCAGAAGGTATATCACTTATTTGAACTCAACGAAATGATAGAGATAGGGTATAAACCGAATTTGCCACGTAAAACATGGAAACTACTCGCTATTTTAAGACGCACGGCAGAGCAGTTTAGAGAAGATAGAAGGAAGCAGGAGGCAAAAGGGGCTCAACATGGCTAATCAGGTAGAAATCAGAATACAAGTCGATGATGGTGGCAGCTCAACAGCTACTGCCAGCCGATTTGATAGCGCCCTCGCTTCTATGACCGAGCAGCAGAAATTATCTACTGCTGAAATGATAAAAAATACCCATGAGCTTGGTATGCAGACGCAGGTTGAGGTTGAGTTGATAAAGCTGAAATATCTCGATATGTTTGACAAGGTTAGGGCTTCGGGATTATTAACGGCATCAGAATTACAGGCTGTTAATACGAAGATAGCTGGCATCAAAATGGCTGAAAACATGAATCAGTTGAATGACGCTATAAAATGGGTTCTCCCTACTAAGGATAGGCTGATAACAAAAACATTGACGCTAGCTGAATCCGTAGCATTTCTAAGATCTGGCTATGAGGCGTTAATAACTACTCAATTTGGAGTGAATGAAGCAACGGCACGCATGGAGCGTCAACTTATTTTCGGCGCAGCAAAGGCGGCAGCTATGGCAGTATCAATCGGTGCTGTAGCGATGGCGTACAAAGATGCAAATATGTTTAATGAGGACATGCAAAAGAGTACTGATAAACTCCATAACGCCTTTATTGGGCTACGCGAAGAGCTGGCAAACGGGCTCGCTCCAACTTTCGTATTATTAAATGAAGGCATGGCTATCACAATGGACGGAATGTCAGGATATATAGCTCGCCTGCAAGTATGGGGAACAGAGGCAGGGGCAACCTTCGCTAAATCAATAATAGCATTAAAAATGACATCGGCTGCTGCCTTCGGAAAAATGACTGACGAAGAAAAACAGGCTTTTTTTCAGCGTGGCGTGGAGCAGATGACTGAAATAGATAAAGGTGCTGAAAGCCAAATAGATAAATCTTTGAAAGATTTTATGGAGCGCGGCAAAAAACTCCAAGAGGCTATGGATGCGAAAAAAGGTGGTGCCGGAGCTGGTGGGGTAGGTGAAAAAGATATAGTTGGTGGCGCTCAAAAGGCGTTAAATGAGATAGAAAAAGAACAATTGGCTAATCGTCAGTTGATATTGGCGGTTACACAAGAATATGACAGCGCTATGGATGCCACTATGTCAAAAGAGGAGCAGCAGGCGGCGCAACGTGAAGCTATAAATCAGCGATTATTATTAGTTTACGATAAAGAAACTGCGGCATTAATGACAAAGAATCTGATGGTAGCACAAGCTCAAAAACAACAGGAGCAATATTCAATATCGTTTTATAATAACGCCCTTAAAGAATATGCCGTAACAAAAAATATCGGTGATGCAATGGTAGCCGCGACTAAACAAGCAGTAGCTGAAAAAATAAAAGCCATTGGGCAAGAGGAGGCTGTAGCGGCAGGCAGGGAGTTGTGGGACGGATTCGGGGCGCTTGCCCGATATGATTTACCAAGTGCTGGTAATCACTTTATTGCCGCTGCTGGTCACGCTGCCAATGCTGCCCTCGCCGGTGCTGCCTCAGTTGCTGTATCAGGTGGTGGTGGTGCTTCCGCTGGTGGTGGCGCTTCATCAGTCGCGCAAGGTGGGATAAATTCAGCTGCCAATATACCACAGGAGCAGCAAAGTACTTTAATTGTCGATACCAAAAACCTTGACTGGAAAGAGAGGCAACTTGCCCAAACAATCATGACTCAGATATTTGATGAATTTAAGAATAAGGGTCAGCGATTCCCTTCAAACGTGGTAATACAATAATGGCAAACTTAGCACGAATAGCATATAACGGCAGGGTGGTTGACTTTGACCGTAGCCAAATACTTCCTTACGAAGACTTCCCGTTTGAAGGTAATTTTAATGATATGACCTCGAATGATGGCACTGGACAGACCTTTCTATTGAGTAAAAATAAGCCTCTTAAAATGGCATGGCAACGCCTGACTGATACTTTTTATAAGGCAAATCTGCCAATGTGGTCATGGATGCAGGCGGGTCAAGAGTTCGCTTATTTATTCGATAATACTGTCAAACCTATCGCTCGCGGGATAGCCTCAGTATCTGGCACGACTGTAACTATGCAGGGCACCACGAATGACCTTGAGGATGTGCATTATGGCGGTGGCATGTTCATGATAGTGGGCGATGCTGGTACAATACTCACAAGCAAGGACGGTATCACATGGACTACTCAAACAAGTGGCGTGGCTACCAATTTACATGATAGTATGTATATATCGTCTATATCTTTGCATATCGCAGTGGGCGCAGGTGGGGTTATTCTCACTTCACCTGACGGTATGACATGGACGGCTCGCACCTCAGGGGTGGCTACTGACCTGTGGGGAATAGAGACAAATACTACGGGTTCAATTGTGGTAGTCTGTGGTGCATCCGGTGTGATACTGACATCAACCGACTGTATCACATGGACACCGCAAACAAGCGGGGTCGCTACATTACTTAATGATATGGCATGGGGCGCAAGCGTATTTGTAGTCGCTGGCAATGCCGGGGTCATACTCACTTCTCCTGACGGCGTGACATGGACAGCCCGCACGTCGAACACTGCCGAAAACCTGCGTGACGTGTCGCACGATACATCAATATTCGCAGCGGTCGGGGCAAATGGTACTATTATCACATCACCTGACGGTGTGACGGCGTGGACAGTGAGGACATCGGGCACGGCTCAAAACCTACGAGGTATCAACTGGTGCCTCGGTCAACATGTGGCGGTCGGGGCAAACGGGACAGTGCTCACTAGTACCGATAGTATTGCATGGACACCTCATACCTCGAACACTACAATCTCCCTGCGTGATAGCGCTACTGACGGCAAAAGGATAGTGGTCGTAGGGCTCACAGGCATGATAACCAGCTCCTATGATGGTATTGTCTGGGGTACGGTGGCAGCCGGGGATGTATTATACTTTCGTACCACAGGCTTTTACGAGGAATTTTTAACGGTTGATACAGTAACCAATGGCGCAGTATTCACAGTGACGACTACGCCTGTATGGAGTTATACCAGCGGCGCTTTTTTGAGTACCGAAAAGCATTATCCAAAATGTGTGCTGAATCCAAAAGGGCTATCATGGAAGCATAACGCAGGTATATTAACCCATGACCTGACTATATCGGCAAAGGTGAGGGTATGATATTCACTAACGCCCGATATAACCAGCAAAATGAAAGTCCCTACAAATCACCTGTTTATGCTATGCTGATAGACGGTATAACGCAGGTCTTTGTGATGACAAAAGGCGAGTTTATCAACTCATATACAGGCAATACCTATAAAGTTATTACTCAAATAGATGGAGGTAGTCGCTCAGTAGTACCGGAAGAAGGGCGCTCTACTATCGGCGGGATAACCGTGACCCTCAATGATATTAACGATGAGATAACGCCACTATTGCAGAATTTCACTTCGCATTATCTGGCGCAACCTCGTAAAGTCAAGATATGGGCGGGATATGACGCTACGGATTTTGGTACATTAACAGCGAGTAACGATGCCCCGCAGATATTTACAGGCATTATCCAAAATGTCAAGATGACATCGAACGGGCTCGGCTTTACTCTTGATATTATCGATATGCAAATATTGGCATTGAAAGATATATTCACGGATGCGAGTGAGACAAACCAATATACAATAACAGGTGTGCCTCATGATATAATGCTTCAATGCCTCACTTCATCAGGCGGTGTCGGTACAGTATCGGTCGGCACGGCGGGATATATCGAGCGTTCGACTAATGGTATAAATTTCTATCGTCAAACATCAGGGGCCCCGGCGGTTGCACTTACTGGAATAACCTACGGAGCCTCTAAATTTGTAGCTTGTAACGCCACAAATACTAATGTATATATCAGCACGGATGGCGGTATCACATGGTCAACACAGGCTATCGGTATTGCAAATTTCTATGCTAATAAAATACGATTTTTCAACGGCTACTTTATTTTAGTTGGTAGTGACGGCGCTGGCAATGGCAAACTGGCAACCAGTACCGATGCTATAACATGGACATCGAGGACGGTAACATCGGCAGCTCCGTTATATGACGTAGCCTATGGCGCGGGGGTATGGGTGGCGATAGGAGGTGACGCAGCAACTGAGCGAGCAGGACTAGTCGGATGCTTCTCATCCTCCGATGCTGCGACATGGACAGGAAGGACGGCAGACGGGCACGGAGTAGTATTTGGCGGCACTACGTTTGTGGCGGTAGGATATATTGATTATCCGCCCGGCGGATATTCGTGGACAGTTTATACCTCGACAAACGGCACAACATGGACAGCTCGTACTCCGCCGATAAGCTACCCTAGTTTTGGTTACTTCTCAATATACTCAAGCACCCAATCGAGTTTGGCTTATAACGGTACTTTATTTGTGTCAGTTGGGAAGTTGGGTGCTATTTACACTACCGCCGATGGCATCACATGGACATCCCGCACAAATCCCCGCCCCGGATACTCCCTCAATGATGTAATATGGACAGGCGCTCAATTCTTTGCCGTAGGTGATGCTGGTACATTGATGTACAGCCTCGATGGTATCGATTGGGTAGATGAAACCGAAGACCCGCCTGATACCGCTACAAATTTTTATGCAAGCGCTTATTTTACCAATGTAAACGGCGCTTATGATATATTACCGCGCGAAAGAGGCTGTGCATGGGATATAAACATGATAGATGTAGCGAGCTTCACGGATGCCCGTGATACGTGGTGGAACGGGGAGCAGATGTCGTTTACTTTCAAGGAAAAAGTCAACGCGAAAGCCTTTTTTGAGGATGAGATACTAAAAGTTATTGGCGCATATTTTATTATCAAGGGTGATGGTAAACTAGCTCTCAGTGTTGCTCACCCGCCATATGTGCAGAGCGGCGTGACCACACAGACATTTGATAATTCAAATATTGTCGGTATGCCTACATGGGATATGAGGCAGCAGAATATCATCGATGAAATAGTATGGGAATATGATTACGAACTGGCGACTGATAAATATTGGACGACAAAAAGAGTTGTCAGGGCTTCTCCAGTTGATAAATACGGGCTCCGCAAGCAGATGGTTATTAAATCTAGGGGCATGAAAGGCAAGAACGCATTATCTCATAGCATGAGCGACCTTGGAGGCGATACGATTGTTCTAACTCGCAGTGACAGGATATTCCAGCGGTTCTCTCCGCCTGCGCCGCTCATTACGCTTCGCACTTTATTTCATAAGCATTTGAACGAGGAAGGGGATGTAGCTTATTTAACACACCCAAAACTGCCTAATCGTAGCAGCAATTCAGACGGATTAACCAATGAAATAGTGGAGATAGTAGATAAAAAAGTCAACTGGATGGGCGGTTATGTTGACTGGTCGCTACTATCTACTAACTGGCAGGGATTACGTTATGGAGTTATCGCACCTGATACTATAGTAGATTATAATGTAGCAACTATGAGCGAAAAAAATACATATGCTTATATTTGTTTAGATACTGGTTACATGTCTGATGGATCGCTTGGATATGCTATAATGTAAGTATTTATAGGGGATAAAATGATACAAAAATTAATGATACGATGTCCGTTAAAATCTCAACAGAGAGATAATGTATTAGGTATAGATACTATTAACGGTAAAGTAAATCTAAATACAGGGTTAGTGCCTATTGAGACTTGCGCTACAATTGAGGATGGCAAGAATTGTCGATTTGTGGCAGTAACAGCAGAAAGACAGGCGCAGCCAGATTTTAACCCTGATCAGATAAGGTCTTACGATTATATAGATAGTAATGGCATTGACCTTGTAGGTATTCAGTGTGCCTTTCCTCAATGGGTACAGGCTATAGTCGTAGAGGTTCCTGATAATGAACCTTCTAGGATACTCAGGTTATCATAATGGCATTTATAACAGTACCATCTGCATCTATCGCAGCAGGTAAGCCTATAACCACAGGCTTAATGACTATTTACAAGAACAATGATGACAGCTTTAATGACGGCACAGGGATAGCGGATGGAGTCGTGTCAAACCGTGCTTCCTATCGCCGCACAATTAAAGAAGATTGCTGGGAGCAGGGGACATATGCCGCGCCACCTGAATGGACTGTACAAACTGGCGGGAGCACTCAATCGGTAGTCGCACTAAACAGTATATACCATACTAAATCTTTGAATGCGGCGGGAATTATGGGATGGACACTAAATAGAAAATGTGTTCTAAATAGCGGGAGAACAGCGAGATTTAGGGCAGTGCTTGCAACGCCAGGCACGTCAGCAGGCACTACCCTAGGAGTAGCGCTATATCTTGATGCAACTCATTATATTGTTCTAGGTTTTTATAATAGCACTTTTATTCTACAGGCATACAATGGCTCTGTTACCACCTCCCCATCTATTGCAGCGTTTTCAATTAATACCGACTATATACTAGATTTAGTTGCTACTAGTGCCCTTGTGACAGGTTATGTATATAATTTCACAACTGGCGCACTAATTGGCTCAACGACTATCAACACAAATATCCCGGCAGCATCATTACTTATCCCCCTGCTCGGTTCATTTTCGGGCAGTGACGCAAACGGTATCATGGTAGCAGAAAGTCAATTTACAACGGACGCATTGAGGTAGGAAGAGTATGAGCCTCAATAAAGACGAAAAACCAATGAGCATACAGGAAGTAGCCAATCAGCTTCATGCAGAATGGGATAACCGTCAGTATATTGAGGCTATTAAAAAAGAATTTGATGAAGAAATTGGAAGGATTGAAAAAAGCCATTCAGAGGATTTGAGAATACAGCAGGAAGCCCATGACCGCGAATTATTGGCAATAAAAAAAGATATAGCATATATCAAACCAATAGCGGATATGCAGTATCAAAAGGAGGCAGCGGTTGCATTTGGAAAAAGACTCGGCAATAATATAACTTGGCTAGGTGGTGTTCTAGGGGCGGTATTTGCCGCGTTAGTTGCTTTGTATTATGGATTTAAGTTTGCGGTAGCTGAAGCAGTGAAGCATATCGATAAGCTCCCACCGCCGGGAGTAGGACAATAAACAGCCCCTAGAGGGATAGTATAATCCGTGGGGGCTTACAAAGATACAATAATCAGTGGCTCATCAGACCACTCTAAACCATTAATTTTTTAACGTATTTAGACTAATATTATAACACGAAAAAGGAATTTGCTATGACTTACGGATTGATTTCAGGATGGGCTATGATAGTATGGGCTGCGGTTCTATATTATAAAAATAAACTTGGAGAGAAGAGAGATGATAAAGCTTCAAATGATTGAGCTAATATCGATATGTCAAAATAACCCGTACATGCTGGGAGTAGTTCTGCTGGTAATGCTATTCGCTATACTACTGACGATGTACATCATGCAGGCGATTAAGGACATTGTAGCGATACCGACACCATCAGCGTCATGGATGATACTCATATCATTTGCGTTAGCTGGCGGGATAACCGAGATAGGGGTGTATGCCATTGTCCATTTTTATAGTGGTATAGGCATACTTGGCGCACTGGCAGAAGCCGCGCTATATACCTACTACAAAGGCATATATCCTGAGCAACAGTTTTTGACATGGATAGTAAAGGTAACGGCTGGCAGGGTGACGGCACTGGTAGAAAAACCATCTAGTTCGAATGGCGCTACCACCGTGGGCGGTGTCGTATCTACCATAGCGCAGGCAGATTATGAGAATAAGTAGCACTAGCTGCCACGGCATAGATTGGGGCGGCGCTCAATTACCCGACCCCTATTTATTAATGATGCAGATTTGGCATAATTGGAAGTATAGAGAACTGTCTCATACTGAGCCTAAACATATATGGAGATATAAAAGATAATGAGTAAATCCCTCTCTACCATCTGGCACGACCAGCGCAACAATGAATTATACAAATGGGGCACGTGTAACGCTACTAGTATAGCTATGGTGATGCAATATAAGAATAAGATACCTGCTGATTACGACAAGGGTGCGCCGCTACAGTTCTATATAAATAAATACCAGCCTGTATTTACTATGAAAGATGAGGACGGGATAATCGGCAAGGGTACACAACTCGATGATTATGTGACCATCCAGCTCGCTACACCGGCGGCGTGGGAAGTCCACAAGAAAACCCTCCCCGATTGGCGCAATTACAATCCTCGTAACAACCCCTTCGTACTACGGTGGTATTTAGAGAGCGTGGGGATAAAGGATATGTTTATCCAGATAGCCAATAAAGGCGAGGCACTAAAGGTTATCCGTGCCAGTATCGACCGTGATATGCCCGTTATAATGGCAGGGAGCTATACACGAAAGAGGCAGAACGGCACTCAGGATACCATCACTCATATTAATGTAGCGGTAGGCTATGACGATAATAATATCATTGTTAATGATCCGTTTGGCTCAATGCTCAACTACTATCTACCGTACCCGAATGACGGCGACCACGTGGTAGTGCCGAATGAGTTTTTGAAAGAGCATGTGACGCAGTTGCATATCTTGAGTGTATAAGCTATAATTATATCCTTAACACGGCAAAGTGTAATACTGCCCGTAGCGTCAACTACATATTTGGTTAGCCGTCTTTCATCATAGGATAATCCTCCTCGAACCTCACCCTCACCGGTGGGGTTTTTTAGTATGTGCAAAAAATGCACGATGTGGTATAATGGGATAGTTAAATAAACATCGAATTCGGGTCGATGAATTAAAAATCAAGTTTGCCGCCAGTTAGAATACCCGAATTATTCTTTCTGGTGGCAATTTTTATTTTTAGGAGAAAACTTTATGAATAAATTCGTTGAGGTTGTTAGAACCGATGTTGGCAAATCCAAAAAAGATACTTTCACTGCAAACGGGGCGGTTACTCGCTCGACATCAGGACAGTCGCATACTGACTTATTCGCCATCATAGGCTCTGGGCGTAATAACCCAGAAGGCGTGATTAGATTATTTAGTCAGTCTTATATTGACGACAAGGAGATAGCGCTAAGAATAGCATTATGGGCGCGTGATATAAGGAATGGGGCGGGAGAACGCCAAACTTTCCGTAATATCCTGAAATATCTCGAAAACACAGACCCTGATGTATTAAATAGGCTACTTAAATATGTATCAATATTCGGTCGTTGGGATGATTTATTTGTTTTAAATATTCATTCTCCCGGTTTCGTTAAAGCTGCTGAAATATTAAAAACAGCAATCGAAAACAAAAATGGATTAGCAGCAAAATGGACACCGCGCAAAGGAAAGGTGGCGGAAAGATTGCGCCTACTTTGGAATATGCAGCCAAAACAATACCGCAAATTCCTTGTCGAAAATACAAATGTCGTGGAAAATGATATGTGTGCCAAAGAGTGGGACAATATCCAATTCGATAAACTACCATCAGTAGCCTCGCTTCGCTATCAAAAGGCTTTTGGGCGCAATTGTGGCACTCGTTATCAGGAATACAAAACCAAGCTAGTTAAGGGCGAAGCCAAAATAAACAGCGCTGTCTTATTCCCACACAATATAGTTCATAACGTAATGTATAATAGCGGTGATGCACTAGTAATGAACGAACAATGGAAGACGTTGCCAGATTATTTAGGGCAGAACAGCAGCAAGGTATTAGTTATGTCGGATGTATCAGGCTCAATGACCTGTAATGTCGGCGGGAATACAACAGCACTAGAAGTCTCGATAGCGCTTGGATTATACACCTCGGAACGTTTAAAAGGAGCGTTCAAGGATGTGGTGCTGACATTCTCAGGTAGCCCTGTTTTTCATATCGTTAAGGGTATGAATATATCTGATAGGGTGAGGAACCTCTCGAAAGCTAGTTGGGAAATGAACACGGATTTACAGAAAGCGTTTGAGCTTGTTTTGAATACAGGGTTATCAAATAATATCCCACAGGCTGATATGCCAGAAACTATTTTGGTTATTTCGGACATGGAGTTTGATGCTTGTGGAGGCAAGAGAACTAATTTTGGCGCTATCAAAAATCAGTATAAAAATGCTGGCTATAAAATGCCTCAACTAGTATTTTGGAATGTCAACGGTAGGCAGGGCAATAATCCTGTCAAATTTAATGCAGAAGATACTTGCATGATTTCAGGGTATTCGCCTTCTATCCTAAAAACTGTATTATCTGGTAGCTCCATGAGTGCCGTAGATATAATGAATAACACTATTATGCAAGAACAATATGATGTAGTTAGAAATATTGTGGTATAATATAGATATGTTGGGAAGGGTTCAGCAAAAAAAACTACACTTGCCTGTTAAGCAAACCAGTAAAACCTTCCCGTAATGATTTTTTTGGATAAGTTCAGCAACAAAACACCTCGGTTAATAGGAAAAAAGTTTATCCCGTATCTTTTGGAATACTTACAGCATACAAACTCTTTGCTAAAGAAAAACATAGTATTCCGTATATCTCACGGCTCTGAAATACGGCAAGTCTGTAAAGTAGGAGCCATCCGGTCAGCTTAATCGCTGACCTTTTTTTGTGGTATAATATCCCTATGCCCCGTGTACGGGTGCTGTCGGTTTTCCCTGTTGACCCCAAAATAACAGGTATGGTATAATATATAGACTGGGGCTGAAAAGCAAAGACGTGAGTATATCGGGGCTGACTACGGCTCTTGGGCGTTTGGGAGAGTTCCCCATGTAAGAAGACCCATTTAGGAGGCTGATAACGGAGGCTACTGGGAAAAGTAGGAAGCAGTTAAACGGGTAAACTCGGAGCTGGCAGCAAGCTATGAAGAGAAATCCAAAGGCCGAAAGATATACCCCAGTTTTTATGTTATAATATATCCGGTTGCAACTCTCTACTGACAGGCTCCCGAAAGGGTATAAACAAGTCCTGCTGTAGTTTAACTCCCTCCACGAACACCGCAAGGTATCGCACCCGGTGAGGGTAGACGCTCATTGGCGCAACTGGCAGACGCAGGGAACTTAAAATTCCCCATGTTCTAGGTTCGACTCCTAGATGAGCGACCATTTTAATCTCAAGGTGGCGGAATTGGCATACGTGCTAGTCTTAGAAACTAGATTTTGAGGGTTCGACTCCCTCCCTTGAGACCATTTTTATTTTACGCATAGACTGAGCATGGGTGAGCTCCGCGGACTGTAACTCCGTATCCTTCGGGACGTGATAGTTCAAATCTATCTCTATGCACCATTTTACTAGGATGAGTGGGAGAGCGGTTTAATCCACCTCTTTGCTAAAGAGGCGACCCTAAAAAGTCCGTAAGTTCGAATCTTACCTTATCCGCCATTATTTTTGGAAGTGTAGCCTAGTCTGGTCTAAGGCACCTGTCTTGAAAACAGGAGGGTCGAAAGGCTCCGCGAGTTCGAATCTACGCCACTTCCTCCATTTCTCTTTCGTCTAACGGTAGGACAATGCCCTTTGAAGGCACGAATTGTGGTTCAAATCCATGAAGGGAAACCATTTATGTTATAGTAACTCAGTCCGGTAGAGCCGTGAATTTACACGTGGTCGCAGGTTCGAATCCTGCCTATAGTTCCAAATTTTTATTGAAGAATTATTAAACATGTCCTCACAAACCATCCCCTCCGAATACCAACCCGCTTTATCCCGCCTTGTGGATAGTTTATTGCGCTACCCCGATGGTAGCGATAAGGAGCTGACTAATATGCCGCCTATAGAGGTTTTATATGAGTTATGGGAATATGACAAAAAGAATAAGCCCCTCCTGCCGCGATGGGTCATTGAGTACGGCAGGGAGAGGGCGGTGTGGGTGTTGGTTAATTTGAGGGCTTAGTGTTTTCTATGCTCATTTCTATGACATTCTTCACACAATAAAGTCATATTATCCTCATTATCTGCCCCACCTTCTGACAAAGGTTTAATGTGGTGTACGTGCCCTCGATAGCGTGGCATTTTGAACCCGCTCTCAAATTCAGTAATAAACATCACACCACATTTTTGGCAAGTATGATTAAACTTGCGGTGTATTTGTTTACGGAGCATCGATATACCTAGGTATTCTAGCTTATACAAGTGGTTATTATGCTTTTCGCATAATGTCTGATTTTTTCGAGGCAACTTACATCCACAAGCGCGGCATTTCATTGCTGCTAAAAACTCAGCGCATTGTTGATTAAACCAGTCGGGGTAATCTAAGTCGAGATGGGTATGGGTTTTTCTCTTCTTCTCTTTCGATTGATATGGGGTGTATTTTCTTAGCTTAGCTATTTCATCAGCGCTCAATTGATATTCTGGTCTCAATTTCATCTTTCATACCTCCCAAATCTGTAAATCTCTTTCCAATTCTTATCATACAATATATTATACCCCGCCCATGTCCCCGTGTATCTACCTACATGTTTTATCCCTTTACTATCTACTACCGTTTTGGTTGGCATTTCGCCGTTGCCGGTACTCACTGTGGTGGCGAGGAAGAGTAGAGTAATGAGGAGGAGGCGGGGCATTTAGGGGATAACCCATTCAATATTATTCTTTTCGCATCTTTTAATAAAGATCTCTTTTTCAGAGAGCCCCTTCCCTTTATCGTAATTCGCTACATGAGTATATTCTATACCCCTCACGCCAATAGAAATATCGAAATTCTTGCGTCTACGACAAAGACAAATATCCCTCATTGGTTTCTCGGTATCATTATCACTCCAGTGATAATCAATAAAGCAAATGATTTTCTCGCTATTACATATCAACTCATATAGCTTTTCGTAATCTTTCGATAGTTTGTATTTATACATTCTTAACCTGCCCCGCATTAACCCACCTAGCGCGTCTCGCCTCTTTACTATATGGATATTCCTGTATCTGCAAGTCAGACGGGAATTGATTTATATCTTTCACCAGCTTCCCATCCACCTGCATTTGTTTAATAAATATCGGAACATTGGCAGCTCTGCACTGTTCTTTAATATTCCTTATCCATTCAATATCACAATGACGGGCATTGTGACCGCTCTCAGCTCCGACAATGACCCAGTCTATATTTTCTAATGGTAGAAAGGGTATGTCAGTCAACAAGGGCTCTATGGATAAGAATTTGATATGAGCATTGCAGTTACGGAGATAGTAAATACGTGATATAGCAGCCTCTTCTTCTACCGTCACGCCCACCCAAGCATTTGTAGGATAGTCCTTTATCTCTCGCAGCCTTTCTGCCCTCTTTGTGAGCACCTGAAAGACATGCTGAGGATATTGTTTTGCCTGGTCGAGTATATCCAAAATAAACTCAGTAGGTACGTCCTTATGAAAAGTATCACTCATCGAGTTTACGAATATCATTTTTGATTTACCGGGGAAATGAGTAAGTAGATCGCCGGGATGGCAAACAACCTTCTTAAACCCGTGCTCATATTTCTCCAACCCCATCGACTGTAATCGTGCTGTCATTTTTTCGGCATAGCAATTTTTGCAACCTGCCGATATTTTGGAGCAGCCTGTTACGGGGTTCCATGTCTTGTCTGTCCATTGTATTTTTGTGCTCATTTCGT
>Ga0316626_10000221_pt1 | contig 20722 bp, 12 predicted proteins | sample OWC_Aug_T1_C1_D5_FD_207656 | JGI IMG/M metagenome (GOLD analysis project Ga0316626, IMG submission 207656) | Wetland soil microbial communities from Old Woman Creek delta, Ohio, United States - OWC_Aug_T1_C1_D5_A | ecosystem: Environmental > Terrestrial > Soil > Wetlands | place: USA: Ohio...
CATTCCCGTTGCCAAACCATTAATTACCGAGAAGAAAGAAAAACCAGGTAAAAAACTCCTGAAGAAAAGACCTGTCAGGGTTGAGGTGGATGATGAAGAAGTGCAGAAACAGATTAAGGAGACACTGGCCCGGCTCACAACAAAAGGGAAATCGAAAGGGTCAAGATACAGACGTGAAAAAAGAGAAGCTATCAGTCAGAAACACCGTGAGGTCGAGGATAAGATCGAACAGCAGAAGAATATACTCAAGGTCACTGAATTTGTATCGGTAAACGAGCTTGCCATTATGATGAATATCCCGGTTACCGATATCATTTCCACCTGTATGAACCTGGGTCTTTTTGTATCGATCAACCAGCGTCTGGATGCTGAAACCCTGGCGCTCCTTGCCGATGAATTTGGTTTCAAGGTTGAATTTGTCAGTGCTGAACTTCAGGAAGCTGTTAAAGAAGAGGAGGATTCCGAAGAGGAACTTAAGGCCCGTCCGCCGATTGTCACGGTTATGGGCCATGTCGATCATGGGAAAACCAAATTGCTCGACTATATCCGGAGAACAAATGTAATTGCAGGTGAATTTGGCGGAATTACCCAGCATATAGGAGCATACGGAGTGCGTCTCGATGACGGTCGTCAGATCACGTTCCTTGATACACCCGGCCATGAAGCTTTCACGGCAATGCGTGCAAGGGGAGCGCAGATCACAGACATTGCAATCATTGTTGTAGCTGCCGACGACGGTGTCATGCCGCAGACTATTGAGGCAATTAATCACGCTTCCGCGGCAGGTGTTCCCATGGTGTTTGCAATTAATAAAATTGACAAGCCGACTGCCAATCCCGACAAGATAAAGGAAGCTCTGGCAAAGATGAATTACCTCGTTGAGGACTGGGGCGGAAAATTCCAGTCACAGGAAATTTCAGCGAAAACAGGACTTAATGTCGATGTTCTTCTCGACAAGGTTCTTCTTGAAGCTGAAATGCTTGATCTGAAAGCTAATCCCGATAAGCCTGCCCTGGGTACAGTCATTGAGTCGTCACTCGATAAGGGAAGAGGATTTACAGCGACTGTCCTGGTAAAAGCCGGTACCCTGAGAGTCGGGGATATCATCCTTGCCGGCAGCTGTTTTGGCCATGTCAAGGCGATGTATAACGAAAGAGGCAACAAGGTTGACGAGGTTGGCCCTGCCACCCCTGCACTGATCCTCGGCCTTAACGGTGCACCGCAGGCCGGAGACAAATTCAATGTGATGGAGAGCGACAAGGATGCCAAGGATATTGCCAACAAAAGAGCACAGCTCCAGAGAGAACAGGGACTCCGTACACAGAAACATATTACACTCGATGAGATCGGACGAAGGATCGCAATTGGCAATTTCCAGGAGCTTAACATCATCGTAAAGGGTGATGTTGATGGTTCTGTTGAAGCTCTCAGCGATTCACTTATAAAGCTGTCGACACCCGAAATACAGCTGAACATCATTCATAAGGCAGTCGGTCAGATTTCCGAATCAGATATTCTTCTTGCTGCAGCTTCAAACGCAATTATTGTCGGTTTTCAGGTAAGACCGTCAATGAGCGCAAGAAAACTGGCCGAAAAAGAGGAGATAGATATCCGCCTCTATTCTATCATCTATGATGCGATTGAGGAGATAAGAGCCGCAATGGAGGGTATGCTCTCACCTGAAGTGAAAGAGGAAATAGTCGCAACACTTGAAATACGCGAAATATTCAAAGTTACAAAAGTAGGTACTGTTGCAGGATGTTATGTCAGGGAAGGGAAGATAACAAGAAGTGCCAGAGTAAGGATTATACGGGATGGTATAGTTATTTACACCGGTGAGCTGGGATCCCTTAAACGGTTCAAGGATGATGTGAAAGAAGTTGTGGGCGGGTATGAATGCGGATTGAATATCCATAATTTCAACGATATTAAAGCCGGTGATATAATAGAGGCATACCAGGAGGTGGAGGTAAAGAAGACTCTCTGATAAGAGCGATTACATCTTCCTCATGACCCTGAAGACCGTCCTTGTTCCCATTGCAGATGGCCATGTTCTGACAGGGATCAACTCATAAATCCTGAAAAAAGCTTCATTCATTCTCCCTTCAGTGATTGAAGCACGCGATACAGCAGCCGGCCCTGTACAATCGGTATAAACAGTGCTTCCTGATGCAAGTGCATCATCAATCACATCAACAAGAGTTGCCGGATCGAGACCTTTTATTCTCATGTTAGCCGGCGACCGGTAAATATTTCCTATATCTGTAACACCTGTCTGGTAATAGAGCATATTTCTCAGCAGTTGATCGTCAGAGGCAACGACAATGATTCCGGAATTGCTAAAAGCCTCCCCGCACAGGAATTGCTCAGGGGCATCCGATTTATAATGCAGAGGTATTAGCCCGTACGAAATATTCCAAACGGCAATACCTGCAAGAACTGCAACGAAGAATCTCTCACACTTCCTGGTGAATAACGGTACCAGGATAAATGTTAAGACAGGTATCATTACCATGAACTCTGCATTACCCGAAGCTAATGCAGCGAAAATAAACTGAAGAATAATGATCAGCAGGTGAGTGTAAGCAAACCGCGGATCAGAAACTTTTTCAGCCTTCAGGGGAAGCCCGAACAGTGAGTATGCTGCAATGCCCGCCGCAACTATGCCCGGTATTACATAAAGTATATTTGATTTTATCAGATTGAAAATATATCCATGGACCTGCACGTAACTCCTGAAAAGATTTATAATTGAAAAAATCATCCCTTTCCCGCCAGTATTCATATTGCCGCCTTCCCTCAAATCTCCCAGGATGAAGTCCGTTATTGTAGAAAGCTGCAGATCTCCTCTGACATTCCGGATCACCAGCAGATAGACCAGTGGGCCTGAAAGGGAAATGAACAGGTAGATCAGCAGCGGTCTTTTTTTCCCTGCCAGTATAAAACTGACAAAAAATCCGATCCACCAGAAAATATAAACCTGGTGAAACAGCACAGCCATGGTTATCCAGACAGCAGCAGACAAAAGAGATTTGTCTTCTCCTGATCTGAAATATTGAAGAAGCGAATATGATGCGGCAAATGCGAAGAAGAGCGGTACAATGTAAGTCTCATTTTCTGTTGCATAACGCATCACAGAAAAAGAAAATCCGCAGAGACATGTAACAACGATCATAAGGATCCTGTCATATCCGAGCATTCTGAGTATTCTTTGGATGACTATTAGTGCAGATACTGCAAAAAGCGAATTGAGAACTTTCAGTGATGCAAGCACATCAATCCCTGCTTTTGACGGCAGCAGGCAAAAGACATAACCCAGTAAATTATAAAGAAGATGATGCGGATGAAAGATCTCGTCCTGGTATCTTACGCAGGCGGCATAATACCACGCATCCGTGGTTGATGAACCTGAAGGAAAAAACATATACAGGCACAGCAACAGGATAAGAATTATCCATGATAAATAATTCCGTGAAGACATTTATTTAATGATTCTTCCGGCTTCGGAAATAATTTCGAAAGGTTATGCTCCTACAAGAGCCTGGTATTTTTCTGCTGTGAGAAGCTGGCCGATCTCTGAAGGATCGGTCATTTTAATTTTAACCATCCATCCCTTTCCGTAGGGATCCTTGTTGACCACATCAGGCGAATCTTCAAGAGCAGGGTTTACTTCAAGGACTTCCCCGCTCACAGGCATAAACATATCCGATACAGTCTTTACCGCTTCAATGGTACCAAATACGTCCTCCTTTTTCAGTGTTTCCCCAACTGTCTCAATCTCAATGAAAACAATATCTCCCAGCTCCCCCTGGGCAAAATCAGTGATTCCAACATACCCGATGTCTCCCTCTGCCCGGAGCCATTCATGATCTTTAGTGTAATTCAGGGTTTCCGGAATATTCATGTCTTGATTATTTAAATTTTTAAAAGATGATACAGGCGGCTGATCGTTAAGTAAAAATAAGGATTTTTTATTTACCTGCCTACTGCACAAGGGTAAATTTAAGGCTGAAGCCGAAATTGGTATTTGATGTCGGGAATGTGTTGGCAACAAACGGATTGTTCATATTGTGATCTGCAAAGACCTGAAGGTTAAACCTGTCGCTGAGAACATAATCGGCGCTGACGTTTATATTAAATACTTTCTGTCCCACCATAGGCTGGTTGACATTCTCAACAAGTTTCCTTGCAAGTGTTTTATTATCCCGGATTGTAAGGTCGAGCTTCACGTTAAGGTCGCTTCTCAGCACTTTCTGGCCTCCGCCCGTCTTGAGAACTATCTGTACATCGTCAAACCTGTAGCCGGCACCGAAAACCAGCTCATTGATCCGTGCGTCAGCTATCTGGTTGCTCGTGAGGTTAAGCGCCACAGTACGCGATTTTCTCCACTCAAAACGGGTGTTCAGGCTGCTTTTCCAGTTCAGATCAACGTTAATCAGGGGGCTGAACTGTTCATTTATAGTCACAACATTTATCTCGTACTGCTGTATGAAATTATTCTGCATATCTCTGATATGACTGATGCCGTCCAGCCCCTGTTCATAATTCAGATTTGTAATATAAGAGCCGATCTGGTAAGAGCTCCTGTACTGATGCGTAACATTTACTGATCTGAATACTTTCTGAATGAATGAGAATTTTGACAGTCCGTCAAAATTTATCCGCCAGTTCGGCATCATCCTCAGAGCCCCCGGGAAAATTCCGAGTCCGACTTTCTCAGGACTTGTTTTTGTATAAGCCGCAATGAATGCAGGAATCAGCACCTCACGCGATGTGCTCCCGTATCCGTTCTTAAAAGGCCCCTCAATCGGGGTGCCGGTACCAGGATCAATATCCGGATTATACCCCGGATCAACTTTCATCCTTTCCTCTGCTCTCCTTCCGGAAATTATCACCCTGTTCTCCTTGAATGCTTCGAAAGTTGGCGAGATATAATTGTTATCCTTTGTGATCTTTTCAAAAGCCGTACCCCATGAAATAACTGAAATCGAGAAGCTCCCCGTCACAATCCTGTTCCTTGTACTGTCAGGGAAGTGTCCGTTTTGATCAGCAATATAATATGATGTGAGTCCTTCAAGAAATCTCCTGTCAGCGCTTACATCAATCCTCATCCCGGGGAAAGGTTCGACCTGTCCGCGTACCGAAAGGTCTTTCCTGTTATTGTATGAAGCAGGTGTGTTAAGCAATGTATCGGTCGACAGCCAGTTGTTTGTCACTGCCCTGTCGAAAAAATTCCTGTCGCTGTACCCGAGAATGAACGGCCAGCCGGGCGCCGTCAGGTCGTTATATCTTGACATACCGAGATAGCTTGTGCCGGGCATAAATCCCGGCAGGAACTGTCCCTGTGCCGATGTATAGCTCAGACTCAGTGTTCTGACACCAAGCATTGCCCTCAGCAGATACTCGCCTGTAACAATGAACGGATTGCGCTTCTGCCTTATCCTGCCTTCCACAACCACCTGTGCACTGTCAGTTTGCTGGGCAGCGGTGAAATTCACCCTGTCTTCGCTGACAACTTCCATTTTACCCTTAACAACAGCTCCTTTATTGGTTGTGACTCTAACAGTGACATCGCGAGTGTTCAAATTATGTACTATAGACCTTGCCACATTTGGTCTGAAGTTTAGATTACCACGCTTGTAAGTGACCGTTTTATACTCTGCTTTCATTCTCTGGGCAGCATCAGCACGCGTATTGTTTTCGATGTTTTTAAGAAATTTCGACTTACCGTAAAGTGTTGAAAGGTTTGCCATTAAGCTGAATGACAGCTCATTATGATTTTTAATCGAATTTCCGAGGTTGATTTTCATTGTATCGGGAAAGAGAGGACCGGCAAGCCACGTGTAATCCGCACCGTATCTCGCATTTGCATTTACCCATGAAAGCAGCGGAAGCTTGTTGACAGGAAGATTATAGGTTACATTAATAAAGTGGTTATAGGTTGTTGTCCGGCCCAGACTCCAGATATTGGTCATTACAGAATCGCGCCATAACTCGTACTGATTGCTGTAACGTACTTTGTCAACCCCGCCGGGTGGTTCATCAATCCTGGCGAGGTTCGTTGAGGTAAAATCGACCTTGAGCTGCCGTGTGACGTCGTATTTGAAATCGAACATCCTTGTCCATTCGAAATCCTTTCTGAAGGTGGGTGTGATGCGCAGGTGTGGATTATTTATATTCCTTGTCTTCAGCTCGTTGTAATACCGGTTCAGATCGGTGCGGAATGACAGGCTTTTAGGGAAGAGATAGAAATTTATGTCTTTGATTATCCTGAATACCGGGGCATTAAGGAAATTGACATTCTTAAACGGCATAATATTGGCGGGTTGTGCCTCATAATTGTAAGTGAATCCTCCGCGGTAGGTCTTTTCGAGGTCGATCTCGGTCTTGGTGTTGCTCCTGTAAACCTCATTATAGGTATAATTGAGGCTCAGGTTTGCCGGATCCCACACCCGTGGCTTTTTACCCCGCATGGTTATCCCTGCATTGCTTACAGTGATAGTTTTCCTTCTTGCCAGGTCTTCCGCAATGGTCTTAATCGAATCTCTTGAAGTCTCATTATTCGACAACCTGAGTGCATCATTCAGAAGGATATCAGGATCGAGCGGGTTATACTGAGGTCTGATCCTTGTTTCGGAATATCCGATATATACCGGGAGTCTGACTCCAACTTTCTCGGGGAAAAATTTCCCAAGGTCGAGTGTGGAGGAGAGATCATATTTGATAATCTGTTCCTTGCTTCGTTCATTGACTTTCTTTTCTATGCTTCCCCATCCCGGAGTGCTTGTCTGCCCTACCAGGTCGACTGTCCCGAGATCCGCAAGACGGGCCTGCAGGTGTGCATTTGCAGCCCATCCTCCGTTCTCGATGAAATCGCTGAGCCGTAATTCATTTACCCAGACTTCCGCCCATTTTGGATTACCGTCATCGCCGGAAGGGTTTCTTGTTTTGATAGGATTGCGGACTCCGACCATAATCACCTTTACGTTGCTCATGTTGGGATTTCCTGAGACAGATATCCTGTGACTCCCGTTGACATATACAAAAACATCTGAAACGCTCAGAGACGATCCCGGAAGCTGAATCTGCCTGTTCCGCTCCTGCTTGGCATCCTGCAGCACTGTCAGGTCAATATCGAATTTGTTTTCCTCCGGCCAGACCAGCGCCCGCGATTCATCCGATTTATTGTCATACCGCCCCGGTGATGTCAGCTTCAGGGGTATCTCATATTCATAAAAGTTGCTTTTATAATCTGAGCCTATCCTGATGAATGCTGTCAGCTCGTCGTCCCTGAGGGGTTGGCCTATCACAGCCTCTGCATGGACCTCCATGCGTAAGCTGCGGTATTGCCTTATATCGAGATTCACATTTCTGAAAGCGGCCCTTGCATCGCCATCCTCGAGGTTAAGCACCCTGAGAACCATCGATTGTTCATTAAGCTGCCTGAGCTGGGGATTCTGCGGATCGATTATCCTGTCAAATCCCGGCGGCAGTACATAGTTGACTGGCTCTTTCCCTGCATTCTCCTCAATGCTGACTGAACTTATCTCAAATGTACCGTCTGCAGCTTCAGGGATTGTAACTCTCTCCCCTCCCTCCATGAAGGAGATATTGTATTTTCTCCATTCAGCCCTCACCAGGTCGAGCTTGGCAAAACGGAGAATCACAGGCTTGCTGAAATCTTTGAGGAACATTCTCATGAACCGTATCGACTTGAAATCGTTGATGGTACCGACAACCTTCTGATAATCGGTGATCGGGATCTTGAACTGGTACCATCTTACCTTCGATTTTGTACCGTTGGCCATTGTGGCTTCATACTCTATCTCGTCGACGATATAGTTCGATCCCACCTTGATATCTCCGGGTCTGATGCTGACCCTGTACTGGTAATAGCTTTCGGTTTCGCTCAGGGTATTGTCGCGGTTGATGTCCTCCATATCCGGCAATGTTGAACCGCTTGTGGGGTAAGATTCCGGAGACATCTCGGAAGTGGGTGAGTTGCCCTCCTGCCCGTTATATCTTTTATACCTGTCGAGGATGTTAAGCTCGTTGAAATCATAATCGGATCCCCTGAAATAATGGAAATCGTCAGCTGACGGGTCCTTAATAAGCTCCTGATAGGTTTCAGGAGTTGTAATGAGCATAGACCTCTGAAGATAATCATTAAAGAATTTCTGTTCATCCTGGTTCCTCAATCCGTCAAAGCCCACATCCTGGTATAATCTCGATTCAGGATCATTGTCAAAGGCATGTACAACAGCCTGGACTGTCGGAACCCGCCCCCATGCGGTAGTATCAATATTTTTCAGTGCATCAGAGCCAGGCAATCCGTTCTCAAAGCTCTTTCTCGAGTCCCTGAGGATGTCTTCAGATATATTACCCAGGTTTATGAACAGTTCACCACCTTCATGCGTCGGATCCTCCACAAAGGGATCCATGAGCCAGAACTTTATGTACTGTATGTTTGCTGTTTCAAAATCGCTTGTCAGTACCTCTCTCATCATCCCGCCCCAGCGCGATCTGGGATCGTTGAGCCTGCCATTTGCATTGATACCTTCGGAATATGGCCCCGGATCGGCATCGTAGTTATAGGGACCTCTCTCATCGGGATAGTACCCCACATTCAGGACTGTGATGTTTGTGGGTATCCCGCTCGGACTTTCCTTGTAAGGAAAGATCTCGGTTTCGTAGATCTCCCTTACAAAATGACTCGATTGCAGATCGGGATTCTGTTTTATATGCTCGGGTGTCGATGCTCCGTTTCTAAGGAATAAAGGATCAATTACATACCATGCCAGTTTTGCCCTGTTGAATCCGCTTGTCAGGTTATTATTGAACCTGGCTTCAGGGAACAGCTGATCCTGTCCCTGTGGAACGCTCGCAATGGTCCATGCATTGAACGACTTCAGATCGAGAGGTATTTCGCTGGCTTCAAAATCGTCGATGTATGAATTGCCTGCAGTGGTGATGGCCCGGGAATGACCGGGAATAAGATGGGCAAACTCACCAAAGAATGATAATGATGATGGCGTTTTTGTTTCAAGGAACGGGATCTTGTCAATAATATTCGTCAGGACCTGAGACTGGGTTTTATATGAGGTATTCAATCCCCAGATTGTATTTGATATCGGTTCCTCGCCAAAATTGACCTTCTGAGTATAGGGACGCTCCGTGAGATGAAGTATAGTTCCTCCGATATCAAAATTATCCGATATCCGGTAATCGAGGTGTGTTCCCACAAGTGTCTTTGTCTGAAATCCGAAAAACTGGTTGCTTTCGAGGGAAACCTGGATAGGTGTCTGTGATTCGATAAGGGCTGAATTGATGATCCTGACCGTACCCATGTTGTAATCAACCGTGTAATCGGTGTTTTCGGTCAGCGGCACCCCGCCTGCTGTTACTTTGACCGCTCCCTGGGGAATGCTTGTTGCATTGAGCCTGATCTCAGAGCCCGACTCAGACGAATAGAGTCCGGTCAGCTTGAACTTGTTTTTCTCAGCTATCTGCCGGGCTATGGTTTGTGTAGAATCATACAGTTCCTGGAAGACATACTTATCTGCAAGTCTCGCATCGCCGATCTTCTTCTTAAGATGGCTCCCGAAGGGTTCAATGACAGGAAAGACGACTTTCCCCCTGTCAACCATAATGGTTACATTCTCAATGAAATCAAAATAGCCGTCAGGTTCCCTGTCGAGCTGGGAGTTGAGGTTGTCGAGTCCCATTATCTGAAGGAGGATCTCCTTCTCGAGCGCTCCTTCCGGAAGGTAGTTGATTGAATTACCGGTTTTATCGTCCTGATAAAGAATATTCAGTTCAAAATTGTTCCGGTCAAGCCTTCCAGAACCCAGGGAATATACATTCTTCATCATCAGATCCCATGTGGGTAGCCTTGGACTGAGGGTGGTACCTTTCAGTAACTTCAGCACAAGTGTCTGAGGCGCATTGATCCCGTCAGTTGAAAATTCCCCGACTTTGTATACCTGTCCGTTGAATGTATATTCATAAGCAACGGCAAGCACTTCATCAGTGTTCAGGGCGGTGTTAAGAGAGATATAACCCAGCTGTTTATTATAGGTGAACTGCCTTTCATTCAGCTTCCTTGCATTTTCGATCTTTTCAAAATCGCGGCCTATCTGGAAGCCCGGATAAAGAGGATCAAATGCATTTGTGACCTGGTCAACGTCCCTGATAAGATTATATGTTGTATTTAGCTGTTCATACATCTGGCTGGCATTATTGTCGGGATATATCGGTTTTCCGGGTAATGCCTGAAATTCGGGAACCTTATTGAAAATATGGCTGGCATTCTCTGCAAGGTCCATGAATGCAACAATATTCCTGTTGTTGGCTTCCTCAAAGCTGCTGGTCTTGTTCGTCACCCATACCTCGATTCTTTCGATGTTGACTCCCGAGCTGACTACAGGCATATTCTTAAGGGCTTCATCATAAATATCACGGAAAAACTGTGAAAGGAAGAAATGGCGGTTTGCTTCATACTCATCGGCAAATATTTCAAATTCTGTCAGCTGTGCGCCCCCTTTAACCTCGATTACCGATGATTCCCCTTTCTGCTGCGAGAGCACAGTGGTCATTGTCAGCTTTCCGAACTGCATCTCGGTTTTCAGTCCGAAAAGACTGTAGCTGCCTGTGATCAGGGTACCTGCAAGTGGCAGAGTGACATCGCCCGCTTCAACCTTTTTAAGTATCTCATCTTCCTTGCCGGCATACTGCAGCTTGGTCCTGTTTTCAAATTCAAACATTGCATCAGTGTTGTAGTTGACCCCCAGCTGCATCTTGTCACCGATGGTACCTGTGATGTTCATCTGGATCTTTTCCTTGAAGTCGAACGTCGGTATGGTTCTCAGCTTTTCCGAAAGTGTTGGATTCTGGGTACGTGAAATGTTGATGGCGAAGATCAGTTCGGCAGATCCCTGAGGGATGATGTTGATTACGTTGCTTCCGAAGATCTTATCAAAGGCGGCACCTCCGATCTCAATCTGAGGTATAAGGGTTGACCTGAATCCTGCCTCTTCACCTGTAATCCTCGACTCCCAGTACTCACGCATTGCCCGCGCATATTCATATTTCCTGAATTCCTCGGGACTCATATGTACCGGAGTACGGTAATCGAACTTCCCTACTTTCTGGTAAATGATGTATTCGTCCTTTTCAGGATCATAAACGACGGTCGATTTGATATTCGAGGGATTGTTAAGGAAAAGTGGTGATCTGTGAGTCGATTCCCAGGGTATTCCTGAGACATCTTCAAGCCTGAGGATCGATTTCCGGGTTGTGTCTGCTGCCCTTGTCTGCTGAGTATTTATCTGGCATCCTGCTTCAGTTGGAATCAGTATAGATGTAACGAACAGTACAGAATAAAGAAATATCTTAAGGTTAATATATGATTTCCCTAGTCCCAATCCGGATTATATGTTGAATTACAAGCTTTTCAGCGCTCTCTTAATAATTTCTTCGACGGTAAGGTTTTTCTCTTCCCTTATTATCCTGTCAAGAACTTTTGAGACAGCGCTTTTGGCAAAACCGAGCATCACCAATGCAGATAACGCCTCTTCACGTCTGGTATTGTCTGCAAACGCAAATATTTCACCGGTTCCGGCTTGTCTGCCAAGCTTGTCTTTTAAATCAACAATTATCCTTTGTGCGGTCTTTAATCCTATTCCTTTTACGCTTTTCAGAAGATTTACATCCGATCCGATAATAGCTTTTTCAATTTCCGCAGGACTCAGTGATGACAGCATCATCCTGGCGGTAGCTGCACCCACTCCTGTCACTGAGATCAGCAGTCTGAAGACATCCCTCTCCTCCTTGTCGGCAAATCCGAAAAGCTGGTAACTGTCTTCCCTTATCACTTCGTGAATGAGTATCTTCGCGTCAGTCCTGCCTTCGAGCTTTGCATAGGTCGTCAGCGAGATGTTGACAAAATAACCTGTTCCTCCAGTTTCAACAGTAAGGAATGTGGGTGTGATCTGGGTGACAGTTCCCGTTATATAATCTATCATAACGGCGTCTCGGTATTATTGATTTCAGGAGGAAGCTCGTCAATCCTGTCGGTATGCATTTCTATATGTTGTGGTTTCAGAGGATTCTGTGAAATTTCAGAATATATCTTCCTGTTCCTGAAAATGGTGCATGCAAGATAAACAGCCTGCCTGAATGAGTTTTCGGAAGCTTCTCCCTTTCCCGCGATTGGAAATGCAGTTCCATGCACGGGAGATGTCCTTACAAAAGGCAGTCCGGCTGTGAAGTTCACACCCGAATCAAACGACAGAGCTTTAAATGGAGCAAGTCCCTGATCGTGATACATGGAAAGTATCCCGTCAAATTTCGCAAATGATCCTGCGCCGAAAAATCCATCTGCCGCAAACGGGCCAAGGGTCAGGATACCCTCTTTTTCCGCCTGGGCTATCGCAGGACTGATTATGGAAGCTTCCTCGTTCCCGAGAAGTGAATTATCGCCGGCATGCGGATTCAGTCCGAGAACCGCTATACGCGGTTTCCTGATGCCGAAATCGACCATAAGGGATGTATTCATCATTCTCAGCTTCCGCATCAGCAGTTCAGCTGTGATCATCTCAGAGACCTTGCTGAGGGGAATATGTGTCGTAGCAAAACCGATCCTCATGTTCTCACTGATCATGAACATTAGCACATCCTCGGCTCCCGACCTCGATCTCAGATAATCGGTATGTCCGTTGAAATTGAATTTATCCGATTGAACGTTCTTCTTGTCAATCGGTGCAGTGATTAGAACATCAATCTTGCCATTCAAAATATCATCGACAGCCCTTTCAAGGGAGATAAGGGCAGCCTCACCTCCTTGCAGTGTTGATTTGCCAAGTTCAACCCTTACGTTGTCATCAAGACAATTGATCATGTTAGCCTTCCTGTAATTGGCTTCCTCGGGTGTCCTTATATTATTAAAACTAAAATTTGAGATATTCAATGCTTTGCGGTGGTAGGCAGCCACCTTGGGAGATCCGTACACAACAGGCACGCACATGTCGTTGATCATGCTTTCCATGAAAGTCTTGATGATAACCTCGTAACCTATGCCATTGATATCTCCGTGGGATACTCCGGCAATTATTGGTCTTCCTTCCATATTTTTCAGTGAATTTTATTATAGCTACCTGCCAGTCTTTTCAGAAATACCGACAGCAATCTGACTGCTGACCCGGGTCCGTTTTTCAGCCTGTAGAAGTCATCTTTTCTTAACAAGCCTGTCCCGGCAATATCCAGATGGATCAGCGGGTAACTGGTGAATTTCTCAAGGAATTTTCCGGCTGTGATGGCTCCCGCTTCACGACCGCCGACATTTTTCACGTCGGCAATATCCGACTTTATCATCTCGCCGTACTCTTCCCAGAATGGTAATTCGGCTATTCTTTCATGAACCTCGTGACCGCACTCATCGAGCAGGCTTAAATATTTTTTCTCGGCATTCGACATCACGGCAATAGCCTGATTGCTGAATGTAGCCGCTGCTGAACCCGTAAGAGTCGCTATGTTGATGATCAGCTCAGGTTCATACCTTGATGCGTAGCTGATCGCATCCGCAAGTATGAGGCGTCCCTCGGCATCAGTGTTGCCGACTTCCACCGTCATTTTGTTATACATCCTCAGAATGTCGCCTTGTGTATATGCATTTCCACCCGGACGGTTATCAGTTGCAGGAATTAATCCGACAACGTGAAGAGGTATGTTTGATTTTGCCGCAGTATACATAACACCTGCAACAGCAGCTGCTCCTGCCATATCGCCTTTCATGTTTGCCATATAATCTCCGGTCTTGATATTCAGACCTCCGGTATCATATACCACTCCTTTGCCGACCAGTACAACGGGCTTCCTGTTTACCGGTTTTTCAGGATGCCATTCGAGGATACAGAAAGCAGGGGGATCGACACTTCCTTTGTTGACTGCCAGAAGGCCTCCCATCCTGAGTGCTTCGATCCTTCCTTTGTTCAGTACTTCAACCTTAAATCCTGCAGCTTTTCCGATCTTTCTGATCTCTGTTGCAAGAGCGATGGCATTAAGGTGGTTTACAGGTTCGTTTATCAGATCGCGCACAAAATAAACTGCATCAGTGGTTATGACAAGCCAGCTTATAGCTGACTTGCTTATATCACCATAAAGGAGTAATCTGGATGGATAGGTGTTCTTTGTGTCTTCTTCTCTTTTTGTCTTGTACTTGTCAAAGGCATAAAAGCTCAATAAAAGCCCCTCTGTAAAATCCTCAATTGCACCCTTGTAAGCCTTAGCGGAAGTTATAACCAGTTCCGGATGGTTGTTCGATTTGATCAGAGTACGGAGACTGAAAGCTGTTCTCCTCAGCTCCTCCCTTCTCCTGTTGTCGCTTATACCATCTTTCAGCCTGACAAGGTATGTACACTTAAAATAGGAGTTTATAAAAACATATTCATCCTTTGCAGCAAGGCGTTTTATTGCATATTCTTTTTCGGTCTTGCTCAGCCTGAGGAAGTCGGGTATCTCATTATTTCCGAGGATACATGCAACAGACTGATCAGGAGATATTTGTGATGTTTTTCTGATTTCAGATTTCATAATTGGATCTCAGGAATTTAGTAGCTCTAAAGTTAATCAAATATTTGAATGGTTAATTTTCAAAACCTTACCTTTGCACAGGCCGGATCATGAATAATAAATTAACACACACACGGCCTGAAGCGATGAGTTTCAGACATGTGTTAATTGTTAAATTATTAACAGTTGCAGCGGGCTGATGTTTATCACAATGGACTTTGAACGGTTATACGAAAAAGCTCTGAATCTAATCCCTCTCAACATTGAAGAGGGTGTTGCACTCTATACAGGAGCTCCTTCTGAAGAGCTGATATTTGTTGCCGACAGGCTGAGGCAGATTAACAATCCCGGTAAAGGTGCAGGCTGGATGATCGACAGGAATGTGAATATCACCAATATCTGCTTCTCACAATGCAAATTCTGCAATTTCTGCAGAAGGAAGGGGGCGCCCGACGCGTACATTACGACCACAGAAGAGTACATTGCAAAGATCGATGAGCTGTTTGTTCTGGGGGGCGATCAGGTACTGCTCCAGGGCGGAATGAACCCTGATCTTGGACTCGATTTCTATGTGGATCTTTTCAGAAAGCTGAAAGAACTCTATCCTTCTCTCAAACTGCATGCATTGGGACCTCCCGAAATAGTATATCTGTCAAAAAAGGAAAAACTTCCGTACACAGAAATTATTAACCGTCTTATTGATGCCGGGCTCGACAGTCTGCCGGGTGCGGGAGCTGAAATTCTGTCTGACCGCGTCAGGAGAGAAGTATCTCCTGCAAAAGCCACGGCTGAAGAATGGATCGGAGTTATGAGAACAGCACATCAGATGAATCTTCCGACATCTGCCACTATGATGTACGGTCATATTGAGACTCCTGAGGAGAGGATTGGCCATCTTATTGCCCTGAGGGACCTGCAGTCAGAAAAACAGGAAAGCCATTACGGATTCATTACTTTTATTCCGTGGCCGTTCCAGGATGAAAACACTGTGTTAAGGGAGAAATACGGGATAAAAAGCAGTTATTCCGGACCGGACTACATAAGGATCATTGCTGTCAGCAGGATTATCCTGAATAATATAAAGCACATTCAGGCATCTCTGCTCACTGTCGGTAAGGAAGTAGCCACGCTGGCGCTGCACGCCGGAGCTGATGATCTTGGTTCTGTAATGATTGAAGAGAATGTTGTCAGTGCTGCCGGTGCAAAAAACCGCTTTAATGCGGATGAGATGCAATCAATTATAAGGGAAGCCGGATTCACACCTGTCCGGAGAAATCAGAAATATGAACCGTTAGATCCCTAAAAAAAAAGCCCGCATCAGAATGCAGGCCCACAGTACAAAATAAGATCTTATTGGAATTTCTCCTTTTCCTTTTCTTCTTCGGGATTAAACTTTGAAGCTTTCTTGAATTCTTTCATACCCTGACCTATGCCCTTCATCAATTCAGGAATCTTACGACCGCCAAATAGAAGAACTACCACTAGCAAAATCAGTATAATCTCTGTTAAACCAATCTTTCCCATCTCTTTAATTTTTGAATTTTCACAAATTTACAAATACTTTAGATATATAGCAAACTATAATGATAATAATCTATTTCCTCAGCAGCCGGAGGATATCATTGCCATTCGCAAATATAAGCAGCGCCAGCAGTAATATCATCCCGGCGATCTGGGCATATTCGAGGAACTTGTCGCCCGGTTTCCTGCCTGTTACTACTTCATACAGGAGGAACATCACATGTCCTCCGTCAAGCGCGGGTATCGGGAAGATATTTATTACACCGAGTATTATGGAGAGGAATGCAGTCAGGTTCCAGAACACCTGCCAGTCCCACTCACCTGGGAATATGCTTCCTATGGTAATAAATCCGCCAAGCGATTCATAGGCTTTTGTATCTTTTGAAAATATAAGCTTGAACTGTTTAAGGTAATCGGCAATGGTCCTGAATCCCTTGCTGATCCCTGCCGGGATGGATCCGAGGAATCCGTACTTTATTGTCTTCAGGTCGAAATAAAGGTCATATGATCTGTTGCTCATCACACCCAGGAGACCTTCTACTGTAGGAAGGACGGGTATCTTCACCTCAGTTCCGCTGCGCAGAACATTCAGAATGACCTTCCTGTTCTTATTTTCCTGAAGATAACGCTGAAACTCATCATAATATGTAAACCTTATGTCATCGATGCTGAGCAGCTCGTCGCCGACCATTACACCGGCATCTTTCGCCGGTGATATCTTGGCAAGTTTCGAAATCACGAACGGACTGAAAGGAGTCCTTGCATCAATCTGTCCCTTGTTCTTCAGAAGTTTGGCTATATAATCTGAAGGAATGGGAATATCGAGTTTCTGTCCTTCACGTTCAATCTGGATGGTTTTCCTGTCGTTCAGAATAATATCAGGGATGATCTTCAGAAAATCATCTATATACTGGTTATCTATTGACAGGATTTTATCTCCGTTCCTGAGCCCGATACTTAATCCTGTTGAATCAGTAGCAATACCGTATTTGACATTTGATGTCGGCAGGTAGGTTTCACCCCAGGCAAACAGCACTGAAATATATATCAGGAGGGCAAGCAATATATTGAAGACCACACCACCCAGCATGATCACAAGTCTTTGCCATGACGGTTTTGACCTGAACTCCCACGGCTGTGGCGGTAGTTTCATCTGCTCCTTGTCGAGCGACTCATCGATCATGCCTGATATCTTTACATAACCGCCAAGCGGAAGCCATCCAATCCCGTATTCCGTTTCACCTTTTTTGAACTTAAAAAGTGAGAACCATGGATTGAAGAACAGGTAAAATTTCTCAACTCTTGTCTTGAACAGTTTGGCAAGAATGAAGTGGCCCAGTTCGTGTATTATCACAAGAATCGACAGGCTCAGAATAAACTGCAGTATCCTAATCAGAATTGTCATCTTCGGTCAGAGTGTTTGGTAATATAATTTGTTGCTTTCTCCCGCGCGCTTTTATCGGAAGCTTCAAGAAATTCAAGATCGAGAGAATAACCATGCTCTACATTTGACATTGTATATTCCACCACGTCGGGCATCTGCATAAATCCTATCTCGAATTTCAGAAACGCTTTTACTGCAATCTCATTTGCCGCATTGAGGATACAGGGCATGTTTCCTCCTCTGCTCAGAGCATGATACGCCAGCGAAAGGTTCCGGAATTTCCTGAGATCAGGCTCAAAGAACGACAATGACGGATATTCCTTTAAATCAAGACGGGGAAGATCTGATGTGAACCTTTCAGGGTAGCTCAGGGCATAAAGGATCGGGATCCTCATATCAGGGATGCCGAGCTGGGCTTTCACGGAGCCATCCGAAAAATGAACAAACGAATGGATGACCGACTGCGGATGTATGATTACCCTTATCTGCTGCGGTGTAAGGTCGAAGAGCCATTTTGCTTCGATAACCTCGAGGCCTTTGTTCATCATGGATGCCGAATCGACGGTGATCTTATCTCCCATATTCCAGTTCGGGTGCCTGAGGGCATCGCCGGGATTGACATCCCTGAGCCTCCTGGCTGACATCTTCAGGAATGGTCCGCCTGAAGCTGTAAGGGTTATTGCCTCAACATTGTCATTATTCTCCCCGGCGAGGCATTGAAAGATTGCCGAATGTTCTGAATCCACGGGGATGATCCTGCTTCCTGACTGTTTAATTATCCGGCTGATCATTTCTCCTGCTACCACCATGGTTTCCTTGTTGGCGAGCGCAACTTTCTTCCCTGCCTTTATTGCTGATATAGTAGGCCTCAATCCCGAATATCCTACTATGGCTGCAATGACAACATCAACTTCTGAACCGGTAACACACTGTTCCATTGCATCGTCGCCGGCTTCAATCCTGATCCCGGTATCGCTGAGGTTTTCCTTCAGCTTTGCATAGTGCTTCCGGTTGCCTATCACGACCGAACGCGGATTGACCTGCCGTGCCTGTGTGGTAAGCAGGTCTATATTATCTCCTGCAGTAAGGGTTTCCACCTCAAACTTATCAGGATATCTGGAAATGACATCCAGTGCCTGTGTGCCAATCGATCCTGTAGATCCCAACAATACAATTCTTTCAGGCATACAATCACCTTGCTTATTAAAAGAAAATATGCTTCTCAGGATCCAGCGGACTTCCCTTATACCAGATCTCGACATGGAGATGAGGTCCCGATGTATAGAGTTCGCCCGAATCGCCCACGATTGAGATTGTCTCTCCTGCCCTGACAAGATCGCCGGTTTCCTTCAGAAGACTTGAATTATGTTTATAGACCGACACAATATTGTTGGTGTGCTGAATTTCTATAACGAATCCAGTTTCCATTGTCCAGCCTGTAAATATCACTGTTCCGTCAAGAGCTGCCGAGACGGGTGATTTTGGTTTTGTAACAATGTCGGTACCAAAATGTTTTGTCCTCATGTCATATTTCCCTGAAACAATTCCTTTTACAGGAGGGAAGAAATGAAGTCCGGCAAGACTTGTCACTGATTCCGGAGAAACCTGTCCTGTCGCCAGGCTGTATCTTTCCTCATTCTCAACTCTGGCTCTCAAAGCCGAATCTTCCGGTGTGCTTTTAAATGTTATCCCTTTATAGTTCCTTGTAGTATCCTGCATCGAAAAGAGATCAACAGGTTCTTTACCGGAGACTATTGCATTGAGGTTTGCGAAATACTTGTCGCGCAGGGCAAGTTCACGGTCCAGTGAATCCAGGTGTATTGCATTCAGAAGTATATTCCGCCGCATTGTAACATCGGGATATCCGGGTATGAATTCACGGAGGTTTGTGAAGGTGATAAGAACTGTTGTTGTACCAATGATAAACAGCACCACTGCAGTGAAAAGAAGAAAGGCGTTGTATTGTGTAAGCCTTATTCTCCAGATCTCCTCGTATGTGGTATCATTGATTACAGAAAACCTGTACTTATCGCGCCAGTTGCTTTTTTTCTTGTCGTTCTTGGCCATGGTTCGTTAAATGACGGGGATGCAAAGATAATAATAAAATCCGGCGCCCGTCAACAGGTTCGGTTATATGACCAGTCTGCGACAGCCGGATGCTGATTACCGGATAGCGGTTGCCGGAAGCCGGATTAAATAACTTTAACCGGTTTATCTTCGCTCTGCCACAGACCATGTTTGGTGCATACCGACATGGCCGACAGGTTCATTGATACTTCCGGGGCCACAATATAGAAGTCGATCTCGGTGTGTGACGGCAGGGTGCCGTATACCCCGGCGGTATACCTGGCCTCAGCAAGGAGCGTCTCCCTGTTCCAGAGCTGTATGACGCTGATAAAATGGTCGTGGTCATCGGGGTGCGGATATTCTTCCCCCAGTTTCACTTTCACTTCAAATTTCTCACCTCTCTTTACCTGGTCGGGGCAGAAAACATGGGGCATATGTCTGTCGAGATAGTCGCGTTTTATCTCTTTTTCCTCTTTTTCAATCTCTGTGGCTTTGAATACTCTTGGCATGATAAATATAATTAATATGATATAACTGTTCCTATGGAATATTTCAGGTAAAAATAGCAATAATCTTTAAAACCGGCGCCGGCAACCGGTGACCGGATTTATAAATTAAGTCACAATTATTTTGACAATTAAGTCATAAATGTTAAATTTGCATCCACAAAAATACTGCGGGGTGGAGCAGTGGTAGCTCGTTGGGCTCATAACCCAAAGGTCGGAGGTTCGAATCCTCCCTCCGCTACAAATCAAAAGCCTTGCCGATAAATCGGCAGGGCTTTTTTGTTGACAGCCCGACAACAGCTTGCTGTTGGAAGGGATGGAAACAAAAAAGCCCGTATTCCGCGAAAGCGGAAAAGGCTTTTGATTTGTTAAGCACCCCTCAGAGGATCACGAGGAACGAAGTGACGAGTAATCCTCCCTTTTTTACCCCCAAACCCCCTGAAGGGGGCTTTAAAAATTAAGAACGAAGAACAAACGAATAGCGAAGTTAGAAGTTCTGCATTCTGCATTCGTTTGTTCAAATGTTCATACTTCAATCCTTACTTAACACCAAAGGTGGATGCAGGGCTTTTGGCTTGTTAAGCACCCCTCAGAGGATCACGAGGAACGAAGTGACGAGTAATCCTCCCTTTTTTACCCCCAAACCCCCTGAAGGGGGCTTTAAAAATTAAGAACG
>Ga0316626_10000223_pt1 | contig 20670 bp, 21 predicted proteins | sample OWC_Aug_T1_C1_D5_FD_207656 | JGI IMG/M metagenome (GOLD analysis project Ga0316626, IMG submission 207656) | Wetland soil microbial communities from Old Woman Creek delta, Ohio, United States - OWC_Aug_T1_C1_D5_A | ecosystem: Environmental > Terrestrial > Soil > Wetlands | place: USA: Ohio...
CCCTCGACCCTCGCCTTGGCAAGGCGATGCTCTACCACTGAGCTATTCCCGCAGAATTCCTGCGAAGGTGGCGATTTATAGGGTTCGGCCGGGAGGGTGTCAAGACCCTCGGGCCGAGGGCGGGCCCTCCACCGCCCGCTCCGCCGCCTCGCCCTCCTCGTCCTTGCGGTAGACCGCCTTGAGGAACAGCGCCACGTAGCGGGTGGCCGACCACAGCGAGAGCACCAGCGACAGGTACAGCAGCAGCGAGCCGATCCGGTTGGAGTCGATCTCCACCGTCCGCACCAGGAAGTCCACCGGGTAGGAGTAGTGGAGGATGAGGAAGCTGATCCCGGCCAGCTGCAGGCTGGTCTTGTACTTCCCCTCCTGGCTGGCGGCGATGACGATGCCCTCGCTCATGGCGATGGTGCGCAGGCCGGTGACGATGAACTCGCGCGCCATGATGACGATCACCACCCAGGCCGGCACGCGCCCCAGGTGGACCAGCATGATGAGCGCCGACACCACCACCAGCTTGTCGGCCAGCGGGTCCATGAACTTTCCGATGACGGTGGTGAGCCCCTGCCGGCGCGCCACCCAGCCGTCGAGGAAGTCGGTGGCGCTGGTGGCCGCATAGAGCAGGGCGGCGATGAAGCTGTTGGCCCGCGACTCGTAGTAGGTGAACAGCAGGATGACGGGGATCATCGCGATCCGCGCCATGGTGATGGCGTTCGGAAGGTTGAAGAGCTCTTTCTTGAGGGATCGGGCCACGGCCGGTCCGGGCGCTAGGCGGGGCGCGGCCAGGCGGCGGCCGGGTCGACGATGGCCCGCCCCTGCCCCGCGAGCTCCACCACCACCGGCCAGGTCCCCTCGGGCGGCTCCCCGCCCGCAGTGGGCTCGGCGATCGGCAGGACCCGGGGCGTGAGCCCTCCCACCCACCCGACCAGCGCCGCCTCGGGAACGCGCAGCGGCTCGCCGGCGGTCACCTCGAGCAGGACGGGCTCTCCCTCGGTGACCACGAGCAGCCGTCCGCGCCCGCGCAGGTGGACCAGATCCAGGTCGGCCGAGAGCCGGGAGGGCACCCGCCCGTTCTCGTAGGTCGCCGAGTCCTCGAAGGCGAAGACCGCGTCCTCGCGGAAGTAGCCGGACTCCCCGGCCAGCTCGAGATCGGTGAAGCGCCGGCCCCCGGTGCGCAGGAGCAGCGTCCCCTCCCCGCTCACCCGGTACATGCGGCTCGGCCCCTCGCCGAAGGACTTGTCGGTGGCCCGGCCCCGGAAGCGCTTCAGCGCCGGGAGCAGCCGAAGCGCCCCGCGCACGGCGAAGAGGCCGTCCAGGCGGCACATCACCTCTCCCCGGACCGCCACCGCCAGCGTGTGCTCGTCGAGGGCGAAGGGCGCTCCGGTCGGCGGCTCGAAGACGCCGCGCGCGGTGTAGGCCGCCAGGGTCACCGGGCCCTCCCGCGGCGGCGCGGGGGCCGGTGCCGCGGCCGGAGTCGCCTCGGCGATCGGCGCCGGCTCGGCGGCCGGCGCGGGCTCGGCGGCCGGCGCCGGCGCGGCGACCGGCTCCGCCACGGGCGGCCGCGGCAGCGGCATCTCCACGGTCTGGGTCTCGTGGAGCTGGGCGGGCGCGGGTGGGACGCCGCCCGGATGGGCGAGGACCTCGTCGCAGCGCGCCACCATCATGGTCTTGCCGGCGCGGGCGAACCACTCGCGGGCGGTGCGCGGGTCTCCCGACTCGAAGTGGGCCAGGCCCAGGTACCCCATGGCCTTGCGGTGGTCGGGGTTGAGGTCGAGGGCGATGCCGAGCTGCTTCACCGCATCGGCGAATCGCTGGGCCTTGAGCAGCGCCAGCCCCAGGTTGACCCGCGCCGAGGCCTCGGTGGGGTTGTCGTCCACCAGGCGCCCGTAGGTCCCGGCCGACTCCTCGAAGCGCCCGAGCTTGTAGAGGGCCTGCCCGAGGAGCCCGAGCACCTGGGGGTCGCGTGGGCGCAGCTCGCTGGCGCGCTCCAGGGAGGCGCGGGCGGCCTCGAGATCCCCGCGGGCGAGCAGCTCCGAGCCGCGGGAGAGGTGGTAGAGGAACTCCTCGTCGAGCCCCTCGACCTCCTCCTCGCCGGCGCCGAGCGGGCGCGCCACGGTCAGCGCCTCCCCTCGTACTGGTGGAAGAGGTCGAGGACGCGGCGGACGTACTCGCGGGTCTCCGGGATGGACGGGACCGCCCCCCCGGCGCGGCGCACCGCCTCCGGCCCGGCGTTGTAGGCGGCCAGCGTCTTCATCATGTCGCCGCTGTACTGGTTGGCCAGCAGTCGCAGGTAACGCGCCCCGCCGTCGATGTTCTGCTCCGGATCCCAGACGTCGGAGACGTACATCTGCTTGGCGGTCTCGGGCATGAGCTGCATGAGCCCGATGGCGCCCTTCTCGGAGATGGCGCGCGGGTTGTAGTTCGACTCCACCTCCATCACCGCCCGCAGCAGGGAAAGCGGCAGGTTGTACTTGTCCGCCGCCACGCGCAGGTGCGAGCTGGTGGAGGAGTCGGGCGCGGCGCGCGCGGCGGACCGCGAGCGGCTGCGCCGGCCGTCGATGGAAACCTTGTAGACGCCGGCCACGTCGGAGGTGCGCGCCACCCGGCGGAATCGTCGGTCGGCGGGCGCGTTGGAGAGATGCACCACCCCGTCGGCGTCCACGTAGGAATAGAGGTCGCCGGCTCCGGCGGCGGCCGGACCGAGGAGCAGCCCCAGCAGGGCCAGGCGGGAGAAGACACCCATCCGGACTGCGGAGACGTTACCAGGGGCCTCCCGGCGCGCACAACTTTCTTCGCCCTGCGTGGTAGAGATCGGAGCCATGGGAGCCCTGGAAGCGCGCGAGCACGTCGATTACCTGGTCCTCGGCGGCGGCATCGCCGGCCTCACCTTCGCGCTCGAGGCGGCGGCGCACGGGTCGGTGGCGGTCCTCACCAAGCGGGCCCGCTTCGAGGGGAGCACCCAGTACGCCCAGGGCGGGATCGCCTCGGTGCTGGGCCCCGACGACGACTTCGAGCACCACATCGAGGACACGCTCGTCGCCGGCGCGGGCCTGTGCCACCGCGACGCGGTGGAGATCACGGTCCGCGAGGGCCCGGAGCGCATTCGCTGGCTCCTCTCGCTGGGGGTGGAGTTCGACCGCGAGGCCCCCGACCGGCTGCACCTGACCCGGGAGGGAGGGCACTCGCGCCGCCGGGTGGCGCACGCCAAGGACACCACCGGCCGCGAGGTGGAGCGGGCCCTGCTCGCCACCTGCGGCGCCGGCGGCGTCCGCATCGTCGAGGACGCCGTCGCCATCGACCTCCTCACCAGCGAGAAGGTCGGGCTCGGCGGGCCCAACCGGGCGCTCGGCGCCTACGTCCTCTCCCGCGGCAGCGGCGACATCTCGACCTTCACCGCCGGGGTGACGGTCCTCGCCACCGGCGGGGCGGGGAAGGTGTACCTCTACACCTCCAACCCCGACGTCGCCACCGGCGACGGCGTGGCCATGGCGTACCGGGCCGGCGCGGCCATCGCCAACATGGAGTTCTTCCAGTTCCACCCCACCTGCCTCTTCCACCCCCTGGCCAAGAGCTTCCTCATCTCCGAGGCGCTGCGGGGCGAGGGCGGGATCCTGCGCAACAAGGCCGGCGAGGCCTTCATGGTGCGCTACGACCCGCGCAAGGAGCTGGCGCCCCGGGATATCGTCGCCCGCAGCATCGACGCGGAGTGCAAGCGGCGCGGCGACGACTGCGCCTTCCTCGACATGACGCACCTGCCGAAGGGCTTCCTTCTCGACCACTTCCCGCACATCTACCAGACGTGCAAGGAGTTCGGGATCGACATGGCGGCCCAGCCCATCCCGGTGGTCCCCGCCGCCCACTACCAGTGCGGGGGGGTGGTGACCGACCTGGAGGGGCGCACCACCGTGCCGCAGCTCCTGGCCATCGGCGAGGCCTCCTGCACCGGGCTCCACGGTGCCAACCGGCTCGCCTCCAACTCGCTCCTCGAGGGCCTGGTGTTCGGCCGCCGCGCCGCCGGGGTGGCCCGCGAGCTCCGCCCGGCCGAGAGCGGGCGGCCCGCCGTCCCGGACTGGAACCCCGGCGACGCGCTCGACCCGGACGAGGGCGTGGTGGTCTCCCACAACTGGGACGAGGTCCGGCGGCTGATGTGGAACTACGTCGGCATCGTGCGCAGCCAGAAGCGCCTGGAGCGGGCCCGCACCCGCCTGCAGATGCTCCGGGCGGAGATCCGCGACTACTACTGGAAGTACAAGGTGACCCCGGACCTGGTGGAGCTGCGCAACCTCGCCGACGTGGCCCTGCTCATCGTCGAGTCGGCCCGCCGCCGCAAGGAGTCCCGCGGCCTGCACTACCTCATCGACTTCCCGCGCCCCGACGACCGCTTCCTGCGGGACACGGTGATCCACCGGGGCGACCTCGACGAGCGCTGAAGTCGGCCTGCAGGGCCCGAGCCGGTCGCTAACCCCCGGACTTCGGCGGTGCGAAGTCGAGATCGATGCGGCCCAGGGCGCCGGAGATCTCCAGCCGGAAGGGCGTCTCGGCGAGGGCCCGCTCCCCGCGCCAGGCCGGGAAACGAACGCGGTAGAGGGTGTCGAAGTTCCCCACGTAGGGGTAGAGCACGGCCAGGGTCGGATCGGCCGGGACGAGCGAGACGGCCGAGGGGAGGACCTGCCCGTCGCCGACGCGCAGCGCCACCCGCCAGGTGCTCCCCGGCAGGTCGAGGTCGTTGGCGCGTCGGTCGAAGGTGTAGAAGTCCAGGAAGAAGTCCTCGAACTGGGCGGCGTCGGCCCGCTCCTGGCCCTCGAGCGCGGCGCGCTCCTCGGTGGTCATCCCCTTCCAGGCGGCGAGCCGGTCCACGCGCGCCAGCCGCACCGGCAGAGACTGGTAGGTGGCGGTGGCGAAGGCGATGTCGTCGAGCCGGTCGTAGAGCTTCTTGGAGCGGGTCCAGCGGTCGCGCTCCTCGGCCCACCGCCCCTCGGTGGTGGTGGGCGAGGGCGCCCGCGGCAGGCACCCGGCGGCGAGCAGCGCCAGCATGGCGGCCGCGCGCCTCATCCCAGGAAGTCCTCGCGGGTGAAGAGGGTCTGGAGCGGCACCCCTTGCCCCTCGATGGCCTCGCGCCCTCCCTCCATCCGGTCCACCAGCGCGAAGCACCCCACCACCTCCAGCCTCTCGGCGCGGCAGCGCTCGATGGCCTTGAGGGCGCTCCCTCCGCTCGTCACCACGTCCTCCAGCACCGCCACCCGGCTGCCATCGGGAATGGTCTTGCGGCCCTCGATCCATTGACCGGTGCCGTGCCCCTTGGGCTCCTTGCGGACGATGAAGGAGTCGAGCGGCTCCCCCTCCAGGAAGCTGGTGTAGGCCACCGCGCTGGCCAGCGGGTCGGCCCCCAGGGTCAGTCCGCCCGCGCCGCGCGGCAGCGGCCGCAGCCGGCGGATGCGGTCGAAGAGCAGGCGCCCCACCAGCACGTGCCCCTCCGCGGTGAGGGCGGTGCGCTTGCAGTCGATGTAGAAGTCGCTCTCCCGCCCGGATGCCAGGACCACCTTGCGCCGCTCGAAGGAGAGCGTGCGCAGGAGCTCCAGCAGCCGGCGTCGGTCGGAATCGAGGCTCACGGCTCCTCCCGGTCGAGGAAGGGGAACAGCTCCGCAAGGTACCTCACCTGCTCGACGATCTGTCGCCTTCCTTCGGCGGGCAGGTCCGACCAGGCGTCCCAGGCGGCGGCCATGTCCTCGTTCAGCTGGTAGAGCCGGACGGAGAGGTCGGCCACCAGCTCCTCGGGGGTCACCTCCACCGTCTCGGGCTCGGGAGCCGACGGCGGCGCGCCCGGGCGGTTCTCCGTCCGGGGCGACCGCTGCAGGAAGGCCAGGAAGCGCTCCCGCAGCTCGGGGGAGACCGGGGCCCGGGCCAGCGCCTCGACCACGAGCTCCAGCGACCAGGGAGCCACCCCCTCCCCCTCGATGCGCCGGCGCAGGAGCTCCAGCTCCTGCGCCGAGAGCGGCTCGGAGACCAGGGCGTGGCACAGCGCCAGCGCCCAGGCGTCCTCGTCGGGCAGGTCCCGGTGCAGCCGGGCCAGGGCCGCGTCGCGGTGCAGCATCCGGAGCGCCGCCAGCCGCCGGAAGCCGGCCACCACCTGCCAGCGCGGCCCGTCGCCGCTCGAACCCGGCAGGAGCCGCAACTCCACCGGCACCAGCTGGCCGAGCCGCCCGATGGAGGTGGCGAGCCCGGCGACGTCGCCCGGATCGCGCAGCTGGAACCGGTCGTCCCCGGAGATCTCCTCCAGCGGGACCTGCTCCACCGCGCCGGTCGCCGGGGAGGGAGCGGGGGCTCGCAGCTCGCGCTCCACGGGACGGACCCGCCCCTACTTGCGGCGGACGACGACCTTGCGCTTCACCGCGCCGATGCCCACCGCCGCGGGGGGCGCCGGGGGCTTGGCGGGTGCCGCCTTCTCCTCGGCCCGGGGCTTCTCCTCGCGCCGCGCCGCCTCGGCCGACCGCGCCGCCGCGCGCAGCGCCGGCCGCGCCGCCGGCCGGGCCGGACGCTCGCCGCGGGGGAGCTCGAGGTCGCCCATGTCGACCCGGCCGCGGAAGCTGGCGCCGTCCACGATGATCACCCGCGGGGCGCTGATGTCGCCGACCATCCGCCCTTCCTTGGTCAGCTCCACGCTCTCGCTGGCGGTGACGTTGCCCACCACCACGCCGGCGATGACGCAGTTCTTCACCTGGACCTCGGCCTTGACGATGCCGGTGGGCTCCACCGTGAGCGTCTTGGTGAGCGTGACCGTGCCCTCGACGCGGCCGCGGACGGTGAGGTCCTCGTCACCGCTGAGGCCGCCGCTGATGAGGATCGACTCGCCGATGATGGTGCTGCCGTCCAAAGTGGCCACGGGTCACTTCCCCTTGGAAGCCTTGACTTCCATGTCCACGTTGCCCTTGAAGGTCGCGCCGTCGGCGATGAGGATGCGCGGCGCGCGGATGTCGCCGACCACCTTGCAGTCGCTCTTGAGCTCCACCTTCTCGGTGGCCGCGATGTTTCCGGTCACCTGTCCGGAGACCTCGACGTTGGCGGTCTCGATGTCCGCCTCGATGACGCCGGAGCCCTCCACGAAGAGGCTCTCCTTGAGGCTGATCTTGCCCTTGACGGTTCCCTGGATCACCAGGTCCTCGTCGCCGGAGATCTCGCCGTCGATGACGATGGAGCTGCCGATGACGGTGTGGGCGCCGCGGGAAGCGGCTGCTGCCTTCTCGATCGCTGCCATCTAGATTCCCTCCGGGAGCTTCACGTCCATCTCGATGGAGCCCTTGAAGCGCGCCCCGTCCTGGATGACGACGCGCGGGGCCTTGATGTCCCCCACCACCTTGGCGCTCGAGGCGATGAGGACCTTGTCGGCCGCCTCGATGTCGCCGCTCATCTCGCCCTGGATCAGGAGGTCGTCGACCTCCACGTCGGCGAAGACCTTCCCTTCCGGCTCGATGCTGAGCTGGTCGCGGAGCGCGACCTTGCCCTCGACCCGCCCGCGAACGACGACGTTGCCCGATCCGGAGAGGTTCCCCTTCACCACGGTCCCCTGTCCGATGACCCCGCTCGTCTCCGCCATGGATCGATGACCTCGCTCGTAGAGGAACGCAGGATAGGTTCACCCGCTCGCGGGCGTCAAATTGTATGAGCCGCGCCGGCGCGCGCGGCGATCCAGGCGACGGTGTCGGAGATGGGGTGGTCGCGTCCCACCTCGTTGAACAGCTCGTGGCGGAAGCCTTCGTATTCGAGGATCTGCTTGTCGCGGGTCCCGGCCCGCGCGTGGAAGGCGCGGGCCGCCGCCGGGTCGGCGATGCGGTCGGCGCTGCCCACCATCACCAGAAGTGGGTAGGCGAATTCGGGGGCCCGCACCCGCACCGACTCCTGCATCCGGGTCGACTCGGTGAACCAGCGCGGCGTGGTGACGCGGCCGTACAGCGGGTCCTGGTCGGTCCAGCGCTGCATCTCCGGATCCGCGGAGAGGTCGGCGACGTCGAGCCCCACCTTGATCGGGAGGAAGGGGACGAGACGGCCGAGCATCAGCGAGGCGTACTTCTTCACCACCGGCGGCTCGAAGGCCAGCTTGAGGTAGGGAGACGAGAGCGCGATTCCGCTCACCGCCCGCCCCGCCTCCAGGCCCCAGGCGGCAGCGATGAGCCCCCCCTGGCTGTGGCCCACCACGAAGATGCGCCGGCCGGCCGATTCCTCCCGCACCTTGGCCATGAAGGTGTCCAGGTCGGCGAAGTAGTCGTTGAAGCTGTCCACGTGCCAGCGGCGGCCGTCCGACTGGCCGTGGCCCCGGAAGTCGACCATCGCCACCTCGAACCCGGCCCGGACCAGGGCGGCGGTGACGCCGGGATACCGCCCCGAGTGGTCGCCGCCGCCGTGCAGGACCGCCACGGTGGCGCGCGGCTCGCCGGGCGGCCGGTAGCGCTGCCAGTAGAGGCGCACGCCGTCCGGGGAGCGGACGAACCCCTCCTCGTGGCGGGCCTCGGAGGCGGAGGGGAAGGCGGGGACGGCCACGGCGCGGACGCTACCACCCTTCACCGGCGGCGGCCACGCACCGCCGGGGGAGAGGCGCTACCGCGCGCCGGCCCGCACCGCGCCGGCCGATACCTCGCGGCGCTTGCGCTCGATGGCCGATCGCTGGTCCGGCCGCTCCGGCTCGGCGCCCCCGTCGAGGGCCTGGAGGGCCCGGCCGTATGCGGCCGCCGCGTCGGAGGGGCGCTGCGCGGCCCGCAGGGCGTCGCCGAGGTGCTCCAGGATGGCCGGGTCGGGCCCGGCCAGCGCGTCGGCGCGCTGCAGCTCCTCGGCCGCCTTGGCGAACTCCCCCTTCTGGAAGTGCACCCAGCCCAGCGAGTCGAGGAAGAACCCGTTCTCCGGCTGCAGATCCAGGGCCCGGCGGATCAGGCGCTCGGCCTCCTCGAGCTCCACTCCCCGCTCGGCGTAGCCGTAGCCGACGAAGTTGAGGGCGTCGGCGTGGTCGGGGTTGGCGGCGATGAGCGCCTCCATGGTGGCGATCGCCGCCGTGCGATCGGCGGCGCGATCCTGGGCGACGCCGAGCGCGTAGCGCAGCCGCTCGTCGGCCGGACTGGCCGCGGTCGCCCGCAGGAGCAGGGCCACCGCGTCCCTGGGCCGCCCTGCCTTCTGCAGGCTCGCCGCCAGGGCCTCCGTCAGATCGGCCCGGCTCTCCTGGGCGTCGCGCGCGCCCTGCCGCTCGGCCAGGGCCTTCTCGAGCATCCGGACCGCCTCCCCGGCGCGCCCGGCGCGCTCGAGCGCGAAGGCCTGGGCGATGATGAGCCGCACGTCCCTGGGCCGCGCCGCCCGGGCGCCCTGCAGCCGCTTCAGCGCCTCCTCCGGCCTCCCGGCCTGCGCCAGCGCGTGGGCCATGCTGGCCTGGGCGGCGGCCTGGAGATCCGCGTCATCCGGGCCCACCGAGGCGAAGGCGTCCGCCGCCTCGGCCCAGCGCCGCTGCTCCTGGAGGGCCAGCCCCCGGGCGTAGCGCAGCCGCCCGTCCTCGGGCGCCGCCGCCAGGCCTTCCTCGGCGGTCCGCAACGCGTCGGCGGGCCGTCGGGCGTCGAGGTAGGCGACGACCACGCTCAGGCGGGCCGCGGCCTCGTCTCGCGACAGGCGCAGCAGCTGCGAGAACCAGGCCCCGGCCGCCTGCCCGTCCCCGGCGCGCAGGGCGAGCCGCCCCACGGCCAGCAGCGCCTCGAGGTCGTCCGGGTCGGCGCGCAGGAGCGCCTCGTAGGCCTTGCGCGCCTCCTCGGGCCGCCGCCGCGCCTCCTCGAGCTGGCCCAGCTTGCGCCACGACTCCTCGTCCGAGGGCGCCCGCTCCAGGGCGCGGCGCAGATAGCGTTCCGCCCGCGCGTAGTCGCGGCGCTCCAGGTAGATCCGGCCCATCTCCCGCAGCCCGCTCACCTCGCCGGGGAGCAGCGCCGACAGCTCCTCGAAGGTCTTGGACGCCCCGGCCTCGTCGCCGGCCTCGAGCTGCAGCTCCCCGAGCAGGCGCCACGGCTCCGGGTTCACGCCGCGCTCGCGCTCGGGGGCAGCCGCTGCCAGCGCGCGCTCCGCCCGCATCGCCTCCAGGAGCTCGGTGCGCGCGCGGTCCCGTTGCCGCTGCAGCGCCGCCAGCTTTCCGAGCAGCAGGTGGGCCTCGGCCGCCGCAGCGCCCTGGGGGTCGGAGGCGAGCGCCCGGCGGGCCTCCGCCTCGGCCTCGGGCAGCCGGGCCAGCCGGGCCAGCACCTCCGCCAGGGAAAGGCGCAGCTGCGGGCTCGCCGGATCGTGGGCCAGCGCCTGCTGCAGCTCCTCGGCGGCGGCGCGGAAGTCTCCACGGATCTCGGCCTGCCGCGCCCGCAGGTAGTGGGCGTAGGCCTGCGCCGAGGCGACCTTCCCCGTCGAGTCGGCCCGGGAGGCCTCCCCCATGGCCTCCGGATCGACCGGCGGCGCGGGCTGGCCGGCGGCGAAGGCGGCGAGGAGGAGAGCGGTGTGGAGGAGCGGCAAGGAGTGGCCTCGGGCGGCGTCGGCGCCTCCTCCCGAGTCTAACGGCGGGCTCCCCCGGCATCAAACCGGCGTCTCGCCGGTCAGCGCCCGCCGCGGCCGACGGCCGGCGCCAGCGAGAGGGCCGATGCGAGGGCGCCGGAGAGCGCCCCCTCGACGAGGGGCCGGGCCAGCGCCGCCGCGCAGCCGCCGGCGCGAAGGCGGGCCAGCCAGTCGGCCGCCCCGATGCCGAGCACCGGGACTCCCGACAGCTCCGGGTCGGCCCGCAGGCCGCGCAAGGTGTCGCCGCCGTCGGGATCGGCGGCGAGCAGGACCACCACGTCGGGCCGGAAGCGCGCCGCGGCCGCTCCCGCCGGGAAGCCGTGGGAGGCCTTCTCCACCGCGAAGCCGATCTCGGCCAGCTGGCGCAGCGCTCCCTCGCGCGCCGGCCCGGGCTCGCCGAGCACCAGCGCCTTGCGCGGCGAGGCGATCGCGTCGCCGAGATCGCTCGGCACGGGAATGCCGTGGCGAAGCATGAAGGCCGCCAGGTCCTCCCGGGCGATGCGGCGGTGGCCGCCCGGCGTCCGGTGCGCCTTGAGGCGGCGGGCCTTGATCCAGTTGACCACCGTGGGGAGCGAGACGCCGAGAAGGTGGGCGGCCTCGTAGGTGGTGTAGAAGCGGCGCATGCGGCGGACGGAGTCTACACGAACCGGGGCCAATTCGAGGGGCTCGTTCTTTCCGCGCAGCGCGTCACGGGGTCCTTCGGCTGTGGTACATGGGTTCGATGCCGCCGCCTTCCACGTACCTCCTCGGCGCCGTCCAGATGACCTCCACCGGCGACCGCGCCCGCAACCTCGCCACCGCGCTGCGCCTGACCAACGAGGCCGCCGACCTGGGTGCGAAGCTGGTGGGCTTGCCCGAGAACTTCGCCTTCATGGGTCGGGACGAGGAGCGGATCCACGGCGCCGAGACGCTGGATGGCCCGACCGTCTCGGCGCTCCGGGAGGTGGCGCGCGCCCGGGGCATCTTCGTGCTGGCCGGGTCCATCGCCGAGCGGGTGGACGACCCGGGGAAGACGGCCAACACCAGCGTCCTCGTCTCCGACGACGGATCCATCGCGGCGGCCTACCGCAAGATCCACCTCTTCGACGTGAACATCCCCGACGGGGCCCGCTACGCCGAATCGGAGACGGTGGTCCCGGGGGACAAGGCGGTGTTGGCCTCGACCGCGCTCGGCCGCATCGGCCTCACCGTGTGCTACGACCTCCGCTTCCCGGAGCTGTACCGGGCGCTGGCGGTGCTGGGCGCGGAGGTGATCACCATCCCGGCCGCCTTCACCCTCTTCACCGGGAAGGACCACTGGGAGGTCCTCATCCGGGCCCGCGCCATCGAGAACCTGGCCTACGTGATGGCCCCGGCCCAGGTGGGCCGCCACTCCGCCAGCCGCGTCACCTTCGGCAACGCCATGATCGTGGACCCGTGGGGGGTGGTGCTGGCGCGCTGCCCGGACGGCGAGGGGGTATGCGTCGCCCCCTTCCGGCGGGAGCGCCTCGAGCAGGTGCGCCGGGAGCTGCCGGCGCTGAAGCACCGCAAGCTCTAGCGGCGCACCTCACTTGAGCCGCTTGCGGAAGCGGACGGTGGCCAGGCCGAAGATGGCGACGCCGAAGGCCAGCAGCGCCAGGAGCTGCGGCCACACGTCGGCGAGGCCCGCCCCCTTCATCAGATTGGCGCGGGCCAGCTCCTGGTAGTAGCGCAGCGGGTTCAGCAGGGTGATGGCCTGCATCCAGGGCGGCATGGCGTCGATGGGCGTCATGATCCCGGAGAGCATCACCGCCGGCAGCGTGAACAGCAGGCCCCCGAGGAAGGACTGCTGCTGGGTGGTGGAGATGGAGGAGACCAGGAGCCCCACCCCCAGCGTGGAGAGCAGGTAGACGAGCGTCCCGAGCGCCAGCACCCCCAGGTTTCCCCGCAGCGGGACGTCGAAGACCCAGACGCCCGAGGCGATGAGCAGCAGCACGTCGAAGAACCCGATGAAGACGAAGGGGGTCATCTTGCCGGCCAGCAGCCAGGCCGGCGGGATGGGCGTGACCGCCACCTGCTCCAGGGTGCCCTGCTCCCGCTCGCGGGAGAGCCCCATGGCGGTCACGATGGTGGTGACCACCACCAGCAGCATGGCGGCGATGCCGGGGATGACGTAGGGCGCGGTCTTCAGGCTCGGGTTGAAGAAGACCCGCGGCGTCACCTCGATGCGCGCCGGCACCGCCAGCCCGGCGGCGCGCGCAGCGGACTCGGCGGCCCTCCGGCCCTCCTCCCCGAAGTAGCGCGCCACGGCCGCGCCGGCCACGTTGGAGCGGTTGGGGTCGGTGCCGTCGAGCACCACCTGGACCTCGGCGGGCCGCCCGGCGGCCAGGTCGGCCGCGAAGCGGGGCGGAATCACCAGCACCGCCGCCGCCTCGCCGGCGTCCAGGCCCGCCACCCCCACCTCGGCGCTGGGCGCGGTCCCGGCGAAGCGCAGCGTCCCGTCGGCCAGGACCCGGCGAACGTGCTCCCGGCTCAGCGGGCTGCGGTCCCCGTCGGCCACCACCGTCGGCACCCGGTCCACGTCGAAGTCGACTGCGAACCCGAGCACCACCGTCTGGATGAAGGGCGCCATCACCAGCATGAACATGATCCGCCGGTCGCGGATGGTCTGCAGGACCTCCTTGCGCACCACCGCTGCGTACTGGACCAGCGCCCGCCGCCGGCGCACCGGTGCGGCCCGGCTCACGCCACCCTCCGCTTGAAGCGCACGGTGGCGAGCCCGAGCACCACCACCGCGAAGCCCAGCATCCACAGGAGGTCCTTCCAGATCCCCTCGATCCCGTTTCCCTTGAGCAGCACCTGGCGCAGCGCGTCCACCAGGTACCGGGCCGGGATGATCCGGGACAGGAGCCGCAGCGGCAGCGGCATGTTCTCGATGGGGACCAGCATCCCGGAGAGGAGCATGGAGGGGAGAAGCGAGGAGAGCGTCCCGGCCTGGGTCGCCACCAGCTGGCTCCTGGCCACCACCGAGATGAAGAGCCCCTGCCCCAGCATCCCGGCCAGGAACAGAAGGCCCGCCAGGACCACCAGCCAGATGCTGCCGCGGATGGGGACGTCGAAGGCGCCGGCCCCCACGGCGAGCACCAGCAGGAGCTGCAGCAGCCCGAGCCCGAGGTACGGCAGGAGCTTGCCGAGCACGATCTCCAGCCGGCCCACCGGCGAGGCGAACAGCTGCTCCATCGAGCCGCGCTCCCACTCGCCGGCGATGGTCAGCGCGGTGAGCAGCACTGCCACGATGGCCATGAGGTAGGCGGCCATCCCCGGGACGATGAACACCGCCGAGCGGGCCTCGGGGTTGTAGCGGATCCACAGCTTCACCTGGATCGGGGGAGCCACGGCCGCCCCGGAGGCCTCGGCCATTCGCCGGGTCTCGCCGAGCGCGATGGCGTCCGACTTGGAGAGGATCTGGGTGGCGGTCACCGGGTCGGCGCCGTCGACGAGCAGCTGGGCGCGAGCCGGGCCGCCGCGCGCCAGCTCCTGCCCGTAGCCCCGCGGCAGCACCAGCATCGCCCGCGCCTCGCGCCGGCGGAAGAGGGTGAGGGCCTCCTCGGCCCCGGCGCCGCCGGCGGGTGCGAACTCGTTGGCCGCGACGTAGGCCCGGGCCAGCCGGCGGGAGGCCTCGGTGTGGTCCTGGTCCGAGATGGCGAGCGGGATGCGCTCCAGGTCGAAGCTGACGCCGTAGCCGAAGAGCAGCAGCATCACCACCGGCATGATCAGCGCCAGGACCAGGGTGCGCGGGTCGCGGCGGACGTGGAGGATCTCCTTCCAGGCCATGGCGCCGACCCGGACCGCGAAGCGGCGGAGCCTGCCCGCGGCGGCGCTCACCCGGCCTCCCCCTGGATCTCGGTCCCGGCGCCGCCGGCCACCGCCAGGAACACGTCCTCCAGAGAAGGCTCCGACTCCTCCACCGCCACCGCGACCGCCCCTCCCCGTGCCAGGGCCGCCCCGACGGCCACGGCGTCCCAGCGGGCCGGGTCCACCCGCAGGTGGAGTGCGGCGCCAAACGGCTCGGCGGCGCGCACCCCGGGCTCGGCACGCAGGGCGGCGGCCGCCTGGTCCAGGTTCCGGCCGCGCGCCACCAGCACGCGGTCGGGCACCCAGGTGCGCTTCAGCGCCTCCGGCGTGTCGAGCGCCACCAGCCGCCCGTCGGCCATCAGGCCGATGCGGTGGCAGTACTCCGCCTCGTCGAGGTAGTGGGTGGTGACGAAGACGGTCGTGCCTGCGTCGGCCAGGTCGCGGATGAGGCGCCAGAAGCCGCGGCGCGCCACCGGGTCGACGCCGGCGGTGGGCTCGTCGAGGAAGACGATGGGGGGGCGGTGCAGCACCGCGCTGCCGAGCGCCAGCCGCTGCCGGATCCCTCCGGGCAGCGAGCCGGTCGGTGCGTCGCGGAACTCGGCGAGGCCGGTGAGCTCGAGCACCTCGTCGGCGCGCCGCGAGAGCTCGGCGCCCCACAGGCCGTAGGCTCCGCCGAAGAAGCGCAGGTTCTCCCGGACCGGCAGGTCCAGGTAGAGAGAGAACTTCTGGGACATGTAGCCGATGGAGCCCTTCACCCCCTCCGGGTCCCGGCCCACGTCGTGGCCAGCCACCTGCGCCTCGCCACCGGAGGGGGCGAGCAGGCCGATGAGCATGCGGATGGTGGTGGACTTCCCGGCTCCGTTGGCTCCCAGATAGCCGAAGATCTCGCCCTTGCCGACGTGGAAGGTCACCCCGTCGACCGCGGTGAAGTTCCCGAAGCGCCGGGTGAGGCCCCGGGCCTCGATGGCCAGGGAGGAGCTCACGACCGCTCCCGCTGCAGCCGCGACAGGAACAGGTCCTCGAAGGTCGGAGCCACCCGCCGGAGCTCCGCCCCGAGCGGCCCCAGTGCTCCGGCGAGCCGGTCGCGCGAGCCGGCCGCCAGCCCCACCCGCAGGCGGGAGCCGGCCGGGGAGACGGCGCGCACGTCGGGGTGGCCGGACAGGACCTCCTCGACGAATCTCCGCTCCCCGCCCACCACCTCGAAGGCCTCCTGGTCGAAGGCGGCGAGCAGCGCGCCCGGCTCGCCCTCGAGCAGCAAGCTGCCGCGGTAGGCGAGCCCCACCCGGTCGCAGCGCTCCGCCTCGTCCATGTAGGGGGTGGAGACCAGGATCGCCATCCCTCCCTGGACGAACTCGTGGAGCAGCGCCCACAGCTCCCGGCGGGAAACCGGGTCGACGCCGTTGGTGGGCTCGTCGAGCAGGAGCACCCGCGGCTCGTGCAGCAGAGCCGCCGCCAGCGCCAGCTTCTTGTACATGCCGCCGGAGAGCGCGTCGGCGCGCCGGTCGAGGAAGCGGTCGAGGCGGGTGATGGCGAGGAGCCGCTCGGCGCGCCGTCGGAAGACCGCCCTCGGCAGCACGTAGAGCCGGGCGAAGAACTTGAGGTTCTCCCAGACGGTGAGGTCCCGGTACAGGCTGTACTGCTGGGGGAGCAGGCCCAGCCCCTCGCGGACCTCGCTGTCGCCCCGGGCCGGGTCGAGCCCGAGGACCCGCGCCTCCCCGGAGTCGAGGTCGAGCAGGCCGGCCAGCGCGCGGATGGCGGTGGTCTTGCCGGCGCCGTCCGGGCCGACCAGCCCGTAGAGCTCGCCCGGCCGGACGGCGAAGGACATGCCGGCGAGCGCCTCCACCTCGCCGAAGCGCTTCGCCATCTCCCGCCCCTCGAGGGTGGGCTGCATCACCTCTCCCGCGGGAGGGACACCTGCACCGGCATGCCCGGCCGGAGGGCGCCGTCGGGATTCTTGAGCCGCACCTCCACCGGGTAGACCAGCCGGTCGCGGTCGGTGCGCGTCTGGATGTTCCGGGGTGTGAACTCGGCCTTCACCGAGGCGGTGGCCACCACCCCCTCGAACTTCCGGTCCGGCCAGGCGTCGGCGACGACGATGGCCTTCTGCCCGGGCCGGGCCGCCGCCACCTCGGCGTTGGGGAGGTAGAAGGTCGCCTTGACCTCGGCAAGGTCCACCAGCTTGGCCAGCGGCTGGCCGGTGGGCACCAGCTCCCCCACCTCATGGGGCAGGTCGTCGAGGACCGCGTCTCGCGGCGCGCGCACCACGCACTCGTCGGCGAGCAGCCGGGATCGGCGGGCCGCGTCCTGGAGCGCCTTGGCGGTGGCCTCGGCCGCCACCGCCTGCGCCCCGGAGGCGCGGATGGCCTCCGCCGCGGCGCGGGCCTGCTGCGCGCTGGCCCGGGCCTGGGCCTCGGCCGCCTCGGCCTGGCGCACCAACCCCTCGGCGCCGGCGCGGGTCTGGTCCCGGCTCGACACCGAGACGTCCTCCGGGAGGGCCTCGAAGCGCTTCGCCTGGCGGAGCGCCGCGTCCCGCTGCGCCACCAGCGCCTCCGCCTGCGCCCGGGCGGCGGCCTGGGCGGCCACGGCCGCCTCCTGGTTGCGCCTCGAGGCGTCCGCCGACGCCGCAGCGGCGATGGCCTGGGCCCGCGCCGCGGCCGCCCGCGACTCGGCCTCCTGGAGCGCCGCCTCCTGATCGGAGCAGTCCAGCCTGGCCACCACCTCGCCGGCCTTGACCGGCCGGCCCTTGGGAACGGGCAGCTCGGACAGGCGCGCGGTGATGCGGGCCGAGAGGAACACGTCGGTCCCCTCGATCTCCCCCGACCCGCCCGGCGGCGCATTCAGCGCCGCGGCCTGGTGGCGCATCCGGATCGCCAGCAGGCCGACGAGCAGGAGCACCACGACGACGGTGATGATGGCCACCCGGCGCATGCGATCGCTCCTCGCCCGCGAGGGTCGGCGGGCCCGGTCGGGAATGGTGCCAGGAGCGTGCCGGCAGCGGGCCCAGCGCTCGCCAGCGGAATCGAGGGCTTCGGGCGGTGAGGTCCGGCCGGCGCCGTCGGGGCGTAAGGATTTCCGACACCTCGTTCGGAAAGCCTTACGGCCTGCGCGCGGGCGCTCGAGGCGGCCCCAGGAAAGACGGGCCGCTCCCCCGGCCCGGCCGCGCGGCACCTTCCTTGCTGCCGGTCCCTCCGGCGCCGCGCGCCCAGGGGACAGACATGAACGCTCTCGCCGCCATCCTCCTCGCTCTCGGTGCGACGGCCGGCTCCTCGCCCGCTTCGCCGCCGCTCCCGGCCGGCCCCGCGGGGACGCCGGCCCTGCAGGGCATGCCCCGGGCGGTGACGCTCTCGCTGGAGCAGGCGCTCGCCGAGCTGGACCGGAAGAACCCGACGCTGGAGCAGGCCCGGGCGCGGGCGGCGGAGGCGCTGGGGGTGGTCCGCCAGGCGGCGGCGCCGCTCCTCCCGGCGCTGGCGGCGAGCGGCAGCTACACCCGCAACAGCGCCGAGGCGGTCTTCCTCAGGCCGACCGGGGTCGGCACCTTCGAGCCGATCTACATCCAGCCGCTCCAGGCCTGGAACGGGGCCGCCTCGCTGCGCGTCCCGCTGGTGGTCCCGGACTCCTGGTTCTCGCTGTCCTCCTCGCGCGACGCGGCCCTGTCGGCGGCGGCCGCCACCGACGCCACCCGGCTCACGGTGCGGGCCGCCCTGCTGCAGACCGCCTGGCTGGCCTGGGCCGGCGAGGAGATCGTCGCCGCCTCGGAGAGGGCGGTGGCCGCGGCCCGCTCCCAGGCGGAGAGCGCCCGCCGCCAGGTCCAGGTGGGCACCGCCACCCCGCTCTCCGTGTACCAGGCCGAGACCTCGGCCACCCGCCGGGAGAGCGACCTGGTCCAGGCCCTCTCCGAGACTTCGCGCGCCCGGATCGCGGTGGGCGTGCTGCTGGGCCGCTCCGAGCCGGTGCGCATCGCCATGCCGGCGCCCCAGCCCCCGGCGGCGAGCGACATCGAGGGCCTCACCCGCGAAGCGCTGGACCAGCGGCCGGAGCTCAAGGCCCAGGCGCTGCTGGTGAGCTCCTACGAGAAGCAGGCCTCCGCCGCCCTGTGGCGGATCGCGCCGCAGATCTCCGCCTCCGGCAGCGCCTTCGCGCAGAGCGTGCCCTTCCCCACCGGGCAGAAGGAGGGCTGGCAGGTGACGGTGGATCTCACCTGGACGCTCTACGACGGCGGCTGGCGCTACGGCCGGGCGCGCCAGGCCGAGGCGCAGGCGGACCAGGCCCGGGCGGCCGACACCCAGACCCGCCTCCAGGTGGTGCAGGAGGTCCAGAACTCCGCCCGCGACGTGGAGGTGGCGCGGACCCGCCTCGGGCTCGCCCGCAAGGAGCGAGACACCGCGGCCGAGGCCGCCGCCTCGGCGCGCCGCGGCTTCGAGGAGGGGATCGCCTCGAGCCTCGACGTGCTCAGCGCCAACGAGGTCCTCTTCGCCGCCGAGGTCCAGGTGGCCGACGCCGGGGCCCGCCTGGGCGGGGCGCTGGCGGCGCTCGACCGGGCGGTGGGCCGCCTGCCTTGAACCGGGAGGGAAGCGGCGTGCGCCGGAGCGCGCTGGGGCGTATCCTGCTGGACTGCGGCGATCCGCGGTCCGACATGGCCCTGCCCCCTCCCCCTGGCTTCGAGGAGATCCAGCGCCAGGAGCTCTCCCGGCTCTTCGGCCACATGGTGGGGGCGCGCCTGGTCTTCGTCCCGGCCATGATCGCCCTGGGGGCGTGGGCCGCCTTCCTCGACCCAAGCCCGGGGCGGCGGGCCCTCCTGCTCGCCATCATCGGGGGGCTCTTCGCCTTCTCGTTGGTCGAGGCGATCCGCTTCCGGCGGCACGGCATCGGCCGCCACTCGGTGGCCCTGAACCTGGGGGCGGGCGCGGTGGGCCAGATCCTCATCGCGCTGGCCTCCGGGGGGCTGCAGAGCCCCTTCCTGCTGGTGGCCATCCCGCTGGCGGTGGTGTTCGGGATCTTCATCCCCCCGCCGCTGCTCTTCGCCTTCGCCGGCTTCCAGGTATCGGCCATCCTGGCGATGGCCATCCTGGCGCGCGGCGACCTGGTCGCCGCCGTCCACCTCGCGGCCTGGGGACCGCCCGACGCGGCCGCCCGGGCCTGGACCCTGGCGGGCACCCTGGCGGTCCTGGTGGTGGCCGGCACCGCCGCCGGCCGCGCCGTGCGGATGGCCTTCGACGGCATGGTGCGCAAGGCGCTCCGGGCCCAGCAGGAGTCGCTGCGGGCCCACGGCGAGCGCGCCGAGGAGCTGTCGGCCCTCTCGGCCGAGATCGCCCATGAGCTCAAGAACCCGCTCGCCAGCGTGAAGGGGCTCGCCGGCCTGCTGGCCCGGGACCTCGCCGGGGGGAAGGCCGGCGAGCGCCTGGCCGTGCTGCGCCGGGAGGTCGACCGGATGCAGGGCATCCTCGACGAGTTCCTGAACTACTCCCGGCCGCTCGTGCCGCTGGCGCTGGGTCGGGTGGACCTCCTCGCCCTCTCCCGGGAGGTGGCGGCGCTGCACGAGGGCATGGCCCAGGAGCGGAGCATCCGCCTCGAGGTTGCGGGCGAGGCGGCCTCGCGCTGCGACCCGCGCAAGGTGCGCCAGGTGCTCATCAACCTGGTGCAGAACGCCCTGGACGCGAGCCCGGCGGGCGCGGCGGTGGAGATCGAGGTGGCGGCGGACGGGGACGGCGGCGCCCGGCTGGCGGTGCTGGACCGCGGCCCGGGGCTGGATCCGTCGCTCGGCCTCCGGGTCTTCGAGCCAGGGGTGACCACCAAGCCGCGCGGCTCGGGGATCGGCCTCACCGTGGCCCGCGCCCTGGCGCGGCAGCACGGCGGCGACGTCTCCATCTCGTCGCGGCCCGGCGGCGGCTGCGCCGCGGTGCTGCGGCTGCCCGGACCGGCGGCGGCCGGGGAGGCGGCCTGATGCCGCGGGTGCTGGTGGTCGACGACGACCCGGGCGTCCGCTACACGCTCCGCGAGATCCTGGAGTCGGCCCAGCTCGAGGTGGAGGAGGCCGCCGACGGCGCCGAGGCGCTGGAGCGGGTGGAGGCAGGCGGGTTCTCGCTGGTGGTGACCGACCTGCGCATGCCGCGGCTCGACGGGATGGAGCTGCTGCGGCGACTGTCGGCCCGCAGCCCGGCGCCGCGGGTGGTGGTCATCACCGCCCACGGGTCGGAGCGCCAGGCGGTCGAGGCCATCAAGGCCGGGGCCTACGACTACTTCCGCAAGCCCTTCGACAACGACGAGCTCCTGGCGGTGGTGCGGCGGGCGGTGGAGGCGGTGCGGCTCGCG
>Ga0316626_10000224_pt1 | contig 20591 bp, 17 predicted proteins | sample OWC_Aug_T1_C1_D5_FD_207656 | JGI IMG/M metagenome (GOLD analysis project Ga0316626, IMG submission 207656) | Wetland soil microbial communities from Old Woman Creek delta, Ohio, United States - OWC_Aug_T1_C1_D5_A | ecosystem: Environmental > Terrestrial > Soil > Wetlands | place: USA: Ohio...
GAACTGGCTCGATACCGAGGGGCACATCCTCGGCACGATCTTCTGGCGCTTTCTGCTGCCGGAGTCTCCGCCCGAGGACATCCGCTGCTCGGTGTGCAAGGTCGACGATGTATGAGTGAGATCCGCGCCGCGCGGCCGCTTGGCCTTCGGCTGTTGAACGGAACCGGCGCGGCGCTCCGTGGACTCGGTCTGCCGCTGCTCCGGCTCGACGCCGACACGCTCCTGGCCAAGGCGCGCGCGCAGACTGGGCTGGACGACTTCGGCGACGACGCCTTTCGCGACCCGCTCCGCCGCTTGGTCTCCTCGCTCGATCAGGAGGCCCGGCTGACGCTGCTCGGCCGCATCATGGCCCGGAGCGACATCCTCCGGTTGCTGGCCAACCGGCTGCGCGTCGAAGACGTGTGGAAACGTCACCCTGAGATCGACGCGGGTCGCGTCGAGCGGCCGCTCTTCATCCTCGGCCTGCCACGCACCGGCACGTCGATTCTGCACGAGTTGCTGGCACAGGATCCCGCGAATCGGGTGCCGATGACTTGGGAGGTGTTGCACCCCTTCCCGCCACCGGAACAGGCTACATTCGAGACCGACCCACGCATCGCCCAGGTCGAGCGGCGCTTCGCCGGTGTCGACCGCCTCATCCCCGACTTCAAGTCGATCCATCCACTGGGGGCATGTCTACCGCAGGAGTGCGTCGCCATCGCTCAGCACGAGTTCGTGAGCCTGGTCTGGCACACGGGTCAGCGCGTGCCGAGTTACCAGGCATGGGTCGACACCACGGATCAGCGCTGGGTGTACGCCGCGCATCGCCGCTGGCTGCGGTACTTCCAGTGGAAGGTTCCCGCTCGGCAGTGGGTCCTCAAGTCCCCCGGCCACCTGTGGACGCTCGACGCCCTCCTCAGCGTCTACCCCGACGCGCGGATCGTGCAGACCCATCGCGACCCGCTGCGGGTGATCGCTTCGCTCGTCAGCCTCGTCTGCACCCTGCGCAGCATGGGCAGCGACGACATCGACCCGCACGAGATCGGCGCCGACTGGACCCTTCGGCTGGCCGAGGGACTCACGCGCACCATGCGCGTGCGCGACCGCGGCCTGCTGCCGCCGCCCCAGGTGTTCGACATGCACTTCCAGGAGTTCATGCGCGACGAGATCGCCATGGTGCGGCGGATCTATACGCACTTCGGTATGGATCTCTCAGCCGAGGCGGAGACGCGCATGCGCCGCTTCCTCGTCGAGAACCGCGCCGACAAACACGGCCGGCACACCTACACGCTCAGTCTCGGCGGGCTCGACGAGGCCACCGAGCGACAGCGATACGCCGAATACGAGGAACGCCATGCCATCCCCCGCGAGCGGGTGAGCTAGCGGCGTGCGGGGGCGACGGCTGCGCTGGAGGGAGACATGAGCGAAATGAGACGGTTCGGCTTCGATTCCACCACGTCGGATGTGCTCGCCGGCATTGATTTGGGCGGAAAGGTCGCGTTGGTCACTGGAGGGTCGGGCGGCCTCGGAGAGGAAACGGCGCGAGCTTTTGCGGAGAAGGGTGCGCGGGTCGTCCTGACGGCGCGCAACGCCGCGAAAGGGGAAGCAGCGGCGCAGGCCATCCGCGCCTCGACCGGAAACGGTCAGGTCGAAGTCGACGAGCTGGAGCTGGCCTCGCTGGCCAGCGTTCGCGCCTTCGCCCAGCGGTTCCTCGCCCGCAACGACCGGCTACACATCCTCGTCAACAACGCCGGCGTCATGGCGTGCCCATTCGCGAAGACGACGGATGGGTTCGAGCGGCAGTTGGGCACGAATCACGTCGGGCATTTCTTGCTGACGTGCCTGCTGGCCCCGGCACTCCGCCGGGGGGCGCCGAGCCGCGTCGTCTCGGTGAGCTCGCGCGGCCACCACGCGTCGCCGGTCGTCTTCGAGGACCTGCACTTCACAAGACGCCCGTATGACAAATGGCTGGCGTATGGGCAGTCCAAGACCGCCAACGTGCTGTTCGCCGTGGATCTCGACCGCCGCCTCGGCGGCGTCGCGGTCCACGCCAACGCGGTGCACCCCGGGGTCATCGTCACGGAGCTGGCCAGGCACCTCGTTCCGGAGGACTTCGAGCTGCTCAGCAAGCGCATGCCGGGTGGAAAGCTGCAGTTCAAACCGGTGCCAGCGGGTGCGGCCACCTCTGTGTATGCCGCGACGGCCCCGGAGCTGGAGGGACGCGGTGGCCTGTATCTCGAGGACTGCCACGTCGCGGCCATCAACGACGCCGAGAACCCACCCGACGGGGTGAAGTCCTACGCCATCGATCCCGGGCTGGCGCAGCAATTGTGGACCGTCTCCGAGGAAATGGTCGGACAGCGCTTCGACCTCTCCTGACGGCGGCGGCCGACGCGCAGGCGTGTGCCTGCGTCGTCAACTTCGGCCTCAGCCGCGGACCTCGGCGAAGGCCCAGTCGAACCAGGGCAGCAGCGCGGCAATGTCATCGTTGTCCACCGTGGCGCCGCCCCAGATTCGCAGCCCTGGAGGGGCGTCGCGGTAGCCCGCGACATCGTACGCCACGCCTTCCTTCTCCAGCAGGCCGACCATTTTCTTGATCGCCGCCGCGCGTGCGTCGGCGTCCAATTTCTCGAACCAGGGATCGACGACCTTCAGGCAGATCGAGGTGCATGACCGCGTGCGGGGATCGCGTGCGAGGAACTCAACCCAGGGCGTTCGCTCGACCCAGGCGGCCACGGTGGCGAGATTGGCCTCTGACCTGGCGACCAGGAAGTCGAGCCCGCCCCCTTGTTCCGCCCAAGCGAGCCCATCCAGGGCATCTTCCACGCAGAGCATCGACGGGGTGTTGATGGTCGAGCCCTGGAAGACTTCCTCGTCGAGTTTTCCCTTCTTCGTCAGACGGAAAATCTTGGGGAGGGGCCAGGGCGGCGCGTAGCTCTGCAACCGTTCCACCGCGCGCGGGGAGAGCGCGAGCATGCCGTGCGCCGCCTCACCCCCGAGAACTTTTTGCCAGGACCAGGTGACGACATCGAGTTTGTCCCAGGGTAAGTTCATCGCGAAGACCGCCGACGTGGCGTCGCAGATCGTCAGTCCGGCTCGGTCGGCTTTGATCCAGGTGCCGTCCGGTACGCGCACCCCCGACGTGGTGCCGTTCCAGGTGAAGACCACATCGCGCGCGAAGTCGACCTTTGACAGGTCGGCGAGCTCGCCGTAGTCGGCGGTCAGCGTGCGCGCGTCGACCTTCAGTTGCTTCGTCACGTCCGTCACCCAGCCCGCACCGAAGCTCTCCCATGCGAGCACGTCGACACCGCGTGCCCCCAGCAGAGACCAGAGGGCCATCTCCACCGCGCCGGTGTCGGATCCCGGGACGATGCCGAGTCGGTAGTCGGCGGGCATGCGCAGGACTGCCTTGCTTCGGTCGATCACCGCCTTCAGGCGTTCCTTGCCGAGCTTCGCGCGGTGCGAACGCCCGACGGCGGCGTCGCGAAGGACTTCCAGGCTCCAGCCCGGCCGCTTGGCGCAGGGACCGGAAGAGAAATGGGATCGACGGGGTTTTCGTTCGGGTTTCACGAGTGCCTCCTCAAGATGCAGAGAGCATGGGTTCTTCCGGAGTCCAGGTCAAGCTCCGGAGGACAAGCCCCACTCCGAAAATATTTCCTCGCGCGGCTGACGCGGTGACACAGAGACGCGGCGACGCGGGGACCGAACGGGCGCCCACTCGCAAGCTCATGCCGATGAGTTTTGGATTGACCTCGATCTCTTGCACCGCGTCCCCGTTCGCCGCGTCTCCGCGCCGGTTTGCGTACGGTAGTTTTTTCGGATTGGAGTTAGAGTCCGTTGAAAAAGGTGTTCCACTCACCCTTCGAGTGCCTCAGGGTGAGCGGAACACCTTGTCTCACAAGGACTTTCCCGCTCATGCTGAGGCTCTCGAAGCATGAGCGGGCCCTTTTTCAACGGGCTGTTAGAGTCCGTTGCGCAGACCGTCATGGCACTGGCGCCTCTTCGAGCACGCCGGCCGTGACAAGCGCGTCGATATCCGCTTCGCTCATCTCCAGCAGCGAACGACAGATCATCCGCGTATGCTGCCCGAGCAGCGGGGCCGGCTCGACGCGCGCCGGTGGCATGCCGGTCGCCCGAAAACCAGGGCCTTCCAAGACCACGGGTCCGAGGCCGACCTGATCGATGCGCTGGAAGAAACCGCGTTCCGTCAGGTGCGGATCGTTGATCTGATGCACCGGGTGCTGGACCACAGCGGCTGGGACCCCGTGGCTCTGCAACAGGGTCATCACCTCGCTTGGCGTGCGCGTGCGTGTCCACGCGGCCAGTGCCTCGTCGATCGCTTCGCTCGCCTGACGCCGCCGCTCAACGGTGTCGTACTGCCGCGCGCCCATCCATTCGGGAGCACCAATCGCGCCCAGCAGGGCCTGCCATTCGGCCCTGCTGCGCACGTTGATCACGCACCATTCATCTTCGCCGACGCAGGGGTAGACCCCCCACGGCGCGCCGCGGTCGCTCCGGTTGCCCTGCGGATGCACGGTGCCGGGTGCGAGGCTTTCCTTGATGAAGAGGTCCCCGAGCAGCTGGACCAACACCTCGAACTGCGCCACCCGCACGTGCGCACCGCGGCCGTCCCGCCGGCGGCGCAGCAGCGCCGCGACGACGCTGAGCGCGCCCAGGCGACCGACGAGGTGATCGGGATGAATGTTCGTCGAGCCCTCGGGTTTGTCGTCCTGCGGATAGTTCCACAGGTACTGCAAGCCGCTCACGGTATGCGCATTCGGCCCGTAGCCCGACCAGTTCTTCCACGGTCCCGATGCGCCCAGCAGCTGCGTCGAGAACATGATCAGTCGCGGATTGATCTGCTGCAGATTAGGATAGCCGAGCCCGAGGCGATCCATCGCGCCGGTCGCGCTGTTCTCGATCACCACGTCCGCCATGCGCACCAGACGACGCGCCAGCGCGGCACCCTCCGGCGTCTTCAGATTCACGCCGAAGCTCCACTTGGTTCGATTGGCTGACGCAAACGGCGGGTTCATGGGGCCGGGAATGATCTGGCGGATGAAGTCGGCGGCACGGTGGCTCTCGATCTTGATGACCTCGGCGCCGTACTCGGCGAGCAAGCGGCCCACCTCAACGCCGGCAACGCCGACACCGAAGTCGATCACGCGCAGGCCCGTGAAGGGAAAAGCCGGGGCGACGGCTGAGGGGGGTGGCGCCGCACCGCGGTTCTGCGGAGTCGCCCCGACTTCGGCGGCAACCACGTCATTGTGCTCGCCCACGCCGGGCGCGCGTCGCGTGGGGCCGCAGCGCACGCCGTCAAGCTCGAAGAAGCCGGACGGCACCCTCGCCCGCAGACCGGGCAGGAGGTCCAGCTCGACAAAGGTTTGCCGCGCGCGGGTGTGCTCGTTGTCCAGCACCTCGCGGGGCTCGAGCACCGGAGTGGCAGGGATGCCGCGCGCTTGCGCCTCGGCCGCGGCGGCTTCCTTGGTCCAATCCTCGAAGAAGCGCTGAATGAGCGGTTCAATGGTTGTGCGGTTGAACAGGCGCTGGAGGAACTCGTCGTACGTCGGATCTCGCAGCTCCGCCGGCTCGCCCATCCAGGCCCGCAGCGCGCGCCAGTGCTTGACGCTGATGATGATCATGCGCACCCAGCCGTCGGCGCACCGATACACCGGGTACATGCCCGCGCCTTCGCGGTGGGTGTGGAAACCCATCATTGAGTACAGCGGCACGCTCCAGTCGGCGAGGTTGGACGTGGCCTCCTGTACCGAGACGTCGAGCCACTGGCCGCGGCCGGTCTCTAGCCGATGATAGAGCGCGGTCACGGTGCCAAACGCGGCGGTGATGCCGGCGGTGTCGTACGCTTGCGAGCCCGGAGCGACAACCGGCGGCCGATGCGCCGCGCCGGCGCGATACAACATGCCGCCCATGGCGTAGCCGATCATGTCGGTGCCGAGGTAGTCGCGATGCGGTCCGGACTGCCCGAAGTCGGTGATGGAGGTGATCACGAGCGCCGGGTGCACGCGCAACACCTCCTCTGGTGCGAGTCCGTGCGGCGCAAGGGAGCCGGGCGGATGGGATTCAATCCATGCATCCGCCGCATCGAGGAGGCGATGCAGTTGCTCTCGCCCGTCGGCAGTGGAGAGGTCGAGCGTCACTCCCCGCTTGCCCGCATTGCGGAAGGCAAACGCGAGGCTCGTGCGCGCATCGGGCGCCAGCGGTGGGGCCTGCCGGAAGGGCGAGCCGGATGGCGGCTCGACGTAGATCACGTCGGCGCCCAGGTCGGCGAGCACGCGTCCACACGCCGCCCCCCGCTCGTCGGTCATGTCGATGATGCGAAAACCACTCAACGGCTGCATGCAAGCTGTCCGCCCCTCAGGGGCCAATTAAGTAGGTACGATATAGCATTCATTCGCTGGGTGCACCTCACCAGGAGTTCTGTACCAGTCCGTCGCTGAGACCTTGTAGTTTAGGACGAGCGGCGTCATGAGCGCCATCGCACTGGTCACGAGCCTGCGTGGAGCTGTACCAAGCGTCGCCGAACTGGTAGACGATGCCGCCCAAGGGGAGTCGATGGAGATCGCAGGCAAGGTGGCGGTGATCACAGGTGGCGGCTCAGGCATTGGGCGGGCTACGGCAGGACGTCTGGCCAGTGAGGGTGCGCGGGTTGTCGTCGCCGACTTCGACCTCAACGGGGCAGACGAGACCGTGGCCCGCATCGACCAAGCGGGTGGCACCGCGGTTGCCTTCCGTGCGGATGTGGCGCGACCAGCCGATGTTGCCGCCATGCTGGAATGTGCCGAGCGTCACTTCGGCGGGTTGGACATCCTGCACAACAACGCCGGCATCACCACCGGCGATCCGGGCTACCCCGACGCAGGACTGGAGCAGTGGCAACGTGTCCTCGACGTGAACCTGCGAGCGGTGATTCTGGGCACGCAGCTCGCCTTGCCCTTGCTGCGCCGCCGCCGCGGCGGCTGCATCGTGCACACCTCGTCGATCGCCGGCCTGGTTGGCTGGGCCCCCGACCCGATCTACGCCGCCACCAAAGCGGCGATCGTGCTGTTCACGCAATCCATGGCGCCGCTGGGCGCCGAGAACATTCGCATCAACTGCATCTGTCCCGGTGGCGTCAACACGCCCATGCTGCAGCGGGCGCGGCAGAGCGCCAGGGAGAAGCCACCCGAGGCACTGCCGTCGCTGGAACCGGAGGAGGTCGCTGATGGCGTGCTGCAGCTCATCGCCGATGACTCGTTGGCCGGACGAACGTTACTGATCGCACCCGGACTCCGTGACTTCGCCCCCCTCCCGCCGCTGCCTGTGTAGGCGGCGTTGGCGGAGCGCAGACGAAAGCGTCTTGCCGAGCATGGCTCGTTCCATGACCAGGCGACCGGCGATCATCTCACTCACCCCCGCGCGGCGGACTGCCGGCGTGCGCCATCTGCGGCGTGCGGACCAGCGGTTGGCTGCGGTCATCGCTCGCGTCGGGCCCTGCCGTCTCCAGGTGCGCGACGGTGACATCTATCGCTCGCTCTTCCGCGCGGTGCTCTACCAGCAGCTTGCCGGCACCGCCGCCGCGGCGATCGAGCAACGGGTCGCAGCCTTGTTCGGTGGGCGCATCGCGCCGCCTGAGGCGTTCCTCGCGGCCTCCGGTACCGCGCTGCGCGCCGCCGGGCTTTCGCGGCAGAAGACCGCCTACCTGTGTGATCTGGCCGAGCACTTTGCGAGCGGCCGCCTGTCCGACCGGCGGCTGCGCCGGCTTCCCGACGATGACGTCATTGCCGCCGTGACCGCGGTCAAAGGCATCGGCGAGTGGACCGCCCACATGCTGCTCTTGTTCGGCCTCGGCCGGCCCGACGTGCTGCCTGCCGGCGATTACGGTGTGCGCAAGGCGGCGCTCCAGCTCTACGATCTGCGTGAGCTGCCGGCACGCGCCGAGCTCACTGCGCTCGCCGACCCGTGGCGTCCGTACCGTTCCGTCGCCTCGTGGTACCTCTGGCGCAGCCTCGAGACCGAAGTGATGCTGTAGGCGCAGATTCTAAGGCCTGGACGGGGAAGGCATCATGTTCATGTACTTTGATTTCCACACCTACTTCCAGATGTTCAACTTGGCCCGCCAGGAGGAAAACCCTGCGGGCCGGCGCCGCCTCTTCTTCATCCTCCTCGTCCTCGTGCCCGTGGTATCGACCTTTCACGCCATCTGTTTTTTTCTCGACGCCATCCTCTTCCCCGGGCTCCGCAAAGTCGAAGTGCGCACCCCGGTGTTCATCGTCGGCCATGCGCGCAGCGGCACTACCCTCATGCACCGCCTCATGAGCAAAGACGGCGAGCGCTTCAGCTTCTTTCTCCTGTATGAGCTCTTCCTGCCGTCGCTTCTCGAGAAGAAACTAATTCGCTTCCTCGCCGCCTGCGACCGGCGCTACCTCGGCGCGCGCATCGAAAAGAAGCTCGCGGCGTGGGACGAGCGTAAGTTCGCCTCCGCCCGCGATATGCATTCCACTGGCCTCACGGCTCCGGAGGAGGACGATTTCATCTTCACCTTCTCCTGCGCCTCAGGCTTCTGGATCGTCCTGCTCCCGTACATGGGCCTGCTGGACTTCTATTACGTCGATCAGCGGCCGCCGAAGCAGCGTCGCCGGCTGATGAACTTCTACAAGGAGTGTGTCAAGCGGCAGCTCTACCTGAACGGCGCCGACAGTATTCACCTAAGCAAGAACCCCGTCTTCTCCGGCCGCGTCGAAAGCCTGATCGAAACGTTTCCCGACGCGCGCATCGTGGTGCTCATGCGCAACCCCTACGAGACGATCCCGAGCCTGCTCAAGCTGATGAAGCGATCGTGGGAGCTGCGCCGGTGGGACGACGCGCAGATGAACCGCTCGCTGCGGGTGCTCGCCGAGCAATCCTTCCACACCTACACGTATCCGCTCGAAGTTTTGGCCCGGCACCCGGATACGAAACAGGCGGTCGTCGATTATCGTGAGCTGGTCGCGCAACCGAAGCGTACCGTCGAAGCGGTATACGCGCAGCTCGGGTTCCCGGTCTCGCCCGCGTTTAGTCAGGTGCTGCTGGCCGAGGAGCAGCGGGCGAGATCCCACGAGACGAGCCACACGTACAGCCTCGAGGAGTTCGGCCTCAAAGCCGACGAGATCCACACGGCGCTCGCCGACCTCTTCGAGCGCTACGGGTGGGACGAGGATGCGCCGCGAGCGACGACGAGCGAAGGAGCAAGATGATGCCCGACCCCTCCGAAAAGCGCGGCAACCCGAACCCGCAGGCTGACCTGCGTACCGCCTGGGACGACATGCTCGCGGAGCTCGGTCAGGCGCGCGATGTCATCCACGACCCTGGCTTTCACGCGCCGCCGCCGAGCGAGCGGAACCTTGCCGAGGGCTACCGCTATCTGCTCGGGTTTCTCTTCGGCGCCGTCGAACGCGCGCTCGGCGACGCCAACTTCCCGTATTTCCGCAGAGCGATTCAGCCCGTCGACAAGGCCACCATCGACAACGCCGATGCCATTTACCTCTGCGCGCCGCTTGATGGCGACAGCACGTACCGGGTCACGGGCACTGTACAGGATCATCGGCACTGGCGCGGCGAGCACCCCACGGCCTCAGGCCGCAAGGCGCCCCAGTATGTGATCTTCGAGGCCACCACCGCGTATGCCGGCGACTCCGGCGACCTTGCGGAGCTGAGCCCCAGCGTGCGCACGAACACCGGCACGCTGGACTCCGCGAAGCTGGCGGTCGCGCCGGACGGGTCGTTCGAGATTCTGCTGGCGCCGCAACGTCCCGACGGATACGCGGGAAACTTCATCCCGACCAGGCGCGCGGAGCACACGGCGCGCTACCTGGTGGTGCGCGAACTCTTCCATGACTGGGAGCGAGAGGACCTGCTGGAGCTGCGGATCGTTCGCGTTGGCTCCGAAGGCGCCCATCCGCTGCCGTTCGACTCGGCGGCCGCCGCGAGGCAGATGCGGCAGGTTGGCGCAATCGTCAGGAACCAGATGCGTTTCTGGAACGAGTTCTACGCGGTCATTCTGGAAACTTACGAGGACGTGAACGGCGACGGCAAGCGCTTCATGCCCCGCAACGATCTCAACGCCCCCAACTTCGCCTCGATCCAGACCGGCGGCGGTCAGAGCACGAACCTGTATGCGGGCGGCGTCTACGAACTCGGCGACGACGACGCGCTCGTCATCGAGACGCGCGTGCCCATCCCGCCCGCCTATATGGGCTTCCACCTCTCGAATCTCTGGGGCGAATCGCTCGACTATGCGAACCATGTCAGCAGCCTGAACGGCTTCCAGACCGAGGTCGATGCCGATGGCGTCCGGCGCTACGTGATCGCGCACCGCGAACCCGGGGTTCCGAATTGGCTCGACACGACGGGCCTTCCGGAGGGTTTCATGGCCCTGCGCTGGACCTACTCGGAGAAGCCGGATCAACTGCCGACCGTCAAGGTCACGAAAGTGCGCTTCGACGACATTCGCCGTTACCTGCCCGCCGGCGTGCGGAGGGTCGCGGCGCAAGAGCGGCGCGAGCAGATTCGCATCCGGCAGGAACACGTGCAGCGGCGCTACCGGCAGTACTAGCTTCATCGAGACACAGCGGGGCCCCCGCCTCCTCACGCCGGGCTTCTGGGGCCTGGCGCGCCATATGAACTCCGACACGCACCCCGAAGAAGGGGTGCCAGCGTGTCGAACCCTACCCGGTGTGGCGCCTACTTTAGCAGGCGCGGGAATGCGAGACGATGGCCGTCATCGTCGGTAAGACGGGTCGAACGAGGCGGACGGGCGGGCACACGGCAGCAACCGGGGTACGGAACTTGCTCGGACGGTCCCATGCAGGAGGATACCCGCATGCCCCAGAAGAAGACTTTGCCCAAGCTGATCCAGGAGTCGATCGATAAGGGGGCGACGACGGTGGAAGAGATCCACAAGTCGATCGTCGACCTGCCGCTGAAGATCCTTGAGGAGAGTGACCTCTTACGAGGACCTTCGAAGAAGGCGAGGCGAGTTCAGGATCACACGATCGGCGCCATCTACGATGTCATTCGGGAGATCAACCAGCAGGTTGGGACGCTTGCGTCGGAGCTGCTCACCAAGGCGGCCGCGCGCGGAGCGGCCCGAGCCGGCAAGGTTCACAAGCCTCGCTCGGCCGCTGCTCGCGCCGGGAAGCACTAGCCCGCATTTCTCACCAGCTTCCTGCTGCGACCGCGGATACGCCGGCATCTCAAGGCCGTACTCCCTCGGAGCTCCTCGACATAGTGTCAACTATGCCTGCGTCGTCCTCGGTCCGTGCGGCCATGATCTGCCGACGTCTGCGCGGTCTCGCGACGGAACCCGGTGAGAAATGCGGGCTAGACCCCCAACTGACAGGCCTTGATCACACCCCCACCGGCGTGGTCTTCGGAGCGCGCCGGCGGGGGCTTTGGCGCCGCAACCGCAGGAGCGCCGCACGGACATGAGGCCCAACGGCATTGATATGTTCAAAGTCGCGAGATCATGCGGCCGGCTGATGGGGGCAGTGACCATCGCCGCCACCGCCTCGGTGTCCGACGCCTTGCGGCAAATGGTGATAGCGGATAGCGCTCGGTTGCTGGTGGCCGATGGCGGCCGGGTGATAGGACTCATCACCCTGTGGGCCTGACGCGGTTCATCCAGTTGAAGACCGAGTTGGAGGAAGAGGAACAGTAGGGGCCGACATCCACTATCGGCCGGAAGCTATCGTGAGCCGATGCGTAGCCGCTTCGTGCAGTGGCACGTGATCACCGGGCTGCAAGCCAGCTGCCAGACTGGATCGAGTGTTTTTTGACTCGGAAGTTTGTACCCCATTTGGCCCCTCCCCCGTTGCCAATTCTGGCGACGGGGGAGGGTGAGGGTGGGGGCAGTGCCCGTCGTGCCTGATGAAGATCCAACAGCTTTCCGCTCACGAAGCCATTGCTAGCGTCCACAGTGCGCCGCAGGGATTGTCTTCGGCCGAAGCCGAGCGCCGGCTGGGCGAGATCGGCCCCAACCTGGTGCCGGAAGTCGCCCAGGAACCTCCGTGGCTGCGCTTGCTCAAGGAATTCGTTCACTTCTTCTCCCTCATCCTGTGGGTTGCCGCAGGGCTTGCGTTCTTGGCCGAGTGGAGTGCCCCCGGCCAAGGCATGGCGAAAATCGGGTACGCCATCGTAGCGGTCATCCTGGTGAGTGGAGCGTTCTCGTTCTGGCAGGAGTATCGCGTCGAACAAACCCTGGCCGTGTTGCGCAAGCTACTGCCGCAACAGGTCAAGGTCCTGCGCGACGGCAAGGTCATCCAGGTGTCTGCAGCGCAATTGGTACCGGGGGATATCGTCCTGCTGGAGCAGGGCGATAACATTCCTGCGGACTGCCGGCTGGTCGAGGCGTTTGGCGTGCGCGTCAACAACGCGGCGGTCACCGGGGAATCGCTACCGAAGGCGCGGGATGCGCGCCCTTCGGAAGCGGCTGAGTTGATCTATGGCAAGAACATCGTGCTCGCCGGCACCTCGATGGTATCTGGCCAAGCCACGGCGATCGTCTTCGCCACCGGCGTGCACACCGAATTCGGTAAGATCGCACATCTCACCCAAACGGCCGGGGAAGCCGTTTCCCCGTTGGGCAAGGAACTCGCACACTTGAGCCGGTTGATCGCCGTCCTGGCGATCCTGATTGGAATCCTGTTCTTCGCGATCGGCCGAATGATCGGGGTGTCCTTTTGGCAAGCCTTTATCTTTGCGATCGGCATCATCGTCGCGATGGTCCCGGAAGGGCTGCTCCCGACGCTGACCTTGTCGCTGGTGCTCGCCACCCAACGCATGGCCAAGCGCAACGTGCTCATCCGCTACCTGCCCTCCGTCGAGGCGCTCGGTTCCACGACGGTGATCTGCACCGACAAGACCGGTACGCTGACTCAGAACCGCATGACGGTGAAGCGGCTCTTCTTGGGCGCAGCCCTTGATTCGCTGGCCGTAGTTGAACCGAACGCGAAGTTCACAGAACTCCACCAGCGTTTCTTCCTGACCGCCTGGCTGTGCCATGACCTCAAGGAGACCGAGAAGCACGGCAGTACGCTCTTCTTGGGCGACCCCATGGAGATCGCCCTGGTCGAAATGGCACAGCGCGCCTTGCCCCGGCTACCTGCCTATCCACGGCTCGACGAGATTCCGTTTGACGCCGACCGCATGCGGCTCTCCACTGTGCACGCGATGCCAGAGGGCCCGACGCTCTACTGCAAGGGCGCGCTCGAATCTGTCCTGCCCCTGTGTAGCCAGATTCTGACGGACGGCAACACACGCCCACTCGACCCCGAGCTGCGCGCGAAGATTCTTGCAGCCCAGGAAACCATGGCCGAGCAAGGTTTGCGAGTCCTCGCGTTTGCCTACCGCCTGCTGGAGCCGCAATGGAACCGCGACCGCCTGGAACAAGATCTCGTCTTCACCGGGTTCGTTGGTCTGGAAGACCCGCCCAGGCCTGAAGTGCCGGAAGCGATCCGCAGGTGCCACCAGGCCGGGATCAAGGTGATCATGGTCACCGGCGATCATCCCCACACCGCCAAGGCGATCGCCCGGGAGATCGGGCTCGCTGGTTCGGACAATCCGGTTGTGATCACCGGCGAAACATTGCGCACCCTGTCAGACATCCAACTGATGCTGGCCCTCGATGCGCCCGACATCATTTTTGCGCGGGTCGGCGCAGACCAGAAGATGCGCATCGTGGAGGCATTGAAGAAGAAGAGGCAAATCGTCGCCGTCACGGGCGACGGGGTGAACGATGCGCCGGCGCTCAAGAGCGCCCACATCGGCATTGCGATGGGGATCGCTGGCACGGACGTGGCCAAAGCGGCAGCCGACATGGTACTGCTCGACGATAACTTCGCCAGCATCGTCGACGCCGTGGAGGAGGGACGGGCGGTGTTTGAGAATATCCGCAAGTTCCTCACGTATGTCCTTGTGCACAATGTTGCCGAATTGATTCCGTACATAGGCTTCGTGCTGTTCAAGATCCCGTTGGCTTTGACCCCGATCCAAGCGCTGGCCATTGACATGGGGTCCGACTCGCTCACCGCGCTTGGCCTTGGCACGGAAAAGCCCGTCCCGCGGGTAATGCAGCGTCCCCCCCGCTCGCAACGCGAGCGGCTGCTGAACTCGCCCCTGGCGCTGCGCGCCTACCTGTTCCTGGGGCCGATCGAGGCCGCTGCCGCCATGGCGGCGTTCTTTTTCGTGCTCAATCGAGCGGGCTGGAAGTATGGCCAGTACTTGGCGCCCCAGGATCCAGTCTATTTGCAAGCGACGACCGCCTGCTTGAGCGCCATCATCGTGATGCAAATTGTGAACGTGTACCTGTGCAGGAGCGTTACGCGATCGATATTTTCCACCGGTGTTTTCGGGAACTGGCTGATCCTGTCGGGCGTAGTCTTGGAGATCGCAGTGCTTGTCCTCATCAACTACAGCCCCTGGGCAAATTCCATTCTCGGTACGGCGCCCATTGCAGGATCAGTGTGGCTCTTCATCATCCCTTTCGCGGCCGGCATGCTCATCCTGGAAGAGTTGCGCAAATGGCGTGCGCGCGAAAAGTTGGTTAAGAGGGTTTTGCGCCACGGCTCTCGTTCCGGTCGCTAAGAGCCTATCCCAAGACCCCGGACCGAGGAGTTCGCGTCAGATGGGAGGCGAGAGCGGGAAGCGCAGCAGCGACGCCGCAGGCATAGCTGCAGGTCGGCAGCCGTCGCGATCTCCTTTTAACGATGCGGATCAGATCGTCGTCGCGCGGACCGCCCCGGCAGGCGGGCGGGCTTGGTGGAGGCGATGAAGTCGACGAGCACCGCGACGAACCGCTCAGGGGCTTCGCAGTGCGGGTAGTGGCCTACCCCGTCGAAGATTTCGAGGCGGCTCCCGGGGATGGCCTCGTGCGCCGCGACGGCGTGGCTCACCGGAATGAACGGGTCTTGCGCGCCCCACACGATCAATGTCGGCAACTGCGCGGCCCGATACAGCCGACCAAGGGCGCTCACCGCCTGCCCGCTCAAGTCGATCACGTCACGCAGGCTGCGAAAGAACGCCCGGCGGCTCCCAGCGTCGGCCAGCGACGCGTAGCTGCGCCAGATCTCCTGGCGGGCGGGAGTCGACCGAATCCCGGCGCGGCCGAGCCACGTCGCGACCAGGGCGCCCGCGTCTCGTAGCCGTGGACCGCAGAAGAGCGGAAAGACGGACTCGAAGCCAGGAACGGTCAGCATCCGAAGTAGAACCGTAACCTCGCGCCCCAGCCCACCGCTGTTAACCAATACCAAGCGTTCGCAGCGCTCCGGGAACTGATAGGCGAACTGCATGACCACACCGCCCCCGAGCGACTGGCCGACGACCGTGGCCCGTCTGTGCCCGAGAGCGTCCATCAGGTCGCGGAGCAGGTTGGCATGGGCGCCGAGCGAGTAGTCGCCACGGGGTTTGTCCGACGCGCCTTGCCCGAGCAGATCGGGAGCAAGGACTGTATACCGCTCGGCCAAAGCCGGCGTGACGTGCCTCCACGTCTCCGAGCTGCCGGCCATGCCGTGCACGAGCAGCAGCAGCGGTCCCTTGCCGACGATTCGGTAGACGACCCGGTCACCGTTGAGGGTGATCCGCCGCTCTCTCGGCGCCCGACGCGATGTGTTCGAGGTCACGACGGTCTCTTCATCTCAATGAGTGGTCGTCAGGTCAAGCTCGGAACGCGTAGCCGAGGTCCATTTGGAGGCCCCGTCCTTCGCTGCTGACACCGTAGTCGAAGCTGACCGTGGTGATCAGGTTCCAGATCGGGCCCGAGCCGATGCCATAGTCGATGCGCCAGCCGTCCAACTGCATTGAGTGGCGTCGAAGGCGCGGCCGGCATCGACGTTGCCCGGCTCGACGCGGTCGGAACTATAACTTCTTCATGGGTGTCAATTCCGCCGAGAATCGGCTAGAGTCTCGGCAAAGAGTTCAGGTTGGGGCCTGCAGTGGGCTCCCCAGATGAACTCACCGACCGCGGGACGGTTTCCCCGCGAGCACGAGTAGTCGGCAAGTTACGGATGAGGCAAATACGCAGCGCCGCACTCCGACGATTCGAAAACCAGCAGGAGTAAGGCAATGCGAGTAAGAGGAACGGTCAAGTGGTTCAACGATGACAAGGGCTTCGGCTTCATCATCCGCGACGACGGCGAGAAGGACGTCTTCTGTCACCATAGCGCTGTCCAGGGTCAGGGCTTCAAGAGCCTGAAGGAAGGCGCCAAGGTAGAGTTTGATGTGGTAGATGGTCAGAAGGGGCCCGCGGCGCAGAACGTCGTAGCCCTGTAAGTAGGGCCCAAAACCTGACAACTCGAACGGGCCCAGTGGCGTATGCTGGGCCCCCTCTTCTCCGGAGCGAACAAGTCGACTCCATTTTCCTTTGGCTAACAGCGACGCTCCGACGGCGGAGACCATCGCCTCGAAGCCGACACGTCCCCGGCCCGCACTCGGGGGTACAACGACCCCCCACTTGAACGCGTACGAGGCCCATCGAGAGCCCCGAGCTCTCCGCAACTTCGCGGGCAATGCCCGCCCAACCGAGAGGGCCCAATGAATGACATCGCGCATCTTTCCTTCCGGGGTGGTGGCATGGTTCTCCCGGCCAACACACCTTACGAACGCGAGTTGCTGGTCGAATGCGTCGAAGCGACCACCAAACGCTACGGCCGTCTCCGGCTCGAAGTCGACGGTCAACACTGGACCATCCGCAGGAGCAACGGAATTCCCGTATGCGGCTCCTGCAGCCAGTGGCCGGACGATCTCACCTATCCTGGAGGGTCGAGTGGCGCCCTCTCGGTGGTCAGTTCGCGCGCCACGCCATGCGTGGAAGCCACCTGCGAGCTGGCTCAGGGCGGGGCCCATGCGTGAGCCGCCCATGGTAGAGTAGAACTGTGGTGCAATCGCACGCCAATTCCGGTCGCCAGCTTGCGTGAGTGAGAATGCTGCGTCTACGTCAGTCTCTTGGGCGGTATCGCCGGTGGCTCTGGGAACGAACCGCCAGAATACGGGATTTGCTGGGTGTCTTGACCCCGAAGAGAGAACGAGACTTGGGGGACGGCCGCGCGGAAGCACGCGCGCGCTTCTGGGATGCGGTGCGCGAGGGCCGGTGTGAAGCGGAAGCGCAGTGTTCGAGGCGAGAGCGGTAATCAAACACGCGGAGAGAAGGAGTCATCTGATGATGGGACAGCTCAACCGGCACAATGCGTGCGATAACCTGAACCATCGACGTGAGAACGCATCGGTGCGCCATTGCCCGAAGTGTGGTGGCGTGGTCAACGAGCATGTCTGCGCGCGACGGTGCAGCGAAGCGCAGCATGCGACAGCGCGACGCCAGCAGTCCATCTTTTGCGTCGATTGCGGTACGCGACTGATCTCTTCTGGTTGAGAAGGTGCTCCTTGCGGCGTTCCTACCCGCCACCACCAGCACGAGGCTGCCTCGAACCACAGGTGAACAGATCAAGAGAAGAAAGGGGTTAGATCGCAGCAACACGAGCGGCACGGGGCCCGCCCCTTGGTCACGCCGTCTCTCCTAGCAGGATGCTGATGAAGGACGCGCGCATGCTTCGAGAGCCTCAGCATGAGCGGGAAAGTCCTTGTGAGACAAGGCGTTCCGCTCACCCTGAGGCACTCGAAGGGTGGGTGGAACGCCTTGTCCAGCATCCTGCTAGACGGTTCGCTTGACTGGACCGGTTCTATCAGTAGAAACGAGGTCCTGTGAGTTCGCGCGATTCCCACCTTGTCCTGCGGCCCTGGCATCTCGCCGGCCACATGGTCTCCCGAGCCTTTGCCTTGGTGCCATTGGGGGTCGGTACGCTCGGGCTGGGGATGGCGATCTATCACTGGGTCGAAGGACTCGGCTGGCCGGATGCGTTCCTGAACGCGGCGATGCTGTTGGGGGGGATGGGACCAGTCGATCCGCTGCGCACGACAGCGGGGAAGTGGTTGGCCGGATTCTACGCCCTGTTGGCCGGTGTGGTATTCCTGGTGCTGGCAGGAGTGATGTTGGCACCGGTGATCCACCACGTGCTCCAACGCTTCCACCTCGAAGCGGACGAGGAAGAGCGGGCCGGGCCCGCGTGAACAGGCCAGCCTGAAGCCCGTGGGGCGCGAGCTGACAAACGAGCCCATGCGGATGGGAAGGCTGTCGCGGACCTTCTCGTTCATCATCGCGCGGCGGTGGTATGTCCTGGCCTTCTATGCGCTGGCGCTGCTCCCGAGCTCGTACTTCGCCGCGCAGGTCCGCCAGGACAATTCCCTCGATCGGCTCATCACCGCGAGTCATCCGGATTACATCGCCACCCGCGACTTCCAGCGCGTGTTCGGCGCGGGGGAGTTTGCGCTCCTCTTGCTAGAGGCCGATGACCCGCTGTCCCCGGCGATGATCGGGTGGCTCGATCGCATCGAGCGTGCGCTCCGTGCGGTCCCGCATGTCACCGCCAACTCCGCCCTCTCGGTGTTCCGACGTGCGAAAGCCGGCTTCGAGCCCACGGCCGCACAAACCGAAGCGTTCCGGCAGTTCGTGACCGGCACCGATCTCTTTCGCAAACAGGGCTTGGTGGGCGACCACTCGCTGGCGATCGGGCTCATGCTCGACGTAAATGGCAGCGAGGAGCGCGAGCACACGCTCGCGGCCATCGACCGGGCGATCGAGCAATCCGCGCCGAGTCCCGCAGCGCGGCAGACGCTGCACAAGCTGGGGCAACCGTACGTCAACGTCTACCTCGACGATACGCTACGCTCGGCCTGGCGGTATTTCGTGCTGTTCGCCGGGTTCGTCGTCGTCTTCAATCTCGTGCTGTACCGCTCGCTGCGGACCCTCGCGGCGTTCCTGATCACCCTCGGGGTCTGCTTGGCGGCGTCGGTTGGCTACATCGGGGCGACCGGCGGGACGCTGACGATCGTCTCACCCATGGTGCCGATGACGATTCTGGTCACGGCGACCGCAACGTTGGTGTACATCCATTCGCGCTTCGTGGAGCGGCCAGCCGGCCGCCCGGTCGACGCGCATCAGGTGTTCGCCTTGACCAACAAGTTCATTGCGTGCACCGCATCGATCTTCGCGACGGCGGCAGGCTTCGCGGCGTTGATGGTGTCCGACATCCGGCCCATTCACGAGATGGGTCTGTGGGTCGCGGTCGGAATGGTCTTCACGTGGGTCATCGTGTTCACCCTTTTTCCGGCGTTGCAGAAGGTGCTGCAGACCCCAACCGAGCAGGAACGGGGCGCGGCTGGCGCGTGGATTGTTGGCTTCACCATGTGGTTGCCGCGCTTCACCTACCGCTGGCGCTGGTTCCTCGTCGTCACGTCGCTGGTGCTGAGCGCGCTCGGCGCGGTCGCCCTGTTCGGCCTCCCGGGTCTCGTCGGGCGGGTGCCGGTGCTCACCGATCCGGTCGAGTATATGGATCACGCGTCGCCGCTGTACCAGGACATCAGGCGTCTGCAGCCGATCATCCCTGGCCTGTCGATCACCCAGGTGTGGCTCAAGGGCCCTCTCGGCAGTGTCTCCGAGCCAGCCGTGCTGACGGGCCTCCACAGTTTTCAGCACGCGCTCGAGGGCGATCCGGATGTGGGTGCGGCCGTCGACCTCACGACGATCTTGCGCATGTTCCGCTACATCGCGGGCGCGGGCGACCGCTGGCCCGACGACCCCGAGGCGGTCGAGCAGGTGGCTGGCGACCTCGAAGGCCTGATGGCGACCGAGCCGACGCTCCAAAGTTTCGTGCAGGCACACGCGCTCGCGCAGACACAGGTGACGGTGATCACGCGCACGGCAGAGGACGAGGGGTTCGAGCGGCTCGACGTCTCGATTCGCCGCCATTGGCAGGACGCGGTGAGGGCCCATCCAGCGTTGCGCGAGTTCGAGCTGCAGACGGTCGGGTTGAACCCGCTCCACGCGAAGATGGCGCAGAACCTGGTGCCCACCCTGGTCGAGAGCTTTGCGCTGACGGTGGGCGTCATCTTCACCGCGTTTCTGCTCGTCTTCCGCAACGGCACGGCGCGGCTGATGGCCATGATTCCGTCGATCTTCGCGATCCTCGTGATGTTCCTGGTCATGCGGCTGACCGGCATGCGGCTCAACATCGCGACGATCCTGATCGCCTCGACGGTGCTCGGCACGTCGGAGAACGATCAGATCCATTTCTTCTATCACTTCCTCGAGAAGCGGCAGGACGGCACGGTCGAGGAATCGTTGCGTCACACGTTGCGCATTGCCGGGCGGGCGATCCTCTTCGCGACGCTCATCAACGCCGGTGGCTTTCTCGCCTTCGGGCTCAGCGACTTGCCGCCGATGCGTCAGTTCGGGGTGCTCGCGGCGTTGGCCTTCGTGCTCTCGATGGTGGCGGACTTCACGGCACTGCCGGCCGCGCTGTGGATCTTGTTCCGCGCCCGGCCGGACGCGGATCGCCAGGCTCCGTAGGGGGCCGTCGCGAAGCCCGCGCCATTGCCCGCCGGGGCACAACCGGTCACGGCAGCACAACCGTTGCCGGCGCGCACGGTGGCAACCCGGCGCCATCAATGAGGTGCTGGAGGAGTCTCTGGTCATCAGGGCGGAGGGCCGCCTTGTCGGCAAGACTGCGGCAGAGGTGGGGGCCGGCGGG